>Ga0099364_10004319_pt1 | contig 21597 bp, 14 predicted proteins | sample TergutTh196P3_FD_73070 | JGI IMG/M metagenome (GOLD analysis project Ga0099364, IMG submission 73070) | Microcerotermes parvus P3 segment gut microbial communities from Pointe-Noire, Republic of the Congo - Th196 P3 | ecosystem: Host-associated > Arthropoda: Insects > Digestive system > Gut ... | reverse complement strand
TACAACAACCGGAGTTGCTATCTCGACTGGAGCGATAGCGATATGCAGCGGTTGTTTGATTTCGTGCATGTTCCTTCCCGATTTGCCGGTACGGTCCAAGGCTGGGCGGACGAAGCCGAATCCAAGCCGATTTACAGTATGCGGGAGCCGGGCAAGGTCAATCTGCACACTGTAACCGAAGAGGCGTGGAATACTTTGCGAAACGGCAGAGACAATTTCCCCAGTTACGAAGACCTCCGTAACTATCGGAATCAAGTGAGCGAAGCCGGCGAGCCGATGCGTTCGCCGTTGGCGGCGTTGCTCGGCTTGGCAAACAAAAACATGATTGACGATTCGGCGAGCAATCCTTACACGGCGTTGGAAAATGTTACTCGGCTTTCCGATGTTACAGCGACGCAGTCTAATGTCTTTGCCGTTTGGATTACAGTGGGATATTTTCAGGTCGAAAAGTTTGAAAGCCGTAGTGCTTTGACGGCGAAGTATCCTGTGCTTTCTCACATCGATAACGATGCCCTGTTTAAGTCGGTCTATCCTGACGGCTATGTATTGGGAGCCGAGATGGGTCTCGACGACGGCACTGTGAAGCGGCACAGGGCGTTTTATCTGATAGATCGGAGCGTTCCGGTGGGTTTCCAACGCGGCGAGGATCTGAACACCAAAAACGTGATCGTTTGGGAGACGATGTTGGAATAGGTTGTCCTGACGGGACGGGTAAAAATGCACAGAGCCCGGAGTGGAAACTCCGGTGAATCGGATCCGCATCTTCCGATGCGGGCTCTGTTTGTTCAGCGTTAACATTTTCCCGGTAAAGTACGCGAAGTCAACGAAAACTACGCCGCTTCACGTTGTGTTTCGACGGCAACCGCCGGGAAAGTGTGCCGCATCGCGTTCGCTTCAAAGTACGATTTAATTCCCCGAACAACTGTACGCTGCTCGCTTTCTGTTAACTCCGGGAAAATCGGCAACGCCAAAACCTCCCGGCTTGCCCGGTAGGTCTCCGGCAACGACTCCGGCGCATAACCAAGATGCCGATAGCACTCCTGTTCGTGCAAGCCGAGCGGATAGTAAATTTCCGTGCCGATTTTCTGTTCCGTCAAGTTCTTACGCAGGTCGTCGCGGAGACCGTCCGGCACTCTAACCGTGTATTGATTCCACACATGCCGGCGGTGCGGCAACGGCTTCGGCAAACCGAGTACATGATCGAGTCCCGACTCCATGAAGAGTTCATTGTATCTCTGTGCATTTTGAATCCGCATCATCGTCCAGCCTTCGATGTACTTCATCTTGACGTTCACGATTGCCGCCTGAAACGAGTCAAGCCGGGAATTGATCCCAATGATACTATGATAATAGCGCGGCTCCATTCCGTGTACGTGAAGCAGATTCAATTTCTTGGCAAATTGCTCGTTGCGAGTCGTTACCAATCCGCCGTCGCCTGCTCCTCCGAGATTTTTCGTCGGATAAAAACTGAACGCCCCCATGTCTCCCCACGAACCGGCACGCCGCCCTTCCAATTCCGAACCGATTGCTTGCGCTGCATCTTCGATGACCGTAAGGTTGTGAAGATACGCCAGTGCGTTCAAGTGATCCATCTCCGCCATTTGCCCGAAAAGGTGTACCGGTATGACCGCTTTGGTTCGCTCCGTTATTTTTTGCGCAACATCTGCGGGAGCAATGTTATAGGAAACGGGATCGATATCGACGAAGACGGGCGTTGCTCCGAGTCTGCTGACGGCACTTGCCGTTGCAAAAAACGTGAAACTAGGAACGAGCACCTCATCGCCGGGACCGATGTCGGCTGCCATCAGTGCCAGTAGGAGAGCATCGCTTCCCGAGGCGCAGGCAACGGCGTATTCGGCTTGGGAATACTGGGCGATATTTTGTTCGAGTGCTTTGACTTCGGGACCAAGAACGAACGCCCCGGAATCGCAGACTCGTTTGAGTGCCTCGGCAATTTCATCTTTGATCGTTTCGTATTGCCGCTTGAGGTCAAGAAGGGCAACGCTTCGGTTTTCCGTTTCTGACGTTTGGCAATTAAAATTTCCTTTCATGGCTTTCGTGTGGGAAGGGATGGATGCCGATTCTCCTGACCGGTGCGGGACGATACAGATTTTTGGAATATGCGTCAAGAGCAAAAAATGTCCCGCTCACTGTATAATGGGAGATACTATGATCTCTTACCTTGTCCGACTAACAGAGCGGATACTGCCCGGCATACTGCGGGAAAAACCGGAACGTCGGGAAGAACTCCGGGCGTACTTTTTGAACGCCCTCGATCCAAACGGCGGATTTCGCGGACGAAAAGGAATCGGAGACCTCTACTATTCCGCTTTTGCCATACGAGGACTCTTTTTTCTTGGAAGGCTTGATGACGAAAAACTCCTGCCCCGTATTGCCGGTTTTCTCGAAAATCAATATCGACGAGACGACTTGTCGCCCGTCGATTTGCTTTCCTGGACTTTTTGCGCCTCCCTTGTACGTACCGTTCAGGGAAAGGAACTTTTGCCGGAGCAGGTTGCGTCGCTCCTCCATCGTTGGGAACGTTTTCGCCGTACCGATGGTTGTTTTGCCGCCACCGAAAAACAGGTTTTTTCCAGTACCTACACGACATTTCTAACGACAATTTTTTATGAATTGCTAGGGGAGTCCGAACGAAGCCGGTCGATTCCTTTCCACCCGATATTGGACCGCCGACGGTCGGATGGCGGTTTTGTCGAATTGCCTCCGCTTCAGTACAGCGGTACCAATCCCACGGCAGCAGCGGTTGGTCTTCTGACGCTTCTCGAAGTTCCTCTGCCGGAAAAGCAGAAAACTGCCGAATTTCTCTGCCGATGTCAGCGAGAGACCGGCGGCTTTCAAGCCCACGCAAGGATACCGGTTCCCGACTTGTTGAGTAGTTTTTCTGCCGTGACGGCGTTGCACGATTTGGATGCCGCCAATCATGTGAATGGTTCTGCTCTGCGTCATTTTGTAAGAGGCTTACGGTCGCCCGACGGCGGATTTTTCGGAATGTTTGCCGATCAACAGAGTGATGTAGAATACACCTTTTACGGTATGGCACTGGAAGCGATGTTGTGTGCTACAGACGGTTAGAAAATGTTCTTTTTCCGTCAGACAAACCTGGAAGATACTATGCCGGCGGATAAAAGTTCACAGAGCCCGGAGTGGAAACTCCGGTGAATCGAATCCGCATCTTCCGATGCGGGCTCTGTTTGTTCGGCGTTAAAATTTTCCCGCCAGGGCAATAATTGGAAAAAATGGGGTACTAGCCCTCTTGTCCCCCTCGTTGTTGGTATTCCGTTCCGCGTCCGGTCATCCAGTACGCATACGCCAGAACCTCGGCTAACGTCTTCATATGCTCTTCTTCGATCATCACCGGTTGTCCGATTTCGACTTTGTCAAACAATGCTCTGGCAAGTGATTTCCGCTCGACGATGGGGATTCGGTGCTCCGCTGCAATTTTTCGGATTTGAAATGCCAAAAAATCCGCCCCCTTGGCAACGACCACCGGATAATTCATCGTACGAATGTCGTACTTGATCGCCACAGAAAAATGCGTCGGGTTCGCAACGACGACATCCGCATCCTGTGTGCCCTGCACCCGCTGTTGTTGCGCCATTTCCCGCTGAATCTGCCGCCGCTTGCTGATAATCTGAGGATCGCCGATCATATTTTTGATCTCGTCCCGAAGTTCCTGATCGGTCATCCGCAAATCCTGCATGTGTTTCCAACGTTGATACATCAAGTCAATAAGAGCGATAATCACTAGCGCAACGGCAACTTTTAAGGCGATCAACAACAGCAACCAAACGAGAAACGACGAAATCTGATTCGTTTCACTTTCTGACAGATTCAGAATTTCGCCGATACTGCCTATGACGGCGTACCAAGCGACCACCGCACAGATCACGGTTTTGATAATGCCCATCAAGAACCGGACGACGCTTTGCATTGAAAAAATACGCCCAAATCCTTTGACGGGATCAAGCCGGGTAAAATCGAACGCAAGTTTATCCGGCAACCAAAGAACACCGATTTGAGCAATGTTTGCCAGGACGGCAATGAAAATCAGCAACAGGAAAAAATAGAAGAGTGAAGATAATTTCTTGTAGTTCATGAACCGCACGACGGTTTCATGGAACAGCGATTGTGCTGATTGTTTTAAGCCGTTAATTTCCTGATTTTCAGGAACGAGGAGCATCGGGTCTCTCAACATTTCTCTGGAGTATTCAAACATATCGGCGGCGATTTGTTTGCCGATTGTCATGAGCAGTACGACGGCGATGAGGAGGACAATCGCCGCCGCCAAATCTTGACTCTTGGCAACTTGTCCTTTTTCTCTCGCTTGTTCCAACCTTCGCGGGGTTGGATCATGTTTTTTATCGCCGTTTTCCTCTGCCATTTACGTTGACTCGTGCGGATTCGAAGCGGGATGGCGCAAGCCTCCCGACGACTCCGCCGGAAGTCTAACAATTTTTCCGAAAAAGGAAAAGAACAGAAATTCGGCTTCGGAAGCCGTCATTCCTGCGAAAGTAGGAATGACAGGAATTCAAATTTTTGAGCGGACGGGAACATCCGCGAAATTGTTCCTCAAACGCTTGACAGAACGAACCAACGTTAGTAAGATGGGGCATGAGAAGCATCCAATATCCTTCCAACAAGGCTATCAACATGAAAATCATTCGCCTGTCTATGCTGTCCTGGTGCATAGGACTTGCTTTTTGCCTGTGTACGGTATCTATAATCGGTGCGGCAGAAAAGCCGAACATTATCGTGATCATGGCAGACGATGTCGGATATGGCGACCTCGGTATTCTCGGTGCCCAAGGAGTGGAAACGCCGCACCTCGATAAACTGTCTCGGGAAGGACTCCGCTTTATCAACGGATATTGCAGTGCGGCAACGTGTACACCGACCCGCTTTTCTTTCATAACCGGAATGCACGCCTTCCGCCAAAGAGGAACCGGGATTGCCCCGCCCAATGCGCCCGCCATTATCAAACCGGACACGTTCACCACTCCGGCAATGTTGCAAAAAGCAGGGTACAAAACAGCAGTGGTCGGTAAGTGGCACCTCGGACTCGGCAACCCGCCGAAGCCGGATTGGAATGGTGAACTGAAACCCGGTCCGCTTGAACTCGGCTTTGATTACTGTTTCATCTATCCGACAACCAACGACCGCGTACCGAGCGTCTATGTTGAGAACCATCGAGTCAGAAATCTTGACCCTAATGACCCCCTCGACACGCCGGAACAACCGCGACCAGGGGAACCCACTGGCGAAACGCATCGGGACACGTTAAAAATGGACTGGTCGCGTGGACACAATCAAACGATTCACAACGGCATTGGTCGCATCGGCTGGGCTTATGGAGGAACTGCCGCGCTCTGGCGCGACGAAGATTTGATGACGGAACTGACCGAAAAATCTATGGAGTGGATCAAAACCAATAAAAACAATTCATTCTTCCTTTTTTTGGCAACGCCCAATATCCATGTGCCTCGGACACCGAACGAACGGTTCGTGGGAAAAAGCACAATGGGTCCCCGAGGCGATGCACTCGTCGAACTGGACTGGAGCGTCGGAGAAATTATGAGGACGCTTCAAGAAGAAGACCTGTTGGAAAACACGCTCGTTATTTTTACTGCCGATAATGGACCGGTACTGGATGATGGTTATAAAGATGACGCAGTCGAAAAGTTGGGAGATCATAGCCCGGCTGGTATTTTGCGCGGCGGCAAATACAGTCCCTACGAAGGAGGAACGCGGATACCTTTCTTCGTACATTGGAAAGGGAAAATTACGCCCGGAATATCACAGGAAATCATCAATACTATTGATCTTCCGGCGACCTTCGCTGCAATGGTCGGCGAGAGTGTTCCCGAAGGCGCATTCCCTGACAGTTTTGCTCTGAAAGACGCACTGTTGGGTGTTTCCGAGGGAAAGGGGCGACCATTTAATATCAATGAAGCAAACGTACGGTTCGGTTTCCGAAGGGACAACTGGAAAATCGTTTCGCCTCCCAATGCAGGACAGGGACAAACGCTTGGTCGCAACGATATGGCACGATACGAACTGTTCGACCTGGACGCTGACCCTTCGGAGACCACCAACCTTGCCGGTAGATACCCGGAACGGCTCAAGGCAATGTTTGATGAGTTTCAAAAACACTTGGTTCCGTTCGGACAATAAAGACTCTCTCGAACTTTCGGGCACCCATAATTCTATCTCCTACCTCCTAACTCCTTCATGCCTGTTGATCCTTGTCAGAAACGACGCATTGAGTGTGTGCAATCGTTGCACCAATCGCCGACGCAGATTGTTGCCGCCTTGTCGGGCGGCGGAACACTCCTACTTGGCGATCTGCTCGCCGTACCGGGAGGATCACGAACCCTTATCGAGGCGGCAGTTCCGTATTCTCACGAGTCGATCAGCAATTACATCGGACGTGTTCCCGAACAGTTTTGTTGTCCGCGTGTTGCCCGGACACTGGCAATGACGGCATTTTATCATGCCCGAAAAGTCTTGCGGTCGGAGGCGTTACGCAAACAGGGATACATTGACCTCAAACGCGTTTCTCCCAAAAATGTTGATGTTTCCCACGACATCGAGGACATCACCGAGTCTGCGATCTTCCGCTCTACCGATTTCATCGAACCGGTGGACCTTGGTGAATTTGACGCTTACCAACATGTCATCGGAATCGGCTGTACCGCTTCCCTTGTAACGGATCGGCAAAAAATGGGGGAACACCGGGTTCACATTGCCGTTCAAACGTTACAGCAAACGATTCAATTTTCGTTGCAACTTCAAAAGGATTCCCGAACTCGTTGGGAAGAGGAGCGGCTCGTTGCCGACCTGATTCTGAATGCCATCGAAACTGCCCGGCAGGAAGCCGCTAAACCCTCGCTACCACACTGCACGCCAAGCGAGGCAACGTTCTGTTCCGCCCTTATTGAAGGTTTTTCGCATGATTATCCGTTGCATGAACATATTCCGCTTGCGCTTAAACCGGGCGAGTCCGTGTACGGTGAGCGGGTGGTCGGTTCTCCGCTACTCGTCGATCTCTTTTTTGGTAAGTTCGGTGCCGTTCTTTGGACAACGGAAGGGATCCGTCATACGATTCCCCGTCCAGAGATAGACTCACCGGCACCTGCTTTTAATCCGTATGCCGAGTTTACCCAGATGATTTTTCCCGGCTCCTTTAGTCCGATTCACAGGGGACATCTTGAAATGATCAGCATAGCGGAGCAGCGTTTGAAGGGAAAAGTTGTTTTGGAAATTTCGGTTCAAAATGTGGACAAACCGCCGTTCGATTACATTGAACTGGCACATCGTCTTGAGCGGATCGGCAAAATGAAGCCGGATCAAGCGGTTTGGCTAACGCAAACGCCGCTGTTCGTGGGAAAGGCTGAACTGTTTCAGGGGAGCACGTTTGTGGTCGGCGCGGACACGCTCAAACGTTTCGCTGATTTGAGGTTTTATCATGAGAATGTGCATAGACTTCACGATATTTTACGGACGATTGCGTTTCATCATTGCCGGTTTCTGGTTTTTGCCCGGCAATCGAAGCGCGGCTTGGAGTCGTTGGAGACATTGGAGATTCCCGACATGTTGCGTAGTCTTTGCGATGATGTTCCGCCTGCTGTTTTCACGATGGACATTTCGTCCAGTGACCTGCGCCGGAAAGAGGCGTAGTAGGGTGTTTCGGTGTGGGTGTCTCCAAGTTTTAGGGATGTTATACTGTACCCAGTCTATGAATGGTCTTTTTCATTCGTGTTTTCTTTGTGTTCCTTGTGTCTTTGTGATTGCTGCCTTGGCGGTTAAAAATGTCCGTCATTCCCGTGAAAACGGGAATCTAGACGTAAAGGGTTACCTCTGTTTCTCTAGATTCCTGCTTACGCCGGAATGACGGGTTATGCAACAGGTCTGTTGTCCTTTGAGGGCAGTTTTGACTATGCCGATTTAACTATGCCGACAAAACGCGCCCACAACCAAACCTACAAAGTCGGCTTTTTATCATTCCTGCGAACCCCTGACCCATTCGTACAGGATTGCTCTTGCCCTGAATCGGGGGAATCGGTAACATTCGACGTGTGTTTTTTGACTTTCAGCCAAAAAATGAAGAATACCGCTTTTGTTGCCGCCGTATTACTGGCTCTTATGTCCGGTTGCCAATCCGTCCATAATTCCCATTGGCTCACGCCGCAGAAGGGAGACCGTGCGAATTTTTTGGGACAGGCACCGTCCGACGACCCTTTTCTACAAGCACAGTTCAATGCGCCGCCGGTTCCTCAGCAGACATTCGATTCCTTTGCTCCCGTTCAACAGCACGCTATCGTTGCCGAACCGGCAGAAGAGAAAGACGAAAGAGAGCGTCTCAAAACGCTGGCAACGACTTCCCAATCGGATGGTCCGAAGTATCTGCAACCGCTCAATCCTTGGAACGGTCCCTTTGCGTCCCGCCCGCGTACGAGAGTCTTTGAAGAAGAGTACATTCAGCAAGTCCACTACGAACAGGTGGCGGGAAGGCTTTACTCCGAAGAACCCATGTTCGATTGGGAAGAAGAGGAGCCCAAAAAGAAATTCGACTGGTCAGTACTCGACCCGGCAAAGTCGTTCAGCAGAATGAGGGATTGGATGGGACTCGGACCTGACGAATCCAAAGCCGAGGAGTCGATGCAACAAGGGAGAGCCATTCTGCTGTCCAATCCCGATTTGAAAGACACGAAAAAAAATCTCGAGGCGGCAAAGCACTTTACCGAAGCCGCCCGAAAGTTTCCCGACTCCGTATTGGAAGAAGACGCACTGCACCTTGCCGCCGAATGTTATTTTTTCGCCGACGATTATCCGAACGCCTTTGCGATGTACCAAAAACTGGTGATCAAATACCAACATTCCAAGCACATCGATAATGCGGTACGCCGACTGTTCAAAATCGGACGATATTGGGAACTAGAATCGGAAAAGAAAACCTCGAACTTCAACTTCGCCGACAATTCATTGCCGCGATACGATACGTTTGGTTTTGCCAAAAAGTCTTATGAAACGATTTTTACCTACGATCCGCTCGGACCGGTTTCCGATGACGCTTTGATGGCGTTGGCGACTGCTTATTTGAAGCGGGGACGCTATCAGGGAGACGACAATTTCAATCAGGCGGCGTATTATTATCAGCGTCTTCGTGAGGAGCATCCGTCGAGCAAGCACATCGCCAAGGCTTACGAAAATGAATTGTTTGCCCGAACGCAGGCTTATATGGGTGCGGAACATCCGAATCGGACATTGGAAGAGGCACGAAAACTGGCGGAGATTATGTCGCGTCAGTTCGGCGGTGATTTGGATCATGAAGAGCGAGCCAATCTCCTGCAAATGAAGGAGGACATTTTGGAGAAAGCGGCGGAGCGGCTTTGGAGTATGGGACAATACTACGATTTGAAGAAGCGATACTATGGTTCGGCGCGGATCCATTATGAACAGTTGATTGCAGAGTATCCCCAGACGGAATATGCCGAAAGGGCGCGGGTGCGAATGCAACAGATCGAAGGCTTACCTGATGTTCCGTCGATTTTTGGATTGCCGATCAATCCTTTCAAGGCGGACTAGCATCCTGTCCATTCTGTCTAAATTTTCACGAGGATTTTTTAGACACGATGGACAGGATTCAGGATAGAACAACATTTTAGTCCTATCCTGAAAATTCTCCGGCGCAAGCCCAACAGTCTCTCACTCCTCTGGCAGCGGTTGCCCTTTGGTTTCCGGTCCCAGCCAAGCGAAAACGATACCGAAGATGAACGTGATGGACATTGCAGCACCCGCCCAACGAATCGGTTCGTCCGTGTTTTGAAAAACATAAGCCGTCAGGATTCCCAAAGCGGCAGGTCCCAACGCAGAAATGAACCGGGCAATGTTGTAACAGAACGACACTGCCGTGCTCCGCAAACGCGTCGGGAAGAGTTCCGGGAAATAGACCGCATAGCCGCCGAAAATCGACAAAATGCAGAAGCCCAATACCGGTGCCATCACGAGAATTTCGGCGTGAGGATTGTTTATGAAGATTGTGCCCGACCCCATTTTCATAAACACGAAGATCGTCATAAAGAACGATGCTCCAAAAAACAGAGTAAAGGCGATTCGCCGCCCCCACGCTTGGGCAACGACAACGATCACCCAAGTTCCGAAAAGCGCTCCAAAATTGAACAGCATCGACGTGAAACCGCCCCAGAGGTTCGCATGACCGCTGATCGCCCTCGCCCGCGCCGCAATTTGAGTTGCCAGTTCTTCAAATGTCTCCTTGTCTGTCTGTTGAAGTTCTTGGTCGAGAAGTGCTTCTAAACGTTTCCTTTCTTGGCTACGTTTCTCTTCCAAACGTTCTTTTGCACTTTGCCACCATATTTTTTGAAGTTCGTTTTCCGTCTGCTCATCGAACACTGCCAATATCGTTGCTGTGTTCAGACCGTCCAACAGATTGGGAATGAACACCTCACCACACTCTGGACATTTGACATCAACGTTCAGACTGTCCGCTTTTTCCTTAATTTGAGTCAGAATCAAGTAAATCGCACCAGCATCATTTGTACCGGGTGCCGAGCCGATAAAACTTTGCGGCATGAGTTTCTTGTCCAGTGCTATCGGCAGAAATTCTTGAGGATTGTTCGCCAACATTCGGATGAACTCGAAGTCGGTCGTTTCCACTTCGCCGCGTTCCCGGACTTCTTGATTTTTGGCAAGACGCAACGTCGTCCGTGTCAAGTCCACGCTGAAAAAGCCGATGCCCCAAAGTCCGATGACACCGCAGGTTGCGAGACACATCCCGATAATCACGTTGTACCGCCAACGTGGATGCCGGAACAAGTCGGGAATGGAGCCCGCCTTCTTTACTCCGCCAGCGGCAATAGCATCTTTCCAGGCTTTGGGTTCTTCCAAGTGCCGCATAACGGCGAAGGCAAGCAGTGCTGGTGCGAAACCGACGAGGAAGAGGAACCGCCAAACGGAGAAGTCGCCGAAGTACCCCAAGCCTTCTAGGAAGCCACAGAGCATGGCTAAACTTGCGGCGCACAAATTACAGAAGGCGGCAACGATTTGCAGCCAACCGAGTGCTTTGGGACGTGCTTTGTCCGGCATCGTTTCCGCAAGGAGTGTAACACCAGCGGCGAATTGACCTCCGACTCCCATGCCGCAGAAGAAACGATAGAGGAAAAAGTCCCACCAACTGACTGCCAAACCGCAGAGACCAGTGAAGACAGCGTACACGAAGATGGTGAGGATCATCGTTCGAGCGCGTCCGTACTTATCTGCCATAACACCGAAGAGGATACCGCCGAATCCCCAGCCGAGGAGCATAATTGAGGTTGCGAGTCCGCCATAAAAGCCGACACTGGCGTGGGTTGCATCTACGCCCAGCAGGTCGGCAAGTGCCGGATTACGCATGATGTTGAATATCTGCTGGTCGAAGCAGTCGAGTCCCCAACCGAGACAACAGACGACAAAGACAAACCAGTGGTAGCGGGTCAGGTCTTTGTACCAAGGAGCAGACGCAGAGACACTGTCCGCAGGGATATTATTCGGGGTGTTGTTACTCATAGTGTTCCTAGTATAATCCTTCGCGATGGGGTTGTCAAGCAGTTGCCGCACCAATTTTAGAGGTTCCTTTTACGTATCCCACTGGCGGCGACCGCGGCTGCTGGGAATGCCCAAGTATTGACGATATTTGACAATCGTGCGGCGTGCGACCTGAATACCTTCAGATTCCAATGTCTTCATAATAGCATCGTCACTCAATGGACTCTTTTTGTTCTCGTTGTCGATTATTTCCCGAATTTTTGACCGAACCACATCGTCCGCCACATTCTCTCCTCCGCCCGCCGTTGCCAGTCCTCCGGCAAAAAGACGGCGGAGTGGAAAAATACCTTGAGGCGAAGCGACCCACTTCTCATCGCACGCTCGGGAAACCGTCGTTACGTGCATCCCCACGATGTCCGCGATCTGCTGCATTTTTAGCGGCTTTAATGCCCGCTGTCCCTTTTCAAAAAATTCGGACTGATGATCAACGATTGCCTGCGACACCTTGAGGAGCGTACCTCGCCGCTGCTCAATCGCATCGATGAGCCACCGTGCCGCCCCGACTTTTTTCTTGATATATGTCTTCGTTTCCCTGTCGGTTCCATGCTTGTCCAACATGTCCCGGTAATACTGGCTGATGCGCAGTTGCGGAGTTCGTCCGTCTTCCAGTCGTACCATATATCTTCCCGGCTCCACAAATTCGACCGTGATGTCGGGGAAGACTACAGCCGCTGTACGTCCGCCGAATCGGGCACCGGGGCGCGGATCAAACTGGCGTAACATCGCCACTGCGTTGTGCACCATGTCCAGCGGATAGTCGATTTGTTTGGCAATTTCAGGAATCCGATTTGCCGAAATGTCTTCCAACCGGGAGGTAATTAAAATCCGCAGGACTTCGGCATACTCCGAACCGGGATCAATTTGCAACAGCAAACATTCCCGAAGGTCTTTACCGCCGACTCCTGCCGGATCGAGACGCTTGACCAATGCCAAGGCTTCCTGGGCGAGTTTCCGTTCTTTGTCGGTGTGGTTTTCTCCGAGAAAATCTTCCCATTCGTAAGGAAAATAGCCGCTCGAATCGAGATTATTGACAATCCGTAGAGTCATATCCAAAAACGGCTCCGCGAGATCAAACCAGGTGAGTTGCTGTTCTAAATGCGATTGCAACGATTCGCCGGGACCCTCCAGATTGGCGAATGCGTCTGCCCGGAGTTCGTTCTGTTCTTCCAACCAGTTTTGCGACCGGATGGGAGCCTCGTCAATGGTGTCGGCATAATTTTGGGCAAATTCGTCGGCAATGGAGAATTCCTCCATTGCCTTGCTGCCGTGCTCGATATCCGAATCGAACCGCATTTCCGGTTCGTGTTCTTCGCTTGACCCAGATTTCTCATCAATGGTAAAAATCCCGGAATCTGTATCGGAGCGTTCCTTGTTTTCGTCCGAGGGTTCCGTTTCTAGTTCCAGTACGGGATTCTGTTCGAGTTCCTGATCGATTCGCTGTTCGAGTTGGAGCAACGTCAGTTGGAGAATCTCCATTGACTGGATCAACCGTTGCGTCATGATTTGTCGCTGTTCCTGACGCAGTTCTTGATTAAGAGATAGACGCACGGCTCCGTAAGGGCTATAAACAGGATGCCGTCCATTGTAACAATTCGAGCCGAAAGAATCAACTGTGGGGGAAGGTTTGCAGTCGGGACAACTTTTTCTTCAGGCGTACTCTCTTGTTTTTTCGTTTTTTTCGGGTAAAATCGATGGAGGCTCCGGCGTGGAGACTTTCCATTTCCCTTTCTATTATGTCAGATCGAATCACCTACACCTTTCTCCTTTCGTGTCTGTTTTGCCTCTCGCTGCCTTTTTTGAGCGGTTGCACGAGACAAGCCGGTGCCGGATCGGGCGGAGCAGGAGTCCCCCCGCCGCCAGAAGTTATCGTCGATAACGTCAGCCAAGAGGACGTGCAAATCCATATCTACGCCGAGGGACGTACCGTGCCGTTCAAATCGGTGGAAATTCGCACACGAGTCTCCGGCTACCTGGAAGAACTCTTTTTCAAACCCGGTGCGATTGTCAAAGAAGGAGATCGGCTGGCACTCATCGAACAAGCCACCTATCAGATTGCCTTGGATTCCGCCAAAGCCGAACTTGCCAGTGCGAAAGCCCAGTCGGTGCTTGCCGATGCCAATTTAGACCGGGCAAAACGCCTACTGGAAAGCAGGTCTATCACTACCGCCGAATTCCAGGCAGAAGAGGCAAATTATGACATGTCGCTTGCGGCAGTAGACCGCGCCGAAGCCGCCGTACGCAATGCTGAACTGAGTCTACAATACACAGATATGCGCTCGCCGATCACAGGAAAAACGACCAAAAACCTAGTGGACATCGGTAACTATGTCAGTCCGACCGGAGCGCATGCGGTACTGCTTGCTGTAACCCAACTGGACCCGATGTACGTCGAATTCCACTTAAGCGACCGGCAATACGCTGACCTGAAAAACCGCATCGGTTTTAGGGACGCATTCCACAGAGCGATGGACGCATCAGAAGAAGGAGAGCAAACCGAAAGTGATTTAGAGCGGACACTTGCGCTTACGGGAATGCCTGTGGATGTCTCGTTCATGACCGGTGCAGATGTACTCAATTATAACTTTGACGTACCGGGACAGGTCGAGACTTTGGTGGACAACCAAATTAATTTTCACACGGCGCGGGTTACTCTTCGGGCGGCAATACGGAATCCATTGCTAAAAACGGACGATGTGGAAGATTACAAGATTTACGCAGGACAGGCATGTCGGGTTCGAGTTCCTTACGAAAAGGTGGAAAATGCCATATTGATTCGGGAAGAAGCAATTTTGACCGACTTGGACACTAAGTACGTTTTAGTGGTCGAAAAAAGAGTCTATCAGCCGAAGGACCCCTACGGCGTACCCCTTAAGGACGAAAACGGGGAAGAGATACAGCCATACGAAACGGATGTCGTGGTACGGAAGGACATCACATTGGGCAGATTGCTTGATTCGCAGAGGCGGATTGTGCTTGCAGGTTTGGAACCGGGCGAGTCGTACATTGTTTTAGGGGTGCAACGGGTCAGGATCGGCGTGGAGGCGAAGCCGACGACGTTGGAAGACTACAACGCCGACCGCGCCGCCGGAAAGCGATAGAAACATAGAGCGTATCCTGAATGAGTCCGGGCAAAAAAACACCGAGTCTTTGTTTGATAGTTTCCGACCAAGTCTATTGAACAGAGGAGTCGGGTTCCGTTAGTGCTCCGACAATTGCGTCGAGATCATTCGATACAGAAATCGGATGATTGGCGAACTCCGCCGTTTTTACGCCGCTCTTGCCCAGGGTCTTCTCGAAAAATGTCTTGTCCGTTCCATGATACGCCACCGTTGCATTAGGGTCTTTCAACTGATGTCCCGTTAAAATGCACACGACACGATCCGACTTTTCGATCACCCCTTCGGCAACCAATTTTTTCGTACCCGCGACGCTCGCCGCACTCGCCGGTTCACAACCGAGTCCCCCCGCTCCAATCTGCGCCTTGGCATCCAAAATTTCCTGCTCCGAAACCTCCCGAACCACGCCGTTGCAGAAGTCTAACGCTCTCAAACACTTCGACAAATTGACCGGTCGGTTAATTTCAATCGCACTGGCAATCGTAGAAGCCTTCCGTCCTTCCGCTGTCATTTGATCGAAGAACTTTTTGGTCAGTTTCTTGTCATAATTGCCGCCGTTCCATCGCAAACCTTCTTGTTCATAGAGCCGGTACAGTGTATTCGCTCCGGCTGCATTGATGATTGCCAGTCGTGGAACCTTTTGGATAAGTCCAAGCCGGTGCAATTCAATAAATGCTTTGCCGAAACTGCTGGAATTGCCGAGGTTTCCCCCCGGCACGACGATCCAGTCCGGCACTTCCCAATGCAGTGCTTCCAGAACGCGGTACATAATCGTTTTTTGTCCTTCCAGCCGGAACGGATTAACGCTGTTGACGAGGTAAATGCCGAGTTCTTTGGAAACCTGTTGTACGCGTGCCATTGCATCGTCGAAGTCCCCTTGGATTTGGATCGTTTTTGCACCGTAATCCAATGCTTGCGACAATTTACCATAGGCGATTTTTCCAGAACCGATGAAGATGACCGACTGCATCAAACCGGTGCAGGCAGAATAAATCGCCAGCGACGCACTGGTATTGCCGGTGGAGGCGCATGCCGCTTTCTTTGCCCCGACGAAGACTCCGTGTGAGAATGCCGCCGACATTCCATTGTCCTTGAAACTGCCGGAGGGATTGAGTCCCTCGTATTGCAGATAGAGTCGGTCTTCGTTCAAGCCGGTGAAAGGAGCGACGCGGTGCGCCTGTTGGAGAATCGTTTGCCCTTCGCCGATGGTAATACACCGTTCCAGAGGCAGGAAGGGGAGCAAATCGTGGAATCGCCAGACACCGCTTAATCGGTGGGGATGGGGGACGTTTTGTTCCGGGCTTACGCCTCGGGCTCTGTGAACAATGGGCGGTGAGATTTTATTCCAATCGTATTCGACATCGAGGAGTTCTCCGCAGGCGGAGCAGGCGTGCAGGACTTCTTCGACTCCGAATTGTTTGCCGCACGCCGGATTGATACATTGTTGAAAAACGGACATGCAGGTATTCTAGAACTTTTGCGTGAAAATGCAAGAGATGTAAGCAACCATGCCAACCCGGAACAAAGGGAGAGTCAAAACATTATACTGTCCTGGCGGACAAAATTTCATACAGAATGAACAGAGCCGCAATCTTTAGATTGTGCTGTGCCGTTATTGCGCTGCGTTTCATTCCGGTTTTTCGGCAACAACGACGGCGGACATCGTGTCGGTAGGAACGGCTAACCGAATGTCCACGAAACCGGCGGAATCCAAATCGGCATGAATCTCATCGTAAGTGTACACCATGCCGTTCCGCGTGTTAACCAACATGTTGACTCCAAACAACGTACCCTGCACCGGCAACGTGCGGCTTACATCCATCACGAAATCCCGAACAGCAATGTGACCGCCTGGTGCCAATGCCCGATACGCCTTCTCGAAAAGAAATCGACTCTCGGTGCGCCCATGCTGATGAATGATCGCACTGATCCACGCAAAATCGAAACCGTCGGGAAATTCGTCGACATAAAAATCCCCTTCGGCGAACGACACCCGGCTTTCCAACGGCGTACCGGCAAACCTCCGCCGGGCTTCCCGAATGGCAACCGGAAGATCGAAAATCGTTCCTTCCGCTTGGAGAAGGGCTTCCAAAAACGCCCACGTATAGGTTCCCGATGCACCGCCAATGTCGATGAACCGGATATTTTCCTTGCCGAAATCCAATACGCCGGACTTTTTTAAGTCTTCCATCGTCAGACCCACGAGGGTTCGTCCGATGGAGTTCATCGCAAGGATAAATGACACGTTATCCTCTTCCGGTCCGAGAATGCTGCTCTGTTTTTTTGCTGGTTTTCCATCGGTAACAACTCGGGCAAGTTGCGCCCAACTCTGTAAACAGTTTCCCTGATGCCGAAGCATGGGAATGTACGTTGCTGGTGTTCGGCTGTCGAGCAGTTCTGCGAAGGGCTCGGCGACCGAGTATCGGGCATCTGCCGACTTGGTAAAAAACCCCAGTCCGGTGAGAGCGTCGAGCAGAACGGTCAATGCCCGATGGTCGAGTCCGGCATGCCTTGAAAGATCGGCTGCCGTTATGCTGTTGGAATGTTCAAGGATTTGTGTGCCGAGATCGAGTTGCGCCGTCGCAAACAGTACACAGGCTTCGTGAAATGAGGCGGCATTCCGAAGGCGGTCAAAAGCATTGAGAGAAGTCATTGAGACAAGCGGCAAAGAAGCGATTCGCCCGATGGTAAACTACGGCTAGCGGTTTGTCAAGCGGCAGTTGAAAAAAAATTACATTAACTGCGAGTTTTTCATTGCACACTTACTGGTTGTTTCCGGCGGTGCTTGCCGAGGAATCAAAAACAGCGTAGAATGATGGAATTCATTGCCAACCGTGAGCGCACTTCCTTTTTATCAATCCGTTCTTGCAAGTGGTCTTGTTCCTGCCGAGCCGCTGGAAAAAATTGCGCGTTTCATTCAAGAACGAACCGCCGGTTCGGCATCGACTCTCGACTCCATTTTGTACGATATTTCGGCTACCCAACCGGTTTCGCTGGAAGGACTCCAACGGTTGCCGAAATTGCAGAGAATGTTCAAACACGAAGTCGTTCAAAGCAAGAATGTGGCGTTTAATCCAGCGGATGCGGTTCTGGACGCTTCGGAATCAGAGCACAAAGATCACACACCGGAAGAAACTCAACTGGCGGACGAACTTATTCGGCAGGGTTTTTTGAACCGCTGGCAAGCCGAACAACTTTTGGAACAACGCACCAAGTTTTCGCTCGGACAGTATCGGATTTTCGATGCCGTCGGACGGGGCGGCTACGGTTATGTTTTTCTCGGACGCAAACCTTCGGAACAACACTATGCGGCAATCAAAGTTCTGCCGATTACCAAAGCCACGCCGGAACTTTCACGCCGGTTCATGCACGAAATCGAACTGCAAAAGGATTTGCGGCATCCGAATCTGGTTCGATTCATCGAATCGGGACAAGACGGCAACGTGAATTATATGGTTCACGAATTTATGGACGGCGGCGATGTTCGTGCTTTGCTCCGGCAGGAAAATGTCTTGTCGCTGGATACCGCTACGACGATCATTGCTCAAACAGCAAGAGCCGTGCAATATCTGCACGAACAAGGAATCGTGCACCGGGACATCAAACCGGCGAACATTTTGCTGTCGAGCGACGGCACGGCAAAATTGATCGATCTCGGATTGGCAATTCCGATTGATGATCACTATACCTCGGCAAAGCAGAATGGCGACAAGGATAGCGGCGCGGGCAACCGGCAACTAGACTCATCGATTCTCACATCGGGACGTGTTGCCGGTACGGTCGATTACATGGCACCGGATCAACTGCGTGCTCCGTCTCGTCCTGTGCCGTCTTGGGATATCTATTCGCTAGGCTGTACGTTGTACCAGATGTTGACAGGAACGGTGCCGTTTCCGTTGGGGGAGACGCAGGAAAAATTTCGGGCGAAATTGCAATCGGAACCGAAGGATGCCCGAATGTACAATCAGGCGATACCGTTTGACATTGCCGATTTATTGCGTTCGATGTTGACTCCTCACCGCAACTCCCAGATTGCCTCTGCGGCAGCCGTTGCCGAGCGGCTCGACGTTTGGACCCCGCCGGAGGGACTCGCCAATGCGTTGGAATTTTAATGCCCTGGCAGAAAAATTTTAACGCAGAACAAACAACGCAGAACAAACAGAGCCCGTATCGGTAGATGCGGATTCGATTCACCGGAGTTTCCCCTCCGGGCTCTGTGAACTTTTATCCGCCTATCTCTTCCTTGAAGAATCCGTCGAAACTGGTATATTTCGTTACACCTTTTCACATCGTTTTCAATATGAACATCCTTGTAGTGGGTGCCGGGGGACGCGAACACGCCCTGGCATGGAAATTAGCACAAAGTCCTCGAGCGGTCCGCATCTTCGTTGCTCCCGGAAATGCCGGTACAGCCTCCGAAAGAGGAAAAATCGAAAACATTCTCCTCACAGAACACGATTTTACTGCGCTCATTCAGTTTGCAAAAGACAACAAAATCGGCTTAACCGTCGTCGGTCCCGAAGTGCCGCTCTGCAACGGAATCGTCGATGCTTTTGAAGCAGAAGGACTGCGGATTTTCGGTCCTCGAAAAGCCGCCGCAAAACTCGAAGGAAGCAAAATCTTCTGCAAAGAAATCTTGCGGAAAGGTTCCGTACCGACGGCGAATTATCACACTTTCACGCGGGGAAGCGATGCGGTTGCCTTTCTGAATGCCGACCGGGACATGCCGATAGTCATCAAAGCGGATGGACTCGCCGCCGGTAAGGGAGTTTTCGTCTGCGATCATCGGGCAGAGGCATTGGAAGCGATTGAGCGGATTACCAAAAACAAGGAGTTCGGCAGCGCAGGGGACAGCATCGTTCTCGAAGAGCGGCTCATCGGTCAGGAAGCAAGCGTGTTGGCGATTACCGACGGTAAAACGATTGCGACGTTACAGCCGGCACAGGATCACAAGGCGGCATACGATGGCGATACCGGTCCGAATACCGGCGGGATGGGCGCGTACTCTCCTGCTCCGATAGTGGACGACGCGTCGCTACACTGGATCGAAGAGCATATCCTTGTGCCGACGGTCCACGCTTTGAACGGCAACGGGACTTTCTTCAAAGGAATCCTCTACGCGGGTTTGATGATGACTCCTAAAGGACCCAGGGTGTTGGAATACAATGTCCGGTTCGGCGACCCGGAGTGTCAACCGCTTTTAATGCGGTTGAAAACGGATTTGGTGGACGTTTTCGAAGCAACGATTGACGGGACGCTCGATCAAATTGCTCCGCTGGACTGGGACAAAAGGACGGCGGTTTGTGTGGTGATAGCGAGCAATGGGTATCCGGGCGAGTACGAAAAGGGGCATCCTATTCGGGGCTTGGATGAAGCGGCGGACGTGCCGAACACGAAGGTTTTCCATGCGGGTACGGCGGTCAATGAGTCGGGCGAAGTTGTCAGTAACGGCGGTCGTGTTTTGGGCGTAACGGGCTTGGGAGAGACGGTTGTCGAAGCGAAGTACGCGGCTTACTCGGCGGTTCAGTGTATCCGCTGGGACGGTGCTTGGTGCCGAAGGGATATTGCGGATAAAGCGATAGGTTAGTTTACGCTATGTTCACGCTATTTAGCCGGTACTCCGGCTATCAAACAATACAGCGCCGGTACTCCGGCTATCAAACAATACAGTGCCGGTACTCTGGCGTATGAACATCGTTACGAAAGCGCAAATTCGGGGCGGCGTTTTTCCAGTTGCAATCCCAATCGGCTCATGATGTCGCTGTGCATTTGACTGACTCGGCTTTCACTCAAATCCAACGTTGCGCCGACCTCTTTCATCGTCATCTCTTCGTAGTAATAGAGAATGATGATGAGACGCTCATTCCGCGTCAGTCCTTTCGTTACAAGCCGCATTAGATCAGTCCGCTGAATTCGGCTTGTTGGGTCTTCGCCGCGCTGGTCTTCCACCAACTCCATCTCGCTGATGTCCTTTGAACCGTCGGTCTCGAACCATTTCTTGTTCAAACTAACTGTCGAAACCGTGTTGGCATCGAACATCATCCGTTCCAGTTCGCTTGCCGAAAGATTCATGTGCTCCGCTAATTCTTCGTGCGTCGGCAGTCTGCCGAATTTATCCGACAATGTTTTGTTCGCTTCTGTCAATTTTCTTGCTCGAGAACGAACCAGACGCGGCACCCAGTCCATATTGCGGAGTTCGTCCAACATGGCACCCCGGATACGCTGGGCGCAGTAGGTTTCAAATTTTACTTCTCGGGTAACATCGAATGCGTCGATGGCATCCATGAGACCGAAGATTCCTGCCGACACCAGATCGTCCAGTTCAACCTCATCGGGCAATTTATGACTGAGTTTCTCGCCGTGAAACCGTACAAGCGGCAAGTATCGCTCAATCAGGGCATTGCGTAATGTTTGATTGCTTTTATCCCGGATGAAATCATCCCACAGTTTTGCCGTTTCTTCGGCAGTGGACTGTGCTACTGTCATACTTCCTCCCTGAAAACTGACCTGCTGCGCAATGACACGCAAGGACCCATCCCTACTATCGGCATAAAAAGGCAAAAAGGTTAGTAAACCTGGTAGATTTTATGGAAAACTCGCCTCTATCCGTTTTATTTGACGAGTTGGTAAAATAGGAAAATCTTGTTCGACACTACATTACTGCCCTGGCGGGAAAATTGTAATGCTGAACAAACAGAGCCCGTGGCGTAAGCCAGGCAGGATGCGTCATTGTTTTTCCTGACGCTTCCTGACGTTGGGTGTGTTAGACTTCGCCTTGAAAATTGAAATCGGAGACTGTGAGGCAACGCACGGAGTAAGCCGCCGTGTTCCGCGCTGCCAAAGAGTGACGTCAGTGAGG
>Ga0099364_10004318_pt1 | contig 21599 bp, 22 predicted proteins | sample TergutTh196P3_FD_73070 | JGI IMG/M metagenome (GOLD analysis project Ga0099364, IMG submission 73070) | Microcerotermes parvus P3 segment gut microbial communities from Pointe-Noire, Republic of the Congo - Th196 P3 | ecosystem: Host-associated > Arthropoda: Insects > Digestive system > Gut ... | reverse complement strand
GCAAACGGCGACACGGAAAATCCCTCTTATGAAGATGTGATTGCAGGCGCCGGACATGCCGAGACGGTGCATATACAATATGACCCGGATATCGTCAGCTTAAAGGCGCTGACAAAGCAATTTTTTAAGATTATCAACCCGCTTAATATTAACAAACAGAGTAACGATGTCGGCGTTCAATACCGCACCGGTGCATACTATACGGATGAAGCCGATAAACAAGCACTTCGGCTTGTATTGTCAAGGACTATTTACGAATTAGTAAAATGTTTACAAATAAGCGTGTAAAATGCGCCTGTGTAGCGGTTTCGCCCTTTTCCTGTTCCCCGTTTTCGGCAAGCGTAATGACACGGCAAAAATCCAAACGATCAAGGGTTTAAGAGTGGAGATTTTTTCGCGCCCTTTGCGAGAAAATACTACTCGCCCCTTGACAGTTTGGATAGTTGGAACGGACGGTTGAGTTTTTATGCTCGATATTTGCAGATGTATGGTATAATAAAAAAATTAGATAATTTCAATTTACTGACCATAGCAAATTGAAAAAATTAGGAGTGAATAAGTGTGATTGAATATATTGGTGAAAATATTGGATTCTTCTTAAAAGTAGTTTTTACTCACGTTATTACATACTGTGTATGCGGTATGATAGCTTATAAAGTAAACAATTATAAGGAACTACTCGAAAGCAACAAATGGTTTGAAAATTGGAGAAGCCAAGATAGTTTAATATTTAAGTTATCGCCTGTTATCCAAATATTTAGAGGTATTTTATTCGGTATTGTGCTTTTAATAATTAAAGATGTAGTAATTGATACAAATTTTGGTTTCTTAAAATTGTTTTTAATTCTGGCTATTATAGGATTATTTAATGTCTATTCACCAGCACCCGCTTCAATAGAGGGGTTTATTTATATAGATAGTAAAGATGATAATACAACACTAAGACAAAGTATTGGCTCAATTATGGAGATTCTGATTCAGATTTTAATATTTTCAATAATAGTTTGTACTAATTGGACGGAATTGATAAGCGGAATATTTAATTAAGGTCTGCGTGGTTCGTAATTCTCAAACAGCGAAAATGCGGCGGGATAGTTTTTTAATTATCCCGCCGCATTTCCGTTTATCGGTCATGGTCGTGTGTGCGCTTGCGCTCCTGTGTCCTTGCTCCGTCATTCAGAATATCGGCAATATTCCGTTTGATTTTTTCAACTGCGGCGGTTTCGGCTCTAAGTGTTTTATATTCCCCACTAAGCCGCGACAATTCGCCGTTCAGCTTCTCGCGCTCCGCTTTCCATTTCGTTATCGGCGGTAGTTTCGTACCGTCAAAATGCCCTTGTAAAACGTCTTTCAAACCGCTCTGCGGATTCAAAAAGGGTAATTTCCATGCGGTTAGATTCGTAATACTCGTTGGCGGTGTCAAGTGCCTTTTGCGCCTTGCGCTCCGCGAACAATCCCCCCGCCTTTTTGATAGCCGTGTACTCCGAATACAGCTTGTCATATTTCGCCTTGTAGCCGCGATATGCTTTGTAACTGCCGCTATGCTTCAGTTACATACTTTTCAAAGATTAACTTAACGATTTCAGCTTCTTTCTCATCCACAATAATTTCATAACACTCATGATTTCGTTTGTTAAGCCGGCCTTGCTTTTCGAGACGATATCCATATGGAACACTACCGCCACGAAAGCGCCCTTCTTTTATAAGTTGTGTAAGACGTATTTTGGTGCGTATGGAGGTTTTTATGCTCTCTCCAGATGCTTGCCAATACCGTATGTAATTCATGAGTTTATCAACGTGATTATCAAATCGCTGTTGACCTTCTTCGGCACTCCATACTTCAATTCCGTTCTGTACAAACCGTTCTACGACAAATGGAGTTTCGTCATCCCAGCGCCCGATACGGTCAAACATGAAAACCAACAAAACATCGAATTTACCCAATGCAGCATCTTGTTGAATTTCAAGAATGGCGTCACGGTCTTTGGCAGAGACTTTAAAGCCTGAGATTCCTAGTTCAGAAATTTCTTTGATGATTTCCCATCCCATTTGTTTCGCAAATTCCCGGCATCGTTGCTTTTGCATGGGGATATCGTTTTTGTCGACCTGTCCTTTTGTTGAGACGCGATAAAGGGTATAGACTCTTTTGCTTTGCATAGTTTTTTCCATAGTACACCTGTCCTTTCGGTTTTTCTTAATGATAGCAGGGTGTGTATGGTTTTGTATATTTCTATAACTATACTGCATTTTGTCTCGATTTCATATTATTCTATAATTTTTTAGCGGTGATAACTAGAGACGGCAGACGCATAAACGGTAGCACCCCCCATGTCAATTATAGACAAATATTTTATTAAACAGCCAATAAATAGACGATATGTAAGAATATTGATTGTATTTTGACAAAATAACAACTATACTTTTAATAGGTTAGGAGGGTTCTTCATGAAAGTTTTGCGCATTGAACAGATTGTTCCCTCAGAGCACGGTCTTTTTACCGTCTGTGATATCCATTTGATACATATTCTAGTTGATGATTTAGATAATACTGCAAAATCGTTGATAGAGATTATTAAAAATACTAGTTGGATAAGCGAGCTTTTCGCTATTAATCAAGAATCCTATAATGCTAGAGCAGAAAAAACCATAAAAAAACTTGTTGAAGAAATATTTAGTCAAGTTGATTCATCTTTATCAGAAGGTTTCGGAGAATATATGGTTTCTCTGAAAGCACAAGATGTCTTGGAACAGGAACTTCTTCATTCAAGAATCCCGTTGGCTGAACTTTTTAAAGAAAAAGTTATTGGTAACCCAGGCTTTGATTTTCATATGGAAACTCATAAGAGCTTAATTGCATTTGGTGAGGCTAAATATAGCGGGAGTAGTACCCCATATAAAAAAGCTTTGACTCAAATACATAATTTTATTGTACTTAAAAAGGACACGATGGAATTATCAGATCTTCAACACTTTGCATCTTCAAGTGCTGCTACTAGTGCTACAAATGGATCGAGGGCATATATTGCAGCTTTTTCGCTAAATGGGAAAAGATACGATCAGATATTCAAAAATCTTTTATCGTGTAATGAGATTAACGCTATTCTAAACAATGCAGAATTATATCTTATTGGGGTGACAGTCAAAAGTGATTAGACAAATTCTAGGCGGTAATCCCGAATATATAGAGAAAATATTATCACAAATATTAAATCGAATCCATACAGCAGGGCCTGTCCACATCGAAGATTTTGAATCATTAGCATATATTAAGATGTATCATAATGAGATTTTTATGTTATATGAGCAAAAATTATTATACTTAATGGGACTTTTCTACAAAGTGGAACGCCCAAAAAATTTAGTGGAAGAGTTATATGCAATTTTTGCGGATAGCATATTAGAAGATACTAAGCAAAAATTTACACCTGTTCAGGCAGAGGCGTACAAATACATAGAAAACAAGAAATATTTTTCTTTTTCTGCCCCGACAAGTGCAGGTAAATCATATTTATTTCGTGAACTGATATTAAAAACCAATAGTGATATAGTAATTGTTGTTCCATCAAGGGCATTAATTGCAGAGTATTTAGAAATGGTCAAAAAATTGGTGCCGAATAGCGTTTTAGTGTTACAGTTCATTGAAAATGTGAATATTAAAAAAACATCTAGAAGAGTATATATTATTACACCTGAACGAGGGCAAGATTTATTTAGATACAAAGACTCTTTTAACATCGAGTTATTTCTATTCGATGAAGCTCAGTTGTCCGAAGAAGAAATACGTGGGATAGGGTTCGATGCTTTTGTGAGACGCACTGCCAAAGAGTTCCCATCGGCAACACACGTCTTTGCACATCCATTTGTAAAAAATCCAGAAGCCCAATTATCTAAACACCATTTTGATGAGCAAAGTATAGCAGCTACATATACTCAAAATGCAGTCGGGAAGATTTTTGTCTGTAGAGACAATAAAAAATTCCACTTCTTTTCGCCTTTTGAGAACCCACATACCAAAATACTTGTGAAGGTAGATTTTATAGAATATATTTTAAAAAGCAGAGGTTCTATCTTAATTTATACTTCAAAAAGAAAACTTTATAGTGGCGAATATTTACATAAATTTTATCAATATTTAAAGCTATGTCCCTATCTTACTGACTTATTAGCCATAAAATATGTAGAAGAGCTTAAAGATTATATCGGCGCATCGGATAGAGGCAAAAAAGTTTCTATGGTTGCCAGACTTATGGAACGCGGCATCGTTGTTCATCATGGTTCAATGCCTTTGAGAATGAGACTGATTATTGAACAGTTTGTACGTGCTGGATTTGCGAAAATATGCTTTGCTACATCTACTCTTAATCAGGGTATTAATATGCCTTTTGATGTTGTGTATATTGATAATTTCCGTTCAATGGATGTTTTAACTCTAAAAAACCTTATTGGGCGTGCGGGGCGCGCAACAGATACAAGTAATTTTGATTACGGCTATACTATTATAAATAAAAGAAATATTGAGACTTTTTCTCAAAGAATGAATGAGGTATATGAACTTAGTTCAAAATCAAAGTTGGATGAATCAGTTGATTCTATCGAAGAAGATTATCAGGATATTGTTGAAGCCACCAAAAACAATACTTTTGATATTGAATCTAGGCTTACTCATTCTCAGATTGAGCGCATACGAAATAGTGATATAGATAATTTAATAAAATATATACTTGATAACTTGCTATTAGATGGTCGCGTCTTAACAGGGCATGAATACTATTCAACCTTGACCGAAAGTCGTCGCAGGGAACTAAAAGATTGTTTTAAAGATGTATATATAAGTCATTTAAGACGGGCAGCATTAACTAGAGCAGAGCAATCTGTCTTAAGTACAGCAATTCCAATTTTATTATGGCATATACAGGGAAAAACTTTTAAAGAAGTGCTTTCATTGAGACATTCGTATTTAACTCGTATGGGAGAACAAAGAGATATTGAAAAGCAACATAAAAATGGAGATATACCAATTGAAACAAAAGAACAGCTCATAAACAATCTTAAAATACGATATTCGCCTACGCCAGACACATTGCCTAATAAGCAACTGTATCCTCAAGCATCTTTTGGTAACGATGAAATTCCTGTTACAGAAATGAATTATGACTTGTTAGTTTTTGATACATATGATTACATAGATAAAGTGGTAAGCCTTTCTTTATCTGATCCGTTGTATGCCGCATTTAAACAATACTATGAGACAACAACAGATATAAGGGCTTTATCTATGTGTAACTATATCCGCTATGGCACAGACGATAGTATTGAAATATGGTTATTACGCTATGGATTATCATTCGAAGATATTGCTTGGTTAAAGCCTTTTGTTTTAAAAGCTGATGAGCAAGAAATTGTATTTTCATCTGATGTGCAGCAATTAGAGCAAGAAAAAACTGATAAAATAAGTAGATATTTATAGAACTGTTTCCCTAAGACTCAATGTCGCTTAAAATAAGGCAATCCAAATGGGCGCGATACAACAGTATTGATTAACGTTGGAGATTATAGGAAAAGAGGGAGCCGTTAATTGTCATGCTACAAAATTAAGGGCTAATCCCATTTTTTGAGAAAGGAGCAAGATAAGTGAACACAAATAATATTGCAGGGATAGTTTTAAGCATTTTGTTGCCACTTTCAAGTGTGATTATAACAGGCATTATCACAAAAATTATTGATTTTTATTCAAAAAAAAATTCGATAAAGTTTGGACACTCAAAAATGAAGATAAATACATACTCTTCCGTTGTGAAATTCATGACTTCTATTAATTTGCGAAGCAAAAGTTTAAGATATATATTGGAAACAATAGAGAACAAACTTTATAAAAAGTATGATATTGTTAGCCCTAATATCATTTTACAATTGGCCAAGCTAAAAAAGAAAGCAGTTAATAATGAAATAATTTCATTTTCAACAAAAGATTTCTTCAATTTATACTTTGCTATTCAATTTGAATATAATATGGCGAAGAAAAAAACTTCTATGGATTATGACATAAGGTATGTAAATACAGATTCTAGCATTTTGATGCGAAAAATATACGTATTTATTGCAGTATATATTCTTTCATGTGTAGCTATCCTTATAGCGGTAATTACCGGATTAATAAACTGGGATATGGCAAACAGCATTTCTCCTCTTATAGCAGTCATTTGTATTACAGGGATGGTTTTATTGGGTGCGTATTCCATTATAAGTCTACTAGTTATGCGACGAGATATACGAAAAGAATGGAAGTCAATTATTGCTGACAACATTTTGGAAGAAAATGGGGAAGACGAATCTGGCTTGTCGGACATGAGGCGCTAAACTGCTTGTGCTCTTAGTATCAGCGGAGGATAGTAAAATGATAATTGCTGCCTACGCCGGAACCGGTAAGACCACCCTAGCTTCCCTCTACCCGCAAAAAGTCATAGATTTCGTCTGTATGCCTTACAAATACTATTTGGAGCCGGATAGCGATTCCGGCGAATCTTGTAAAGCCAATCCCAACAATATTATGCAGAGCGATTGGCCTCATAATTATGTTGTCGCCATCAAATCAGCTTTAGGTGGTAATAAAATACTTGTTATCCCTTCAGACTTGAATGTACTTTCCTTACTCGAACAGGAAAAACTGCCGTATACTATTTGTTATCCGCAGAAAAACGCAAAAGAAGTTTATCGAAAACGCTTTTTAGATAGGGGAAACTCGGAGGAATTCATTCATATTTTTATTGGCTGGTGAGACAAGTTTATTGAGGCATATGAGCAAGATTCATATGGTCGGCATATTGTGCTACAACCCTATCAATATCTGAGCGATGTGATAGACAAAAGCTTTATAAACGCCAATATCAATCAAGTAGAATTCTCTTAAACCAACCAAACTGGCACAATCAAATTATCACGGTCTAGCGCGCCCAATTTTTCCGCCATGCATATTACAGCGCCTGTACCCCGTTGTAGCGAAGACTTATCCAAAACTTTGAACACGCGCGTTAACTGGCTGCCCGGCATAGCGGTCTTTTTAATCTCTAGCGGGAAAAGCTTACCGTCGCGTTCCAATAGCACATCAATTTCTTTGCTATCCTTATCGCGGTAATAATAAATGAACGGCTCCCGCCCCGCATTTTGATAACTCTTTACCATTTCACTCACTACATAGTTTTCTAAAATGGCGCCGCTCATGGCGCCATTTTGCAATGTCTCCGCGCTGTTCCATTTGGTGAGATATGCTACAAGCCCCGAATCATAAAAATACAGCTTCGGGGTTTTTACCAAACGCTTCAGCGTATTGTTGGAATACGGGTACAGGTAAAAGATAATACCCAACGTTTCAAGAATCCGGAGCCATGCTTTTGCCGTCGTCTGGTCGATGTCACAATCATCCGCGATGGCTTTGTAATTGACCATCTGTGCGGTTAGCGCGGCGACGGCAGTTATAAAGTTATGGAACTTCATCGAATCTATCGTACCGGAAAGCTCTTTGACGTCACGGTCGAGATATGTTCCAATATAACTTGAATAGAATGTTTCGCGGTTTGTGTACCGACCGCTGACAAGGGCTGGCATCCCCCCGTTAAAAATGCGCTCATATATCTCTGAAACAGATGCAGACGTTACCGTGTTCTGCTTCACTGACAGTACATCAAGGTCAACACAAAAAGGCGTAGCACTTTGCCCGTTTTGGTATATTTCCCGCTGGGAAAGCGGAGACAAATGCAGCAATGCAACCCGCCCCGCCAACGACTCCTGCACGCCGCTCATCAGCTTGAATAGCTGTGAACCGGTCAACCAGAAGTCACCCGGATTATTATGTTTATCGATTAGAATTTTGATGTATGGGAACAGCTCCGGTGCGTACTGCACTTCATCGATAAATATCGGCGGCTTATGCAGCTGAAAAAACATAGCCGGGTCTGTCTTGGCAAGCTTACGCTCGTTCAAATCGTCCAGCGAGATGTATGTGCGATTCCTGCTTTCTTTCTCGGACAGCTTTTGCAGCATTGTGGTTTTTCCAACCTGCCGCGGGCCGGTTATCAGTATCGCCGGATATTCCCTGCTAAGCTCGAGGAATACAGGCTCCATACTCCGGTTAATATATGTCATACAAACACCTCTTTCGGCTAATATATGATGCAATCCTATTATAGCCGAATTACTGCTTTTTAGTCAAGACTTAATAAAGCTTGTCCGCTTTTCACATATGAATACCGAATATTCGTATAACACGGCGGTTCTTGTGGTGTAAGCAGGCATATTTGCCACCCGTTCAAAGGGGTGAGCTTTCGTAGAAAGTATGCAAGCGATATTACTCAAGCATAAAGGAGCAGGAGGATTTAATCTCAATCGGCACAATCGGTCTGATTAAAGCCTCGTCAACCTTTGATTACGACAAGGGAACAAGGTTTGCCACATATGCGTCAAGATGCATAGAAAATGAAATACTCATGTACTTCAGAAATCTTCGCAAATCTGCGCACGACGTGTTTATCTCAGACCCCATCGATACCGATAAAGAGGGGAATTCCCTGACTTTGCAGGATATCATGTCCGACGACCACAATATTTTTGAGCATATCGACATGCGCCTTAAATCGGAGCAAATGTATAAGTTAATTGAAAAACACCTTTCAAAACGCGAACAGAAAATCATTATCATGCGGTATGGGCTTTACTGCACGAAACCGCTCACGCAGCGCGAGGTCGCCGAGGCCCTTCAAATTTCGCGGAGCTACGTCTCGCGCATTGAAAAGAAAGCGATCGGGATACTTAGAAAACAATTCGCAAAAGAGGGCTTTTTTTAATTTTTTTGATTTTAGCGGCTTTTCATGGTAGAATAAACAAAAAGCAATTTACCATAAAGAGGAATGGTCGTTAATATGCAAAACGCAGCCGAAAAAACGGAAATAAAAATTATAAACATTTTAAAAACCTATAAAAGAAAACCGGTTTCGAAAAGTGAGCTTATGAAAAAGCTCGGGTTTTTAAAGTCCGGGAAATCAGGAGCCGCCGAAGCGTTGGGTTATCTTGTGGAAAACGGGACCGTGATAGAAGAAAAAGGCAAGTACCTGCTTTCCAAAAATTTAGGGCTTATCCCGGCTGAGATCGTCAAGGTCAACCCCACCTTCGGCTTTGCGCGCCCCGAAGGCTTTGACCGCGACGTATTCATCCCCGGAAAGCTTCTGCTTGGAGCGATGCCCTTAGACCTTGTGCTGATTAAAAAGAAGAAGCCTAACAAATCTCATGGAGAATTGCCCGAGGGCGAAGTGTATAAAATCGTGCGCGCGGCGCAGCGGAAATTTTCAGGTGTACTTGAGGTTCGCGACGGCGTTTACAGCATCATGCCGGATGATTATGTGAAATTCCCGATCCGCCTTAGCAGGACGGGAATCGAGGACATGAAGGACGGCGACAAAATCCTCGCGGAGCTCACAAGGCGCGGCAGCCGCCACAGTGAGCATGTGGCAAGCGTTATAAAAAGCTTCGGCACGGCAGAAAAAGCCGCCGCGTGCTGTGAGGCGATTCTTGCGGAAAAGGATATCTATCCTGAATTTCCGCATGAAGTTGAGAAACAGGCGAAAGAAACGGCAGCACTTTTAATCCATCCGAAAGAGCTGGAGGTCCGAACGGATTTGCGCGGCGAGATGATATTCACGATTGACGGCGCCGACACGAAAGACATCGACGATGCGGTAAGCGTCAGCAAAACCGAAAAAGGCTGGGAGCTCGGCGTGCACATCGCCGACGTGAGCTACTATGTGGCGTATAAGTCGCCAATCGATTCGGAGGCGTTTGCGCGCGGAACAAGCGTCTACTTTGCGGATTCTGTTGTGCCGATGCTGCCGAAGGCGCTCTCAAACGGAATCTGCTCGCTCAACCCGAAAGAGGACAGGCTTGCGTTTTCCGCGATCATTCAGCTTGGATCAGACGCTAAAATCGAAAGCTACGAGTTTAAGAAAACCGTTATACGCTCGCGTGTTCAGGGGGTGTATTCCGAGATTAACAGTCTTCTTAAAGGGGAAGCCGGCAGCGAAATACAGGAAAAATACAGTGAAGCGGCCCCGGTGCTGAGCCTTATGAGCGAGCTTGCGGCACGCCTTACGAAGAACCGCATGAACCGCGGCGGAATGAACTTGGAATCTGTGGAGGGAAAAATCATTATCGGAGAAGACGGCAAGGTAATTGACGTTGTGACGCGTGAACGCGGGGAGTCCGAGCTTATCATTGAGGAATTCATGCTTGTCGCAAACGAAGCCGCCGCGCGCTTTGCCATCAAGGAAAAGCTGCCGTTTGTGTTTCGTGTGCACGAGCGCCCGGCTCACGACAAGCTGACCTTTTTGTTCGACGTCTTGGATAAGCTTGGGGTAAGCTACAAGCGCCCGAAGGATAGGGCGTCCTCCGAGGAGCTGGCGGCGATTCTTAAAAGCGTTGAGGGAACTGAAATCGGCGGAGTCGTCAATACCTTGATGCTGCGTTCAATGGCAAAGGCGAAGTACGGCGACAAAAACATCGGGCATTTCGGCCTTGCCCTTGACGACTACACCCATTTCACGTCGCCGATACGCAGGTATTCCGACCTTACAATACACCGGGTTTTATCGGCGCTTGTGACGGGAATGCGGCATGACAATATCAATAAGCGATACGCAACGTTCGTATCGCAGGCGGCGGCGCGCGCAACAGAGCGGGAGATCGCCGCGATGTCGGCGGAAAGGGCTTGTGAAGACGCGTATAAGGCCGAATATATGTCCTTGCGAATCGGCGAGGAGTTCGAGGGTATCGTATCGTCCGTGACGCAGTTCGGGTGTTATGTACGGCTTCAGAATACTGTTGAGGGGCTTCTTGCAAGCCGCAGCATGACCGGCGGAGACTGGCAGTTCGATGGCGCGATCGCACTTGTTGATATGGTGACGGGGAAGAAAATACAGCTCGGCGATAAAATACGCGTAAAGCTTGCGTCAGCCGACGTATCCTCCGGGCACATTGATTTTGAAATGATTAAAATTGCGGTATAGAAGCCGAATATTATCCGGCGCGGCGGGAAACAATAACCGCAATCAAAACAGATTGCGAGGCGGTAATATGAAAAGCGAAAAGCCGAACGGCAATCCCGGTAAAATCCACGGAAACAAGGCTAAAATCGACAAATCGAAAGACATCGTTCCTGTGTTTTCAACCGTTGCCGATATCCTGACTTACAATGAAGAGAGCGTAAAACGCGGCGAAAGCCACGAAAACGCATCTCACGCCAAGGAATATGTCGATGAAAATCATAAATGATTTCATAGTGAAAAGCGCGAAAGGTAAGCTTTCGCGCTTTATATTTTTTCGCCTTGAATTTACATATTTTATCTGTTATGATAAATATTAGTATTAATAGCGGAGGTGGCAATCATGGTTGCGCTGATAGTGATCCTTTTTTTATTGGCTTTTTTAATCGTGCTGATCGTGTTGTTTACCCGCTACTTTAAAATTGAAAAAGAAGTTACGATCATAAGGCCGGAAAACGATGCACTCCCTGGCCTGAATTTTGGCGCGGACGGAGGAGATGAGCAATCCGGGCAAAATGAAAAAGAGCCGGATCTTATCAACCTGATCGACTATTTTAATGACGGAGAAAAGGAAAGGGAAAAAGAAGAACAAGAACAAGACAGGGACACCGAGAAAAAAGAGGAAAAGAAAAGCCTTCAAAGCGGCGGCGGCAGCGAAGATTTTACGGCGACGGATAAGCTTACCGATTTAAAAAAGGGACGCGCGTTCTTTGTCGACTGCAGAAAAAAACTCGAAGAGGCAAAACATGAAGGGCATATTTACTGCGCCGCATATTTTGATTATGACAGGTTTCGCTTTTTAAACAGCTTAAAGGGTGCTGCGACCAGCGACTACGTATTGACGCAAACGGCGATACAATCCCGGCGGATATTCCCTGAAAACGCGATGATAACGAGAGTTTCCTGCGACCATTTTGTAGTGGTGTTCCCGCTTATGGACTTAAATCTTTTTGGCGAGTACTACGAGCAGCTAAGGCGGATGTGCGACAAAATAAGGGGCGATATCGCGATTAAGGCCGGTATGCGTATCAGCCTCGGGTTTGCGACCACCGACAACGATACGAGCTACGATATAAACGTGCTGATAGCGCGGGCGAACGTGGCAAGGCACTGCGCCAAGGTCACAAAGGCGGAACGGTTTGAAACATATGATGAATCCATGTGTTCCAGCGGGTTCTTCGGCGATACGCTGATGGAAAACTACTCCGACTGCCAGTATGGCGATGATTTTACGGTATATTACGAGACGCAGCTTGATTTGGTATCGCAAAAAATTGTAGGCTGCGACGCGTTTGCCCGGTGGAACTACGAGCTGAGCGGCGAGGGAACCGGCTCCATATCGCAGGAAACCGGCAGAATCCCGACGAACAACGAAAAAATAGTTTACCAGGCCTGCCGCGCCGCAAGCCGCTGGCGAAAAGCGGGACGCGAAGCGATTCCTGTTCTTGCCGAGCTTCCGGTAACGGATTTGTTTAGAGCCGACGTCGATGATTTTATCGGCAAGTGCCTGATGGAATTCCAGGTTGAGCCGTCAAGCCTTGTCGTCAAAATAGACGCGTCTATCGTGCGCCTTGACTGGTATACATGCTCAAAGCAGATAAAAAAAATCAAGGAGCTTGGCGTCAAGGTCTGTATTTTCAACATGGATACCGGATATACGCACCTTGAATTTTTGTCGGGGCTTCCCATCGACTTTATAAAGCTGCACAGAAGCTTTGTGCACGGTATCGATTCATCGCCCGAAAACCTTGACAAATGCCGCAAAATCGTTGACAGAGCGGCCGCGATCGGCGCGAAGACCATATTTGAAGGTGTTGATAAAGTGGAACAGGCGTCGGCGATGCACGCTATCCACGCAAAGACAATCGTACAGGGCAGGTATACCGGAAAGCCGGGCTTAGCCGATGATTTAACGCGCATCCTGCCCGAATATATTGAAAGGCGGCTGTCTGAAAGCACGGTTATCCTGGACGAGGATGATTTCGCAAAGGGAAATTATAATTTGTAAAAGGCAAAACAGTTTCTATTCCCGGTTCAAATAATCCCGCAAGAATACTTCTCTGCCTTCGCGCGTGTAAACGCGCGGTACGCGCTTGCCAACGAGGCAGGCGCGTTCGTAATTTATGGTGCCGGTACAATCCGCGATTTCGTCAAGCGTAACGGCGTTTTCGCCGTCTTTGCCGACGACCGTCACTAAATCCCCCGCCGACACGCCGCCGATATGCGTGACGTCGAGCATGAGATAGTCCATACAGACACGCCCGATAACCGGGGCGCACTGCCCGCGGACCAGCATTCTGCCCGCGTTTGAAAGCGCTCTGGGATACCCGTCGGCGTACCCGGTCGAAACGGTGGCGACGGTTATCTTTTTTTCCGCCGTGAATGTTCTGCCGTAGCTCACGGGCGTTCCCGCTTCGATCTCCTTTACCTCGGCGATATTAGAATAAAGCTCCATCGCGGGGCGCAGATGAATCAGGCCCGCGCAGTCCGCGCTGGGGTTAAGGCCGTATAAAGCAATCCCGATCCTTACCATGTCCATGTGCATTTCGGGATACCGGATCGCCCCGCCGGAGTTGCAGCAATGCTTTAGCCTGAAGGTTAGACCGGATGCGCCAAGCGACCGCAGCAAGCTGCAAAACCGGTTGAATTGCAGCCTTGTGTAGACCTCGGCGCTTTCCCCGGCTTCGTCGGCGCATGCAAAATGCGTAAATATCCCCTCGGCGTCAAAGCTTTCGTAAGACGCCGCCTTGCGGATATCCTCTTCGCCGCTAAAATGAAACCCTATCCTCGACATTCCCGTGTCCACCTTGATGTGCACGGGAATTTTTTCGTCCAAGCCAACGCACGCCTCCGACAAAGCCTTTGCGTATCCCGATGAATGGACGGTCTGCTTTAAGCCGTAACGGATTAAGTCGGCGGCGTTTTCCGCAGGAGTTGGGCCAAGGATAAGGATAGGCGCGGTGATTTCGTTTTTGCGCAGGTATACCGCTTCGTCAAAGCAGCTCACGCCGAGCATGTCGGCTCCGATGCGCTCGAGCTCCTTTGCGACCGGAAGGTCGCCGTGGCCGTATGCGTCGGCTTTCACAACGCCCATAAAAAGGCATCCGGCACGCATGAATTTCTTGATCCCGGCTACGTTGTGCGCGATGTTGTCAAGGCTTATTAAAGCCCGGCACCTTGTCTGATCATTCATATGCTTCTCCTTTAGAACCTGTATTCAATAACGAGAAATGAGGTTCTTATTTCCTCGGCGTCTTTAAAAGCGTTACGCCGATTGAATTTAAAAGGATGGACGAAATTATAAATACAGGTATTAAAGCGCCGCCCACAGCCAGCGCGAACAGGATACCGGCGATTAGCAGAAAACAGCCTGCCGCAATGAGGATATAAGCCAATGTTTTGTGATCCTTCTTCATTGAACGGCCTCAATCCTGACAAGAGGCAAAAGCCGATTGAAGTCATGGCCGCGGCAAAGCAGCGTGCCCTCGAGCAAAAGCGAGGCGGAAGCCGCGGCCACGCCGTAACGCAGCAGGTCTTTGAGCTCGCGCTTATCCCGGATTGCCCTGCACATACCCGCGACCATGGAGTCTCCTGCGCCCGTAAAGCCTTTCGGAACAATATCCATGGGCGGTGAGAACCACGCCTCCTTGTTGTCGGCGATGAGCGCGCCGTCCCCGCCCATTGAGCAGCAGACGACCTTCACGCCTTTCTTGATGATGTCCCGGCAAGCCTCCACGATATCGCCCCTCGAGTGAATTTTGCACCCGAAGGTTTCCTCAAGCTCGTATGTGTTCGGCTTTATAATATCCGGTTTTGCGAGGACCGCCTGACGCAGCGGCTCCTTTTCGGCGTCCACGATCGTGATGAGCGGGAAATCCCTTACGGCTTCCAGGGATTTCTTGTAAATATCCGCAAAGGATACGCACCCGCCGTTTGGGATACGCCCGGAAAACGTCATGATACAGCTTTTTTTCGCGTGGATTTTGAGCTTTTCCAAGTATTGCTCGATAATCCTCGCGTCAACCTCGTCGCCGTGACTGTTTACCTCGGTCATCTCGTTTTTTACGGTATCCATCAGCTTCATATTGGTGCGGATATTCCCGCGGGCTATTGCAAAGTCGTGGGAGATGCACTGCTCCTCCAGAAACGCATCGAGCAGGCTCCCGTTGCCGTCGAAGCTAATCCCCGTGCACATGGTGGACACTTCGAGCGCCCGCAAAACGACGGCTACGTTCACGCCCTTGCCGCGCGTATCGGAGCGCGAGGACTCCACCATATTCAGCCCTCCGACGAAAAGCCCGTTTAAGTATAGCGTCAAATCAATGCATGGGTTTAGCGTAACGGTCGTAACCATCAAAAAACCACCTTTATTTTCATAATCTCAACTATATTATATATCCTTGAGGAGAAAAAGTAAAATCCTTTGTGTTGGCGTGTACATAAGGCGTACAAGCGCGGCATATAGTTTATTGGTGATGCAGCGTGATGAAATGGATATTTTCGGGGCTTGTGATTTCAGCCGTATTCTTCGGAATCATAAGCGGACGCATGGGCGCGGTGTCGAACGCGGCGCTTTCGTCCTGCGGCGAAGCCGTGGGGCTGATGATTACGCTAATGGGCTCCATGTGCCTTTGGAGCGGCCTTATGAAAATCGCAGACACTGCGCGGCTTACGGAAAAGATAAGCCGCATGTTTTCCCCGCTGATCGGGGTTTTGTTCGAGGGGATGCACTATAAAAGCGCCGCCGCGAAAGCGATCACGCTCAACATGTCGGCAAACCTGTTAGGCCTTGGCAACGCGGCGACGCCGCTTGGGATCGCCGCTATGCGCGAGATGGAAAAACGAAACCCGAACCCCGGCGTCGCCACAAACAATATGGCGATGTTTGTCGTAATAAACACGGCGTCGCTACAGCTTATACCGACGACGACGGCGATTCTGCGGCAAGCAGCCGGAAGCGAGCGTCCGCTCGACATCATGCCCGCGGTATGGATTTCCTCCATTGTGTCGCTGGCTTCTGGAGTCGTGGTGGCGAAGCTGCTTTCAAAGGCTGGGAAGGGGTCCTAAAATGACGCTTGACAATATGATCATCCCCGTCGTGATGTGCTCGATTATCCTTTACGGCATATCCCAAAAAGTCGATATCTTCACCGTATTTTTAGAAGGCGCGAAGGATGGCTTTAAAACGAGCATAGCGGTGCTGCCGGCTCTCGTCGCGCTAATGACGTGCGTCGGAATGTTCAAGGCGTCGGGCGCGCTTGATTACGTAACCGTTTTGGCAGAGCCGTTTTCAAGGGTAATAGGGCTGCCGCCCGAGGTTGTGCCGCTTGCTGTCTTAAGGCCCGTATCGGGAAGCGGGGCGATCGCAATCTACAAGGATATCCTTGAAAGCTTCGGCCCCGACAGCTTTATCGGGCGCATCGCAAGCGTAATGGAGGGCTCAAGCGAAACCACGTTTTACACAATAGCCGTATACTTTGGCGCCGCGGGAATTGCAAAGACGCGGCATACGCTTCCGGCCTCGGTCGCCGCGGATTTTGCGGTGGTGTTCATGAGCGTCTTAATGGTGCGGATGTTATTTTAATAATCCATCGCAGACATTCTGTAGTAGTCCTCGGCCATAGCCTTCAGCTTAGACGGGTCCGCGATGCGGTAACATCTCCTGCCTTCCTTTTCCAATATCCCCTTAGCGCACAGATTCTCAAGCACGCGGACCAGATGACGGTACGAAGCTCCTAAGAGCTCGCTGGTTTCCGTTAGGTTTTCACGAAAAACCCCGTCAATCTGAGCCAATGCAATATAGGAGCAAACCCTTGTCTTGAGTGGATAAAGCAGGTTCAAAGCGGCGTTTTTGGATGAACGGGCAAACATCATTGATAAAACGGTATTGAGATACCGCAAAAAAGGCAGGCTGTTTTGCAGCAGCTTCCGGTTTGGGGAAATAGCCACGGCCATGCAAACAACATCGGTGGCGGCCTGAGCGGTCGCAGTGGCGGGATAATCCGTTAAGACTTCGATGCTTCCGATAATCCCTTCTGCCTGATAAAAACAGACAAGCAGGGTCTTTCCGTTTTTCGAGGTGGTGGAAACCTTTATTTTACCCTCAACTACATAGAGCATATAATGTAGGGCGTCCCCCTCCATGCACAAATACTCGCCCCTCTTGTAGCGAAACAGCATGGGCGGCACCGCAACTAGATCAGCAAGACCGTACTTGTCAATCCATTTTTCATATTCAGGTGTGACAGGCATTTTCGTCATATGCATCCTCCCCCGATATTATGACATAAGTCATATTTATTTGCAATCATTCCTCCTATAATTCGTAATTAGGAGGTGCGGAAAATGAAGCCCGATCATCTGACAAATCACCGGATTTTACCCGACGGCAGCGTTGCGTTCGTTACCCGGCCCCGTGTATCGGTAACCTGCCCATGCTGCTGGACCGATCAGCGTTCATACCGAAACGCCTGCTATCACTGCGGGAGAGCTTTTCTATATTTAGACGAACAATTGACAACACGCATAGATTTACAGAAGCTTGATAAAGAAATAAGATAAAAACAGGGATTTTTTGAATTTCCTGTTGATTTTTGAAAAACAGTCGTGTATAATAATGCTTGTCTCTAAAAATAGGACGATTAGCTCAGTTGGGAGAGCATTCGCTTGACGTGCGAAGGGTCAGCGGTTCGAACCCGTTATCGTCCACCACGGGGTGCTGTCTCTGCAATAGTGGGGGCGGTACTTTTTTTGAGATAACATGACGGGCGCCGGCATATCATATAATTGACAATGGGTAACTGTCAATTATATGTGTCGGGGGCGCTTATGAAGAAATATCGTGTCATTAGGCTAAAACCTGTGGCGGTTATAGTCATTGGGCTTTTAGCGTGCGCCTGCATCGGCATTGCGGGCGGGATTTTAAGGGCGGCGCCTGCATGGTCGCCGAACGCAAAGCACCCGGTTTATTCCGTGGAAACTGAAAACCCCCATGTATCGCTCGGCATCAACTGCGCGTGGGGCAACGAGGATATCCCGCAGCTTCTTTCTGTTCTGGACAGCTATCATATCAAGGCTACATTTTTTATCGTCGGCGAATGGTGCGATAAGTTCCCGGAATCCGTGAAGCAAATAAGCGAAGCCGGACATGAAATCGGCAGCCATTCCGACACGCACGCCGACATGACAAGGCTTGACGACGCTGGCGTCCTGCGTGAGATACGCGCATCGAGAGAGAAGCTGGAGCGCGTTTCGGGAAAGGCCGTGACGCTGTTCCGCACACCGTCGGGCGCATACAACGACCGCGTGGTAACGCTGATAGAGCAGGAGGGCATGATCCCGGTGCAATGGGATTTAGACAGCATCGACTACAAAGACCCAAGCCCCGAAACCATGCGCGAGAGGATTCTTAAAAATCTTAAAAACGGATCTATCATGCTGTTTCACAGCGGAGCGAAGAACACGCCCCGGGCGCTTCCGATGGTGATTGAAGCGGTGACTGAAAAGGGATACCGGTTTGTCGGCGTTTCGGAGCTTGTCCACGAGCCGCCGTATGCCGTGGATTATACGGGCAGGCAGCATAAAGCGGAGAAATCGGCAAAGGAGTAAGCGTATGGCTTTTTCTAAAAAGAAGAAAGAGCCGCCGTTTGTCTCGGCGGTGATTGTGGCGGCGGGCTTGGGAAAGCGCATGAACGGCATGGATACGCAGTTAGAGCCCCTTGACGGCATGCCCGTTATCGCGCACAGCATCGGCGCATTTTCCGGCTGCCCTTTGATATCCGAGATTGTCGTCGTTTGCAGAGAAGACCAGACGCTCGATATTTACGATTTAATCCGGTTTTATGAGCTTGAGAAGGTCACCGGCGTCGTAACCGGCGGAGAAAACCGGCAGGACTCCGTCTTTCTTGGAGTCCGCGCGTGCAGCGAAAAAGCGGCGTTTTATGCAATCCACGACGGCGCAAGGCCGCTGATTTTGCCACAGGACATCGAAGAATGCCTTTACACCGCGCTTGAAACGGGTGCCGCTGCGACAGGGGTTCCGGTTAAGGATACGGTTAAGGTCATCGGCAAAGACGCGACGGTTATCTCGACGCCCGACCGCCATAATCTTTGGGCGGTGCAGACGCCGCAAATCTTTAAAGCCGGCATATATAAACGGGCGATGGAGATTTCTGAGCGCGACAAGTGTGCATACGCCGACGACTGCCGGCTTGTGGAGCGCGCGGGATATCCGGTCACAATGGTTGAGGGCGGCGACGGCAACGTCACAATCACAACGCTTGAGGACCTCGCCGTCGCGCACGCGATTTTGGAGTTTAGGCTAAACGGAGGGCTTCTGCCATGACGATGAGAATCGGGCACGGTTACGACGCGCACAGGCTGGCAGCCGGTCGCGCGCTTATAATCGGCGGAGTGAAGATACCGCATGACAAGGGGCTGCTTGGGCATTCAGACGCGGATGTGCTGCTCCACGCGGTGATGGATGCCATGCTGGGCGCCGTAGCGCATGGCGACATCGGCGTTCTTTTCCCCGACAGCGACCCCGCTTATGAAAACGCGGACAGCTTAAAAATGTTGAGAGAGGTTAAGAAAATTATTGCTGAAAAGGGGTTCGCGCTTATAAACATTGACGCCACCGTCATCGCGCAAAAGCCGAAGCTTATGCCGTATATCCCGAAAATGAGGGATCGTATCGCCGCGGCTTTAGAAGCAGACGTAAGCTGCGTTGGCGTGAAGGCCACAACAGAGGAGGGCCTCGGCTTTACCGGCAGCCTTGACGGGATTGCAGCCCATGCCGTTGTCCTTTTAGAAAAGACTTAGAACCTGTATTCAATACTCGAAACACCGCCACGTCGTCATTCCTCATTATTGAATACAGATTCTTAAATGTTCACGCGCGCCTTTTATACCGCATAGTATGATACAGATTAAATTCGTTTAATTTGTATTTTTTTTATTTTATGATGTAAGAGGTGAGAGAGCTTGCAGAAAGCTATAATCAGGCTGACCTCGGTGACATACGCAATCAGGGCGCAAAAGCTTCTGGAACGTCAAGGTATACGGTCGACAATCAAAAAGTTTGCACGAAGCTTGGAGGTAAATGGTTGCGGTTACGGTGTTGAGATAGACAAAATGGATTTGGACAAAGCGGCGGGAATCTTAAAATCCGCCGATATCCGCATTGTAGCGTGGGAGTAATCACAAAACCAAAAGGGCAAAGGCTCGGAAAGGGGAAAACATGATATATTTCGACAACGCGGCCACAACATACCCGAAGCCGAAGCGCGTATACGAAGCGATGTCAAAGGCGATGGAACGCTATGGCGCAAACCCGGGGAGAAGCGGGCATAAGCTGTCAATTGAAACCGCAGTACAGGTTTATGAGGCAAGGGAGGCGGCCGCAAGCATGTTTAACGCCGAAAGCGCCGAGGACGTTGTGTTCACCTCGAACTGTACGCACGCGTTAAACTTCGCCTTAAAGGGCGTTTTAAAACGCGGCGACCATGTTATCATCTCTGACCTTGAGCATAATTCCGTATCAAGGCCGGTTTTTACGCTTTCGGAAAAAGGCGTTATCACATTCGACGTCGCAAGCGTCGACCCGGATAACGACGAAAAAACCGTGAACAACTTTAAACGCCTTATTAAACGCAACACAAAGCTGATTGCGTGCGCCCACGGCTCTAATGTGTGGGGATTAAGGGCGCCTATCCAAAAGCTGGGGGACATGGCGCGGGAATACGACGTGCTGTTTTTGGTAGACGCCGCCCAAACCGCCGGGATTGTTCCGATAGACATAAAAAAGCTTGGCATTGATTTTTTCTGCACATCGGGGCATAAGAGCCTTTACGGACCGCCCGGGACAGGGCTTCTCATCACGCCGCTCGGCTCCGTAATAGACACCGTGTTCGAGGGAGGCACGGGCAATATGTCCGGTAGCATGGCGCAGCCCGACGGGATGCCGGAACGCCTTGAAAGCGGCACGGTCAACACGGCCGGTATCATCGGGCTTGGCGCGGGGATCAAATATGTAAGCGAAAAGGGCATAGAACATATCTACAAGCAATCCATGCAAATCGGGCGCACAGTATACGACGGGCTTAGAAAGATGAAGGGTGTAAGGCTTTATACAAAAAGCTTCCGGGAGGGCAGGCATTTGCCTGTCATCTCCTTTAACATAGACGAGGTAATGTCCGAGGATGTAACGGCAATGCTTTCCGACGAGGGATTTGCAATACGCGGAGGATTGCATTGCGCGCCTCTTGCCCATGAGAAAATGGGAACGCTTAAGTCGGGCGCCGCAAGGGTCAGCATCGGCAGCTTTAACACAAAAAGGCAGGCCGAACGACTCTTAACGGCGATTGAAAGAATCAAAGCTAAAAATTCATCACGTCAACCGCGCGAATTAACAAAGTATGAACAAAACTTGAAAGCAAACAAAGGCAAGAATATACACAAAAAGCCTCACTGATATAAGGGGGCTGAGAAAAGATGAAAAAAGCATTAGATTACCTT
>Ga0099364_10004317_pt1 | contig 21600 bp, 15 predicted proteins | sample TergutTh196P3_FD_73070 | JGI IMG/M metagenome (GOLD analysis project Ga0099364, IMG submission 73070) | Microcerotermes parvus P3 segment gut microbial communities from Pointe-Noire, Republic of the Congo - Th196 P3 | ecosystem: Host-associated > Arthropoda: Insects > Digestive system > Gut ... | reverse complement strand
GACCACAATAACGCTGCGCCCGGAATAGTCGACTCGCTTTCCGAGCAGATTCTGCCTGAATCGTCCCTGCTTGCCTTTAAGCATATCCGAAAGCGATTTCAATGCGCGCGAGTTCGCCCCTGTGACCGCTCTGCCGCGCCTCCCGTTGTCGATCAGAGCATCGACGGCTTCCTGAAGCATTCTCTTTTCGTTCCGTACTATGATATCGGGCGCGTTAAGCTGTATCAGGCGCTTAAGACGGTTATTCCGGTTAATTACCCGACGGTAGAGATCGTTCAGATCCGACGTCGCAAACCGTCCTCCGTCAAGCTGGACCATCGGGCGAATCTCCGGAGGTATGACGGGAAGCACTTCGATCACCATCCACGTCGGATCGTTTCCCGATTGCCGGAATGCTTCTACGACCTCAAGCCTTTTCACAAGCTTCGCCTTTTTTTGACCTGTAGCTTCGCGCGCTTCAGCTTTAAGCTGTTCCGAGAATTTGTCAATATCAATATCCGCCAGCAAGTCCCGAATCGCCTCTGCGCCCATTCCGGCTCTGAAATCGTCCTCATACTTTTCACGCATCTCGCGGTATTCTTTTTCCGTTAGTATCTGATTCTTGCGCAACGGTGTGTCGCCCGGATCAATTACGATATACGTCGCAAAATACAGCACTTTTTCAAGTATCCTGGGCGTCAGATCCAAAAGCAGCCCCATCCTTGAAGGTATGCCTTTAAAATACCAGATGTGCGATACGGGTGCGGCAAGTTCAATATGCCCCATCCTCTCGCGGCGAACGTTAGATTTTGTGACTTCTACGCCGCACCGGTCGCAGACTTTACCTTTGTAGCGTATTTTCTTATACTTACCGCAGTGGCACTCCCAATCCTTCGTCGGACCGAATATTTTCTCACAAAACAGTCCGTCTCTTTCCGGCTTAAGAGTCCTATAGTTAATAGTTTCAGGTTTTTTTACTTCGCCTTGCGACCAGCTTCGGATCATATCGGGAGAAGCAAGTCCTATTTGCATTGCATCAAAAGGTAAGAAGCCCATTATTCGTCCTCCTCCTCTTCACTTTCGTCACCGGTAAAAGTAAAGATATCATCGTAATCGTCGCTGTCTTCTATTTCCTCGCCTTCGTCGTCTTCAATATCATCATCGTATGCTTCGTCGGGGTCGAGTTCCTCTATCGAATACCCGCTTGCTGCAAATTCGTCGTCACTGCTCTTATATAAGCTCCTGTCGCGCATACTGTCACCTGTATCATCGCTTTCATCTCCCTGTAACTCAATCTTTGCCCCGTTTTCATCCAGTACACGCACGTCAAGACAGAGTGATTGCAATTCTTTGACAAGAACTTTAAACGATTCCGGTACGCCCGGCTTCGGTATATTGTGCCCTTTGACAATTGCTTCATATGTTCTGACTCTACCGGTCACATCGTCAGATTTAACTGTCAGGATTTCCTGCAGAGTGTAGGCCGCGCCGTAAGCCTCAAGCGCCCAGACTTCCATCTCACCGAAGCGCTGTCCGCCGAATTGCGCTTTTCCTCCCAGCGGCTGTTGAGTAACAAGGCTATACGGGCCTGTGGAACGCGCGTGTATTTTATCGTCAACAAGATGGTGCAGCTTCATGAAGTAAACGTATCCGACAGTTACCGGGTTATCAAAAGGATCACCGGTCCGCCCATCGTAAAGTACGCTCTTTCCATCCTCGCGTAAACCTGCAAATTTCAATGTGTCCCAAATATCAAACTCGTTCGCCCCGTTGAATATTGGCGTTGCAACTTTCCAGCCAAGCTCTTTTGCCGCGTATCCAAGGTGGACTTCCAGCACCTGTCCAATGTTCATTCGCGACGGTACTCCAAGCGGGTTTAAGATGATATCCAGAGGTGTTCCATCCGGTAAATACGGCATATCCTCTTTTGGTAATATGCGCGATACGACGCCTTTATTTCCATGACGTCCGGCCATTTTGTCGCCAACGCTGATCTTTCGCTTATGCGCGATATAGCAGCGTACAACCATGTTAACGCCCGGGTTGAGTTCGTCGCCGTTTTCTCGTGTAAACACTTTTACATCGACTACTATGCCACTCTCTCCGTGCGGAACTTTAAGGGACGTATCCCTGACTTCACGCGCTTTTTCTCCGAATATCGCACGAAGCAGCCTTTCTTCAGCCGTGAGGTCGGTTTCGCCTTTTGGTGTCACTTTCCCGACCAATATATCACCGGCTTGAACCTCAGCGCCTACACTAATGATACCTCGCTCGTCAAGATAACGTAGCGCATCTTCGCCAACGCCGGGGATGTCCCGTGTAATTTCTTCAGGTCCAAGCTTTGTATCGCGAGCGTCAATCTCGTGTTCTTCAATATGTATCGAGGTAAAGACGTCATACATAGCCAGTCGCTCGTTAATTAATATGGCATCTTCGTAGTTATAGCCTTCCCATGTCATAAATCCGACAAGGATATTTTTGCCGAGCGATATCTCGCCTTCGCAGGTCGACGGACCGTCCGCGATTATGTCTTTTTCATGAACGCGGTCTCCAACCGTAACAATCGGACGCTGATTTGTACATGTCCCCTGATTGCTTCGCGCAAATTTTGTCAGCATGTGATCAATGACTCCATAATCATCATACTTGACCGTTATGCGCGTTGAAGATACATATGTGACTACGCCCTCTCCTTGCGCTGCCAGGACTACTGTCGAATCAACAGCACACTTGTGTTCAATGCCTGTGGCAACAATAGGCGCTTCAGATATCAGAAGCGGTACAGCTTGACGCTGCATGTTTGCGCCCATGAGCGCGCGGTTAGCATCGTCGTTTTCAAGGAAAGGAATCATTGCGGTTGCAATGGAAACCATCATACTCGGCGATATGTCGACAAAATCTATCCTGTTTCGATCGACTTCGATTATTTCATCGCGGTAGCGGCACGTTATTCGTTCATTCAGCAGGCACCCATTTTCATCAACCAATTCCGTGGCTTGAGCAATAATGTACTGATCCTCCATATCCGCTGTGAGATAAACAACCTCGTCGGTAACTTTGAACGTCTCTTTATCGACCTTTCTAAAAGGTGCGATCATAAAACCATATTCATTTACGCGTGCATATGATGCAAGATATGATATCAGTCCTATATTTGGCCCTTCCGGCGTTTCTATAGGGCACATGCGCCCATAGTGGCTGTAATGTACGTCGCGGACGTCAAAGCTTGCACGCTCGCGGGAAAGCCCACCCGGACCGAGCGCGGATAACCGGCGCTTGTGCGTAAGCTCCGCAAGCGGATTTGTCTGATCCATAAACTGTGACAAGGGTGACGATCCGAAAAACTCTTTAATCGCGGCTGTCACAGGGCGGATATTTATGAGTGATTGTGGTGTTATTATGTCAAGATCTTGTAGTGTCATGCGTTCGCGAATAACACGTTCCATACGCGAAAACCCCACACGGAACTGGTTTTGAAGCAATTCACCCACGCTTCTCATGCGCCGGTTGCCAAGATGGTCTATATCATCCGGCTCGCCCACGCCATGCGCAATGCAGTTGAGATAGTTCACAGACGCAAATATATCGTCAGGTATAAGGTGTTTTGGAATAAGCGCATCCATATTCTCCCGGATTGCGTCTTTTAGATCTTCTCCGCTGTGTTTGTCCAGAAGATCGCGAAGTATGATAAGTCTGACCTTTTCTTTTATACCCAACTCGCTTTCCGGGTCAAAATCGACAAAGCCTTCCATCTTGACCATGCCGTTAGAAAAGACCTTTACTTCTTGCCCGTCTACATGCACATAAGCGTCGTTTACCCCGCGAGCATCGAGTTCTTCCGCGCGTTCTCTCGTCAATCTCTCGCCGGCTTCGGCAATAATCTCACCGGTCATCGGGTCTGCGACAGCTCGCGATAGCTCCTGTCCTGCAAGTCTTGTCCAGATAGCCAGCTTTTTATTGAATTTATAGCGCCCAACTGTTGATATATCATAACGGCGCGGATCGAAGAAAAGGTTCGTAAGAAGCGTTTGGGCGCTGTCAATTGTCGGCGGGTCGCCCGGACGCAGTCTTTTGTATAGTTCGATCAGCGCATCCTCACACGTACGGCAGGAATCTTTGTCAAGCGTTGCAATAATACGCTCGTCTTCGCCGAATATCTGCCTGAGCTGGTCGTCAGTTTCAGCCCCATTCTCCGCTCCGGCTATGGATAGCCGCGAGTAATCATTCTCATTCGGTCTTCCGACGGCTCTGAGAAGCCATGTCACAGGCAGCTTTCTGTTTTTATCGACCCGGACATAAAAGCCGTCTGATGCATCCGTCTCATACTCCAGCCATGCGCCGCGGTAAGGTATGAGAGTTGCTGCATATATTGTTACCGCAGTTTTAATGTCTGATTTTTTTTCATAGTAAATACTCGGTGAACGGATTATTTGCGATACGACAACTCGCTCGGCCCCATTAATAATAAAAGTACCCGCGTTTGTCATTATCGGGAAATCACCCATGAAGATTTCCTGTTCCTTAATCTCCTCCGTTTCTTTATTGCGCAGCCTTACGCTGACTTTGATCGGTGCGGCATATGTGGCGTCCCTTGCTTTGCACTCTTCTATCGAGTACTTTGGGTTTTCGTTCATGTTGTAGTCGATGAATGTCAACTCCAAGTTGCCTGTGTGATCGGTTATCGCCGCTACGTCACGGAATACCTCCCGGAGCCCGGTTTCAAGAAACCATCTGTATGAGTGTTTCTGAACCTCCAGAAGGTTTGGCATTTCTTGGATTTCTTCTGTTTTTGCATAACTCTTACGTAAAGTTTTGCCGTATACAACGTCTTTTGGCATCTGCTTCACTCCCGCATTTAATATTTGATACACCCGGATAAGTGGTAAATTATTGTTCTTCTGCGTTGACAATTTTGATAAAACTATGGTAAAATACTTTCGGTGAGAGTGTCGCGACTCTCATTTTTTTACACAACGATTCATGCTAACACATGCCGGCTTGATTTGTCAAGATTTTTTTTTGAAACCGTATGGTTTCTTTTTTTTCCATAGTGTAGTATAATCCTTATACTATACAATTGAAATGGCGGTTTGATATGGACGAAAAACAGAGCGTCATAGACAAAATCGTGTCTATGGAATGGGCGATGTTCATTGCTGTGAACGAAGGCGAAGCGCGCGCCGCCTGCCAGGAGGATCGTGTGACATTTGACGGGATGCGCGAGGCTCAGTTTGATGCATGGCCGCTCGAGGCAGTAAAATCATATCAGGATGACTTGCTCAACGCACGTCAATGCGGGCGCAACCTCGTCGAAGAAAAGTATATACACATGATGGAAAATACGGAGCCGTCCCGATATGCTGTTTTACTCGCGCGTATTACGGTTCCTTCTGAAGCGGTGCGCTCGCTTGCGCGCGAAGTTGCGGATATACTGCTTGAGCAGACGCGAATACTTTTTGAAGACTACCCTTACGTTTCAGGTAATGGCCGACCGCTGTATTCGGCTCTCGACTACAGTGATATATCCGTCGAAACATACCAGTTCAGCGAATTGCTGACGTATTCTGAGAAAACGCTCTCCACGCTTAGCGAACATATCAAAACGCTCGAAAACAGCTGTACCTCCCTTGCTCGTGTGATATTAGAGAACACAGTGAGATTCTATGGGTACGAATCGCTGGATACAGCGGAAAAAGCAGCCAAAGAGCGTGCCGATAAGCTTGGCATTCAAGTGTCGTTCGGCTGCTGCTCTTGCGAGGAGTGCGAGGTATGAATGAGTTTTACGCCAAACTTGACGAGCTGTATAGAAAGGGCGACATTGAAGCGGTTGAGGAGTATTTGTTAAACGCTGTAGGCGAAACAGATGAGTCCAGCCCTCAGCGGGCCGGTCTGCTCAACGAATTGGCCGGCTTTTACAGGGGGGTCAGCAGGTATGCCGAATCAGAAAAAACATTTATACAGTCGCTCGCTATATTTGAAGCAGCCGGAATGGAGGCAACGCCTGAATATGCGACAGTACTCCTTAATCTGGCCGGACTCCACCGATTGACCGGCGCCGCGGACAAAGCTATTGAACTGTTCCGTAGCGCCATGAGAAAGCTCGAAGATGCCGACGCGCGTGATAGTTATGCATACGTCAGCATCCTAAATAATCTAGCGCTTGCATTTCAGTCCAACGGTGATTTGACTCAGGCTCTTGAATATGCGTCAAAAGCATTGGAGCTTATGCGAGCAGGCAGTGGGAACGAGCATGAGGTTGCGTCTTCGCTAAACAACCTTGCCTCAATACGACTCGGCCTTGGCCAACTTGATACTGCTGACGAGTTAATTGCAGAAGCGTTGGGTATATTTGACGCCATGCCGGAGCCTGACGTTCACCACGCCGCCGCTCTTACGACAAAGGCTGTTCTAATGTGCCGCAAAGGTAATCACCTGGAGTCTTTGAGCGATTTTCAGCGAGCTCTGGAGCTTACAAAGAGATTTTTTGGCGAGAACATAGAGTTTGCGGTTTGCAAACGGAATATATCCGAAGTCTTCGAGCTGCTTGGTGACGTGTCTTCAGCGATAACCGAGCTGTCTGATGCCGTACGGATAATGGATAAACTACTAGGTTCGGAACATGCTTCTGTCCTATCTGCGCGTAATCGGCTTAATCAGCTAGTAGAAAAGCAGGGTAAATCCGAATGAATGGTTTGGAATTGAGTCGTGAGTACTTTAGCACTACTGCTAAGCCAAGGTTAGCGAGTGATTACCCTGATTTGTACCCGCGTATTTCAGCAGGTCTTGTTGGCAACGGTTCAGAATGCTTCGGTTTTGACGATGAAATATCGCGTGATCATGACTGGGGTGTGGACTTTTTTATCTGGATTCCCGATAGCGACAGAGACTATGTTCCAGCATTGCAAATGTGGAAAGACGATCTCTTTGAAAAACATCCGCCGGAATACCCGCGCGCCCGTTCTGAATACGGAGCGCGTGTCGGCGTTATGACTTGCGGTGATTTTTATAACGGGCTCATAGGTGCGCCAAAAGGACCTGCAACAATCAATGAGTGGCTACGCGCTCCAGAGGAGAACTTTGCTCTTGCTGTCAATGGCGAAGTTTTTATCGATGGAGCGGGGGAGTTTACGAAGACGCGTGAGTATTTACTTAAATACTACCCCGAGGACATAAGGCTGAAGAAAATAGCGGCAAAATGCATGGCGCTCGCTCAAACCGGGCAGTATAATCATGAACGGACTGCGAAGCGCCGGGATTGGGTGACGCTACGAACCGTCCTTTCGCGTTTTTCGGACAATGCAATAGCCATAGTGTTTCTGTTAAATAGTGTCTACAAGCCATATTACAAATTATCTTACCGCGCTCTGGCGGGTCTTCCTCTTTTGGGCAGCGAAGCATCGCGGCTACTTTATGTTATTGCCGAAACCGGCGGTTTTGACAACGAGTCTTTTCTAAGGCGGCAGCAATACATTTCAGAGCTGTGCGAGCTTATCGCGTGTGAGTTGAAGTCTCAGGGACTGTCAGAAACCGGCGATTGGTTCCTCACAACTCACGGTGAGGAAGTCCAGAGCAGAATCGAAGACGTTTTCCTCCGCTCCTTACCGGTACAACACGAAATATGACACAACCCTCCTCTCTCACTTCTCACGCTTCATTTCTCACTCCAAAGGGGGTTTACAATAAATGAAAAACGTTTTGGTCATCGGCGGCAGTATGTTTACGGGAAGAGTTTTTTCGATATATGCGTCGAGAAACGGCGGTTTTAACCTACATGTGGTTAATAGAGGAAATTTCCCGATGGAACTGGAACGCGTTACGCAGTATAAATGCGACAGACACAACCCCGAAGAAATATCCGGCCTCATCCCCGATATAGCTTACGATGCACTTGTCGATTTTTGCGCTTACAATCCGGGCGATATAGAATCAATAATAAACGCGATTGGAGGCAGGATAAGACAATATATCTTTTTCAGCACAGCCAGCATATATATACCGACCAATGGCTTTCTGGACGAGGGCGCTCCGCTTGTCGATTTGAATACGGAAGACGGTAACTCTATAAACGACTATATACGCAATAAAATAAGGCTTGAGCAGGAACTTGCTCACGCATGCGCAGAATCAGGGATCAGATACACCATACTGCGCCCTTCATTTATTTATGGACCGTTTAATTACGCTCCTCGCGAATCGTATTTTATTGAACTGATTGCGAAAAGACAAACCGTCCCTGTGCTGACAGACTCATCAGCGCGTTTCAGCTTTGTGTATGTCATCGACATCGCTGAAGCGCTGATTAAGTGCATAGGCGATGAAAGAGCGTATAATGAGGCGTTTAATATGGCCGGCAGCGAAGCCGTTACTTATACACAGCTTATTTCCGCCTTTGAGCGTTTTAATGTAGACCCGTTTAAGACACGGGAAGTAACCGTCGCACAGGTAGAAGACGAGAATTTGCCCCTCCCTTTCCCCCTATCCGGGGATGTGCTTTATGATGGACGCAAGTTTTCGCAGATGTTTGATTTTAGATATACGCCGTTTTCAGAAGGTATGGAAAAGACATTCAGGGTTTTCTACTCACTGTTTTCGACATAAGACGCCAACCATACAGCAATACGGAGAAAAGCGCGGCATTCCTGAGGGCCGTGTCCGCAAATATATAATGTAAAAGAGGTTATACATATCATGGAAAAGCAACAAAACTCGTCTATTAGCAAAGAATTACTGGTTTACTTCGCCATCCTCGGAATTTTTGCCTTTGCAAGCGGCATGAGCGACAATGTTATCTCCAACTTTTTTAATGATGCTTACAACGTTACGCCTGTGCAGAGAGGTTTTCTTGAATTCCCGCGAGAAGCGCCCGGGGTATTGTGTTTTTTGATAATTGCATTTACCTCCAAACTTGGAGACGTCCGATTAGCTCTATTTGCACAATTACTCTGCGTGGTAGGCGCGCTGGTCCTTGGATTGATCACCCCACCATTTGGAATCATGGCTCTGTTTATATTTATCCATTCTTTAGGGGCTCATTTATTCTTTCCACTTCAAGACAGCATCGGTATGTCAATCATCGGAGAACATGAGATTGGCAAGCGGATGGGTCAGTTTGGTTCTGTACGATCAGGTGCTACCATGTTGGCCAGCATCCTGATTTTTATTGGTTTCAGAGCCGGTTATTTCAGCTTCAAGACGGATGTCAAAATGCCTTTTCTCATAGGCGTCGTTGGATATTTTGCGGTTTTCATTCTGTTTATCGTACTATATGCCAAGTACAAGGTAAAAGGCGGAGAAAGAAAACAGAAGTTCCAAATCATTTTCAAAAAACAGTATACGCTTTACTACATTCTTGCTGTTCTGACCGGTGTTCACAGGCAAATCATGATGGTCTTCGGGCCTTGGGTTCTTATCACAATTCTTAACCGGGAAGCAGGCACTATGGCTCTGTTGGGTATTATCGCGTCCTTGATTGGCGTCTTTCTGCTTCCTATTATCGGGCGATGGATCGATCGCTTTGGCACAAAAAAGATTCTACTAACCGAAGGCGCGGCATTTATTATTGTCTATGCCATATTTGGCCTTATGAGCTACTGGTTTACTCAAGGGACTTTAGCTACTATCGGCATTCCTGTAATTATTATCTTCTGTCTGTTCGTTTTTGACCGGCTTACTATGCAGTTGGGGATAGTGCGCGCTGCTTATCTGAGATCGATAATTACCGATCCTGCGGATTTGACGCCGACTCTCTCGACCGGGTTCAGTATGGATCATGTAGTTTCAATAACTTGTGCATATCTCGGCGGCGTCGTGTGGCATCAGTTCGGCTCACAATATGTATTCTATGGTGCTGCCGTGCTATCAATTCTCAATGTCGTCGTAGCCATTTTGATCAAACAACCCCCCCAAAAAATATCGGAGACTACAGTAGGTTAAGCCAATACCGTTATTGGTACAGTAACCATTTAGGGGCTGTTGCAAAACACCGGTTTGCAACAGCCCCTTATCACTTATCCTTAAACAAATAGTTTTCAGCTTTCAACTATCTAACTTGGCCGTCTCCGTAGATTATAAACTTGGATGTTGTGAGCTGGCTCAGCCCCATCGGCCCGCGAGCATGCATCTTCTGCGTAGATATGCCAATCTCGGCGCCAAGCCCAAATTCGCCGCCATCTGTAAAAGCCGTGGAGGCGTTTACATACACAGCAGCAGAGTCAACTTCGTCGAGAAACCGGCGCGAAGTCATGTAGTCGTTTGTGACTATCGCGTCCGAATGCTTCGATCCATACAAACCGATATGCGCTATAGCCTCGTCCACCCCCCCGACAACCCTGACAGCCAGGATGTAGTCAAGGAATTCGGTATAGTAGTCGTCATCAGTCACAGGCGTGATGCTGTCCCCGAGGATTTTTATTGTCTCGGAGCATCCGCGCAGTTCTGTGTTCTTTGAATCCAGCAGTTCTTTAGCCATCGGTAGGAAATCCTTAGCTACTGCCCTGTCGACAAGCAGCGTCTCCGCCGCGTTGCAGACCGAAGGACGCCGACATTTTGCGTTGAAGACTATTTTTGCAGCCATGTCTAAATCAGCGGAAGACTCTACATATACATGACAGTTTCCAACGCTTGTTTCAATAACAGGAACTCTGGCGTTGGCGATGACGTGTTTTTTCAGCCCGGCTCCGCCGCGAGGTATAAGAACATCAATGTAATTTGTAGCATTTAACAAATCGTCAACGCTTTCGCGCGTCGTGTCCCGGACGAGCGAAATGGAGTCCACAGGCAGCCCCGCTTCCTTAATCGCATCCCGCATTATCTCCGCAAAGGCATTATTCGAGTTGAACGCCTCTTTGCCACCGCGCAGTATGACTGCATTTCCTGACTTCAGGCAAAGTACAGCCGCATCAACCGTTACATTAGGTCTTGATTCGTATATGATTGCAATAACACCAAGCGGCACGGTTTTTCGCCCGATGACAAGTCCGTTCGGTCTCTTTTCAAGCTTATCGACCTGTCCTACAGGGTCGGCAAGAGCCGCTACTTCGCGTACGCCTTTTGCTATGTTGTCAATCCGATCGGAGTCAAGCGCAAGCCTATCCATTAGAGCCGGCGGCATATCGCTCATTCGCGCGTTTTCCATATCAATCGCATTCGCGTCAAGAATTACCTGCTTTTTCTCCTCTAACGCATCGGCAATCATAAAAAGTGCGGAATTCTTATCTGACGTCGGGCACGTCATAAGCTTCACAGAAGCCGCCTTAGCCGCCGCGCCCTGAATCTCAATCGCAGTCATAAACTCTCTCAACGCTCCTCTCTCAACTCCGCTTAGCTCCGAGCTTGAAGCGTGTACCCACTTCTCCCCCATGTATGGCAATATACAGATTCTGCGGTTTTGAGCCGTTAGTAATGATCGTATCAATGCCGCTTTCGCCTGCTATCCGCGCGGCGATGAGCTTCGTCACCATCCCGCCTGTTCCGACGCTGCTGCCGACGCCTCCGGCAAGAGTGGTTATCTTGTCATCAATTTCAGTCACTAAAGGAATCAGAACTGCATCAGGATTCCTGCGAGGGTCACTGTCATACAAACCGTCGATATCTGACAGTATTACAAGTAAGTCCGCCTCAACGAGAGCCGCCACAACCGCCGACAGTGTATCATTGTCGCCGAAAATCTTATGTTCGGACTCGATTTCCTCTATGCAGACTGAATCGTTTTCGTTAACGATAGGTATCACACCTAATGACATTAGAGTCTCAAAAGTCCCGCATAGGTTTTGCTTGACAGAAGGCCTGTCGACGTCGTCCTTTGTAAAAAGAACCTGGCCTACTGTCGCGCCATACTCACCAAACAGCTTGTCATATATGTGCATTAACTCAAGCTGTCCAACAGCAGCGGCAGCCTGCTTCATTCTTATTTCAGTCGGCCGCTCAGGCAGGCTCAGCTTTGCCACACCTGCGCCTATAGCGCCGGAAGACACAAGTATAACCTCATGCCCCTCGTTTTTAATATCGGTGAGCACTCGCGCCAATCCGTCAATATTCCTGAACTTGAGTCCTTTTCCCCCGTGACAAAGCGTTGACGTCCCGACTTTGAAAACAATGCGCTTTTTTTTCATCGCTAGAAAATCGAGAATCTAACTATGAGGCTGACAAAAACTATCGAAACTGTAGTCACCAGCTTTATAAGTATGTTCAGCGACGGTCCGGATGTATCTTTAAACGGGTCACCAACGGTGTCTCCGATAACAGCGGCTTTGTGATTATCCGATCCTTTGCCGTTATGGGCGCCGCTTTCGATATACTTCTTTGCATTGTCCCAAGCTCCGCCTGCGTTTGCCATGTATATCGCGGTTGCGAACCCGCAGACTGTAACTCCGGCAAGCATCCCAACCACGCCTTCAGCGCCGACAATGAGACCGGTTGCTATCGGAACTATAACCGCAAGAAGAGAAGGCCCCACCATAGCGCGCAGCGCGCTCTTTGTGCAAAGATCGACGCACTTTGCATAATCAGCATCAGCCGTTCCTTCCATAAGACCTGCTATTTCCTTAAACTGCCGTCTCACTTCAACAACGATGCTGTATGCAGAGCGCTGAACGGCGGACATCGTTTGTGACGCGAACACAAATACCAGCATAACACCAATGAAAAAACCTGTAATAACTGCCGGATTGGTAACGCTCAAGTCCATAAAATACTCGGGATTTACAAGCTCATGGAGTCTGTGTTCCGCGATTTCGACATATTTAACAAGCAACGCAAGCGCGGTGAGAGCCGCTGAACCAATCGCAAAACCTTTCCCCGTCGCCGCAGTAGTGTTACCAAGCGAATCAAGAGCATCCGTACGCTCTCTGACAACTTTATCAAGCCCCGCCATTTGAGCGATTCCTCCGGCATTGTCGGCAACAGGGCCATATGCATCTGTTGCAAGAGTTATCCCGAGTGTTGAGAGCATGCCTACAGCGGAAAGGCCAATACCGTAAAGCCCTCTTGCAAAAACAACGCTGTATTGCGCACTATTTGTATCCAGTACTCCGCCTGAGGCTACGAAGCTGACTATAACCGCGACTGCTACAATCAGGATTGGTGCCATTGTTGATTTCATTCCCAGCGCGACGCCGCCGATTATTATTGTAGCGGGTCCTGTTTCTGAAGTCGCTGCAAGGGTTTGCGTTGGTTTATATGTATCGGATGTAAAGTATTCCGTGAAATAAGCAATCAAACAACCTGCCACCACGCCGATAATAATCGAAACAAACAATCCCCAGTTGTCACTGCCCATAATAAACAGCGTAATCGGGATAGAAGCAATCGTTGCAGCCACTGCGGCAACGTATGTCCCGGTCCGAAGCGTATGGAGAAGCTCTTTCTGAGAAGCTTTCTCACCGGTTCTTATGAATAGAGTCCCAATAACGGACGCGATGACACCAGCTACGGCGAGAGCTACCGGCAGGAACATGCTCGCCCATTCCAATCCGGATCCGGAGAATGCCACCCATCCAAGCGCCATAGCGGCGTGAATCGCTCCAATATAGCTCTCGTAGAGATCCGCCCCCATACCTGCAACGTCTCCGACATTGTCTCCGACATTGTCAGCAATAACAGCAGGATTGCGCGGATCGTCCTCCGGGATTCCGGCTTCGACCTTACCCACGAGATCCGCACCAACATCGGCAGCCTTGGTGAATATACCGCCTCCTACACGCGCGAACAAGGCAAATGCGGACGCTCCGACTCCAAACATGACCATATTCTGTGCGATTTCCAGTCCTTCAATTCTAAAAACGAATCTTAGAACTAAAAACCAGACAGAAATATCAAAAAGTCCAAGCCCAACAACCAAAAAACTCATGACAGTGCCGGACGAAAAGGCTACCCTCAGCCCCTTGTTCAGGCTCTCGCTCGCGGCGTGTGCCGTACGTGAGTTTGCGCTTGTCGCCACTTTCATGCCAATAAAGGCGGCTGTCTGCGAAAAAATGCCTCCGACGAGAAAGGCTGCTGGAATAAACCGTGAAGCAAGCCCAAAAGCTGCTAAAATAATTAGCAGCACAACCATGACCGCATAAAACACCACCACGGTTCTCAATTGGCGTCTTAGGTATGCATTGGCCCCCTGTCGTATTGAAGCCGCAATTTTTACCATCTCCGGCGTACCTTCGGAATGCTTCATAACTTTTCTTCTTTGGATAGCAGCAAATACAAAGGCTATGACAGCCCCCGCTATGCCTATCAAATATGCGTTTTCATAATTCATTGATCCCCATCACTCCTCTTAATTCTTGTTTCGTTTATAGCAAATAACAAATAGTGAATAATAACTAACATCGCACTAGACTGTGTGTGTATTAATTACTCACTAATCATTATCCACTACTAACTTTTAGATCGCCGTATGAATAGTTTATGGAGGCGACACCCGGATTTGAACCGGGGAATAGAGGTTTTGCAGACCTCTGCCTTACCACTTGGCTATGTCGCCCAGTTTCGCGGATACGGAATCATGTTCTTTTTGTTAGTTTACGGTTCTAAAAGTATCGCTGTTTGCTATTCGTTGCGCGGCTGATAGCCGCGCATGTCTGGAGCGGGCGACGAGGCTCGAACTCGCAACCACACCCCAAAAAGCAAGCTTTTCGGGGACCCCACCTCGGATTTAACGTGCCTCCGGCACAGGTGGAGGTAGCGAGTTGCTAACCCTGATATCTGCCCTATTTATTAATGCTGCTTTGCCTCTCGGCCTGGAGCGGGCGACGAGGCTCGAACTCGCTACCTCCACCTTGGCAAGGTGGCGCTCTACCAGATGAGCTACGCCCGCATATATGGTGCCTCCGGTCGGAATTGAACCAACGACACGCGGATTTTCAGTCCGCTGCTCTACCGACTGAGCTACAGAGGCATGTATCGGGCACTTTCTGTACCCGATGGCGACCCAGAACGGACTCGAACCGTCGGCCTCCAGCGTGACAGGCTGGCGTTCTAACCAACTGAACTACTGGGCCTCGTAGTACTTGGTGGGAACAACAGGGCTTGAACCTGTGACCCCATGCTTGTAAGGCATGTGCTCTCCCAGCTGAGCTATGCTCCCAAACACAGCGGCTCGACTATTATACTAAAACGAAAAACCGTTGTCAACAAGAATTTTTGCCAAATTTTTGTAAAATTTCGTAAATTGGCTCTACAGCTTGAATGTGTATACTGCGTCGCAGAATTGGCAGGTTACTTCGATTGGCTCTCCTTTGCTCTTCATGTCATCGACTTCGGTTTTGTCAAGTCCCATAACGACGGAAACTACGCGCTCCATGCTGCATGTGCATCTATATTCGACGCCGAGGCGCTCAAGGATTTTGGGCGAAAAACCGTTCATGACCGATTGCAACAGCGTTTCCGCGTTTCCCGCTGCCAGCACGTCCGTCACGGCGCCTGTCGACTTGACATTCCTTTCGACCGCATCAATTATGCCATCAGGAGCTCCGGGCAACAGGCTAACTATATACCCGCCTGCGGCAATGACTGAACGGTCCCTGCCTACGAGTACGCCTAGGGCGCAAGCCGTCGGTATCTGTTCGCTTGTGGCAAAGTAGGCGGCAAAATCCTCTGCGATCTCACCGCTTACAAGTTCGGATGAGCCTGTATATGGCTCGTTTTTGCCTAAATCCTTGATGACCGACAACATGCCGTTTTTTCCAACTACGCCGCCGACATCCAGTTTTCCTGATGCTTTTTTCGGCAAATCGGCTTGAGGGTTCTGCACGTAGCCGCGCACATTGCCCTCGTCGTCGGAAACAACTATGATGCTGCCCGCAGGCCCGCCGCCGTTGATGCGCACCGTGACCGAAGCGCCCTGCTTTTTAAGGGTGCTGCCGATAATCGACGTCGCCGAAAGTGTGCGTCCAAGCGCCGCAGTGACGACGGGCGACGATTTATGAATGATGCGTGCGCGTTCCGTCAGCTCCCTCGCACTGATGGCCGAAATCGCCACATATCCGTCGCCCGACACAGCCTTTATAATCTCATCCATCGAAATCCTCTTTCAATAATAAAAGTAACTGTTCAGGTGGTATCGCAAATCTTACAGTTTCGTCGCCCAGAGGAGCGAAGCGACGCGGCAATCCAGAAAGAAACCTGACAATCGGCGCAAAAAGGACTGGATTGCTTCGCTGCGGCTCGCAAAGACGGGGGGTGCTGAACAGTTACAATTTTTCTTACTTAATGCCCTCGTGCTATAATGTCCATCATCATTATACAGCAAATGGAGGAGATTACAAGCTAATGTCAAGATTGTAGGGGTCCCAGCTTTCCCGCGTTTATCCTCGCGGTTTTCGCAGACACCCTACAGCGCATGTGTAGACCGTATATTCCTCGAAGCCGTCTAAGTCGAGGGTTTCGTCGCAGAGGGCTTGGTCGTATGCGGCCATGCAGCAGCTACCCAGTCCCATTGCCGCCGCCGACAGCATCAGGTTTTGGCCTACATGCCCAAGGTCGATTAGCGCGACGCGGTGAGCCATGTCGATGTATCGCCACTCCGAACGGTATGCCACGCACGACAAAAGCACGACAACCTGCGCCGTCGCAGCCCACTTCTGCCCGGCAAGCATACCGGAAATTAGCGCCTTATAATCGTCAAGCTCTTTTAGGAACTCGACCGATACGCGCTTTTCTCCCACATGCTCAAGCGGCAGATAGCGATAGAGTCCGCGCTGAAGCCCCTCAACATTTTGTGCTATGAAATAGGTTTCAAAAGGATGCCTTGCGCCGCCGCTCGGAACCGGGCGGAACGTTGCGTAGTTGTCGCCGTTGATCGACTGTATCCCCTGCGTGCTCCAAAGCAAAAATGCCAGTTGGCTCTGTGTCATTGGCGTTTTTCTATCATATATCCGCTCGCTCCTTCGGAAATCAAGCAAATCGGCGTATGACGGACGGGAAAGCACCGCCTCGAAATCGGCGGAAATCTCGATAGCCTTTCCATCGGTTTTATAGCCAAGCGAGGGTTGCGGCAACCGTTTCACCTGATCGCTCACCGGCATTTTGCTCATAAAATCCGGACATTTCATAAACTCGCGGTTTTTCCTGATATCTTCCCACATGCCTTCGTTTCGTATATCGTTGCTCATAAAAATACCTCCTACATCCGTTTATCCCAACAGCAAATCTTTGCTTTTTTGCCGCTGCCGCATGGGCATGGATCGTTGCGGCCGACATTTTTCCAAATCGCGGCGAGCTGGTCCCGCAGATGGGACATAATCAGCTCTGGTGTCTGCCCGCGCTTGCTCAGAGATTCCACCAAGTTTACAGCGGGCTGAACATAGGAGAAAAACCGCTTTAGACCGCCGCAAAGGTGATTGTGCCCCGGTTCGCCGTCCTCCGACAGCGCAAACCGATCTTTGGGGCAGCCGCCGTTGCATACGCCGAGCCATTTACAGGAACGGCACTGGGCTGTTAGGTTGCTGTGCTTGTTTTCACCAAAACGCAATTGGTCAGGCAAGTCTGCAAGCTCTCCAATATGTGTTTCGCCAATATCCCCGATGCGGTGCTGCGGGGTCACGTAATGGTCGCAGGAATATACGCCGCCATCCTGCTCTACGATGAGCGCGCGCCCGCAAGTGGGCGCCATCCAGCAAAGCCCCGCGCTCCCGCCTGCCCAAACCCTCGCTGTTTCGGAGAACATTTGAACGCTTGTTTTCCCGAGGTCATTTAGCACCCACTCGTCGAACACTGCGCATAAAAACTCGCCATAATCCTCGCCGGAGAGACTGTCGGGCGTGACTTCGCCAAGTTCGCGGCGCACTATGGGGATAAATTGGATCCACCGCGTATCAAGGTCTCTGAGCGCACGGTATACCTCCAAAGGGGCTTTTGCCGTTGCAGAGTTGACGGTACACAGCAAATCCGGCTGTATCCCATGAGCCTGAAGCCTGCGTACAGCCGCTTCGGCAAACCCAAACGTGCCGCTGCCGGAGTGGTCTTTCCGATGTCGGTCATGCAGCCGCTCGGTGCCGTCGATGCTGATGCCGACGTCAAATCCGCACTCCGCCAAGAACGAGCACCAATTATCGTCAAGGAGTATCCCGTTGCTCTGAAGATTGTTCCAACAAGTCCGCCCTTGCGTTATATAACGATTTTGAAGCTTCACGGCAAGCTTGAAAAAATCCAGCCCCGCCAAGGTCGGCTCCCCGCCATGCCAAACAAAACTCACGACCGGGTCTGTGGATGCTTCAATGTACTGGGAAATAAAGCTCTCAAGCATCATATCCGTCATACGGGGCTGGAGCTGCGCCCTACTTTGCAAATTGCCCTCGGTTTTCAGGTAATAGCAGTAGGAGCAGCTCATATTGCAACGCGAACCGACCGGTTTTGCCATGACCGTGAAAGGCGTGGCAGTGGGGAAAGGCTTTGCCTGCATCAGTCGGCGCCTTTCAAATGCTTTCCAAAGAATTCAAAGACTTTGTTCCATGAATCCATTGCCGCCTCAGGCCTATATGCGTCTCGGTCATACGACCAAAAGCCGTGTCCTGCGCCTTCGTAACGGACAAATGTATAGTCCTTGCCATGCTTTTTAAGCTCTTCCTCATGCAAATCCACCTGCTCCGGCGTGGGGAACATATCGTCATTTCCAAAGATTCCGAGCAACGGGCAACTAAGTTCCGAGGTGAGGTCGAATGGCGCGACGGGGTTTGCGGGGGTCAGTTCCTCTTTCGACATGATGACGCGCCCGCCCCAGCAATCGACAGCCGCGTCCAACCCGCTGAGCCTGCAGCCCGCGAGAAATGCATGACGTCCGCCGGAGCACATGCCGATTATCCCGACCTTGCCGGTTGAGTATGGCAGGGACTTCAGATAATCACGCGCCCCCTCGCAGTCGCCCATAACGCTATCGTCGGGTACGCCGCCCGCTTCCCGCGCTTTTCCGGAAATATCCGCGGGCAGCCCATGACCAAACCGCTCATAGATGTTCGGGCAAATCGCGACATACCCATGCTGCGAAAATCGACGCGCAATCTCGCGGTTTATCTCGTCCCATCCCGGCATATGGGGTATGAGAATAACACCGGGGTAAGGCCCTTCCCCCAGAGGCCGAGACATATAGGCATGTATACTGTCGCCCCCGCTGCCTTTCATAATAACCGTCTCGGACAGCATACCCTCGTAGCTGTCAGTCTGCAATTGATTCCACATTATGCTTCCTCCTTCAAATTACAATTTGCACTATGAACACAATATCACATGATTGCAATAATTGCTACTGTTTGATTAGAGATTTCAAGGGGTTTTGTGAATGAAACGTCCCCTTGAATAAGTGATATTTTTGAAATATGCACAAAATCCCCTATTTTGATTTCTGGTATTTGCACAAAATCCCCGAATTTATTTTTCTGTTTTTGCACAAAATCCCCTATTTTAATCGGTGTTAGTCTGTGTTAGTTGGCTCGCTAAGTCCATAGCTCCATGTATAACTCTGTGCAGCATAACGGTTTTAGCTTTTTCGTTTACATGGTAAAAAAGACGGTATCCGTATACGAGGGGAGCGGTTCTGAAATACGGATCATCTTCAAATGCGCGGAAAATGTATGGATTATCTCTTATTAAGTCTATTTTGCTATTGTAGTCATCATAGTATCTGTCCGCTGCTCTTGCGCTAAGTGCGTATAAGTCGGAATCAGCTTCGAAGGCGCTTTTGCTAAATGACGCAAGCTTTTCAATTTTATACGGCATTTTCCCTTGCCTTTCTTCTCAGCTCCCATTCGCGCAAAAAGTCATCGTGATCTTCCGGAACATTATCGGGGTTTTGGGCCTCTTTTTTGGACTCGGCAAGCTCTCGCAACACATAAGCCCTATATCTGGCGTTATTGTCTGCTTCGATATAAAACGGTATCGAGCCCCTAGCTACTGTTTGTGTTATAAATAACTGAAGCGCAGAGGACATATTCAGCCCCATGCTCTCATAGATTATTTCCGCTTGCTTTTTAAGCGTTTCGTCAAGACGAAAAGTAATATTCTTCGCTGCCATAATCAATCACCTATTCTATTTTTTAGTTATTATACATGCATTGCCTTGCATTGTCAATATATTATACGAGGAATGAAATACGTCTCCTAGGGTTTGGGAGCGTATAGCCGTTATCTTGGGAGGCTAACCCCTCGAGACAATCCTTCGCATAACGCGCACCGGTGCTGATAGAATCCGAGCAAGCTTCCACGAGCGGGAGCGGTAGATGTCGTCAAGCTTTTTCTTGTGTTTGATATATGCCGCTTCCTTTGTTTTGTGTGCGGCTATTTTTTGCTTGTAGGTTTCTTCTCTTGCTTTGAGGTCTGCGACTCTTTGCGTGTAAGTGTCCAATTTTGTCTTCTGTTCTGATATTTTCTCTTTGTAGGTTTCTTGCTTTGATTTATACTCCGCTATTTTATTCTTCTGTGATGCAGCTTTTACTTTATACGTTTCAATTCTTTGCTGGTAAGTTTCTATTCGTTGCCGATAGGTTTCTAATTTGTTATCATATGCCTCAACTCTTTTTTTATTCACTTCAGCTCTTAATGTATATGATTGTGATATTTCGGCGAGACGCTTGTTCATTGATATAAGTTCATTTTGTTGTCTTTGCATGGTTGATGCGCTATCCTTCTGATATTTTCTTAGAAAAACACTATGCAAGCGTATAGTCCGCATAACGACAGCAAACACCCCAGAATCTATTTCAACAGTCGTGGTAGCCCCATTCTCGCTAACTAAGCAATCAAAAAGTCTTTGCCATTTTTCCCTAATGTCAGTTTTCGCATAATCCTCAATGGAAGCCCTTGCATCCGCACCAAATTGTCTACGCAGCTCCGAATCACGCAACAGGCAGACAATTTCTTTTGCCGCAGCTTTAATATTGCCATGCGGAACAGAAACTATACCCCTACCATCTTGGCATAAATCTAAATACGGCATCTCATAACACACGCAAGGCACTCCGTATGATTTACTTTCTAATAGCGTAAGAGGGAGACCCTCATAATTCGAAGTCATAAGAAATATCGACGCGTTTTTGTAATGCTTCTCTACTTCGAGTGTAAAGCCGTGTAAGATAATATTATCCTGCAGACCAGTGCTTTCGATATACTGCTCAATTTGCGTAAAATGAGGGTCCCCCTTTCCAACAATATGGAGTATAACATCGGGGATTTCACGCATTACTAACTCAATGACATGCACGGCGTGCATTGGGTTTTTCTCAGCCGATAAGCGAGCAAGCCAAAGAACATTCAGACTGTTCAGAGGTGAAAGCTCTACATCTTGCAGATTAAATGTTAAGGGATTAAACATTTGATATGTACTAGCGTTAATATTTTGCCAATAGACGGTATCTGCTTTTGAAAGTGTTAACACAGCGTCAAAATGCATATATACATAAGGCATTTCGGAAAAGTAAGCGCTATTATATAAAAGCGGTATTGTGAAAACCCCGTGGCAATGCATCACAATGCGGCATCCGCTGCTTTTTACTGTCAGCATATCCCAAAATGCGCTTTCAGATATCCACGCATGATAAATAAACACATCTACATCGTATTCACTTACAATTTTTACTAGTGCTGTGTAGCGCTCCTCATACATGTTTGATGTGTGAGTTCTATAATCCGGCAACCCCAGCC
>Ga0099364_10004316_pt1 | contig 21605 bp, 20 predicted proteins | sample TergutTh196P3_FD_73070 | JGI IMG/M metagenome (GOLD analysis project Ga0099364, IMG submission 73070) | Microcerotermes parvus P3 segment gut microbial communities from Pointe-Noire, Republic of the Congo - Th196 P3 | ecosystem: Host-associated > Arthropoda: Insects > Digestive system > Gut ... | reverse complement strand
GGGGGACGCGCAATGTGCGTCCCTACGGTAATTCGTCCGGTTCGATGTTGTTGAAGGTGATGATGCTTTCTTGGCGGGTGTATGCATTCGTCGGGTTGAAATTGGTGCCGTCGCCGGACATGATGCCGTTGGCGCGGACGAAATTGATGCCGGGCTGTGCCCAGCCTACGGTCGCGCTCAAGTCGGCGAAGTCGGCGGTCGGGGGATTGCTTATGTCCGCGCCAATGGCGCGGCAGGTGTTCATTATCATCGTCGCCGCCTCTTGGCGCGTGAAATCCCCATTCGGGTTGAATTGTCCGGGGGCGTCAGCCGTGGGCGCGACCGCTCCCGCAGTAATCCCCAGCCGATACGCCGCCAGAATATTGGCGTCGCTCGTATCGCTGAACGTCAGCCCCTCCCGCTCGGGTCGCCCATGCGCCGCGACAATCGCATCAAGGTCAGTCTCGTCCAGTGCGTATTTCACCCACTCCACCGCCATGCGGGCAAACTCTTGGCGGGTGATGGTTTGTGTGTAGTTGCCCTGTATGTCGGCGGGGACGAAGCCTTTCTCCAGCGCGGAGGTGATATGGTCACGCGCCCAGCTTGCGGCGGTGTCGAGGGGGTTGGAGGGGGTGCCATCGCCTTGGGGGAAGTAGAAGAATAGGGGCTCTTGCCAATCGCCGTCGTAGGTTTCCAAGTTCAACGCAGGGCTTTTTGTCCACGCCGGGACGCTTACGGCGGGGTCTTGTCCCATGAGATTACCATAGACATCAAGCGATGTCAGCGCGGTGTTGTTGCTTACGTCCAGCATGGTCAGTTGGTTGTTGCTGACAGTAAGCCATTCCAGCGTGGTGTTGTTGCTTACGTCCAGCGTGGTCAGTTGGTTGTTGTCGACAGTAAGCCCTATCAGCGCGGTGTTGTTGCTCACGTCTAGCTCGGTTAGTTGGTTGTCATCGACTTGAAGGTATTCCAGCGCGGTGGCGCCGCTCACGTTCAGCGTGGTCAGTTGGTTGTTGGTGACACTAAGGTATGTCAGCGCGGTATTGTTGCTCACGTCCAATGTGGTCAGTTGGTTGTCGTAGACAGCAAGCTCTGTCAGTGCGGTGGCGCCGCTCACGTTCAGCGTGGTCAGTTGGTTGTTGCTGACATTAAGGTCTGCCAGCGCGGTGTTGTTGCTCACGTCCAGCGTGGTTAGCTGGTTGTCGCTGACAGAAAGCGCATACAGCTCGGTATTCTTGCTCACGTCCAGCGTGGTCAGTTGGTTATCGTAGACAGCAAGCCGTGTCAGCGCGGTATTGCGGCTCACGTCCAGCGTGGTCAGTTGGTTGCCCCAGACAAAAAGCCATGTCAGCGCGGCGAAATGCTCAATGCCGGTTAGGTCGGAAATTTCCCTTCCGTTTACCGAAAGCTCCGTAACCTCCGCCACGTCCGAAACGAGAATATCCCCCGTCGGTTTGCCGATACGTTCCCGCACCGCCGCCTCAAAGTTGGGGTCGGGGAAGGTGATGACGGTGTCTGACGCGGTGACGGAGGGGATGAGGGTGAGGACGAGCGCCAGCGTTAGCGCTAGGGATAGGATTTTCCTTTTCATTGATATGACCTTCTTTCAATAAGAGTTGGGGAAGATAAAATCGCCCTTCCTCTATAATATCTATATTTTATAGAATAGTCAAGCGGTAAATTCACATACTATCTTTTAATAAGCGAATATATTGAAGTGCCCTTAGTTGTCAGATAGTCTTTTCTGGGGGGTGTTGCTGTGCTGAACTTACGAATCGCTGAATTGCGGAAAAAAAAGAAGATTACTCAAGAAGAAATATCCAAATTATTGAAACTGACAAATAAAACGTATTCTGCCTATGAAACAGGCAGAAATCAAATGAACTATGAAACGCTCTGCTTGCTGGCGGATTATTTTGAAGTCAGTACCGACTACCTTTTGGGGCGTCAGGACGCCCTGCCGTCATTTTTGAGCGAGCGGGAGCGGGAGGTCATAGAGCGTTACAGGGGGCTGAACGAATATGGGCGGGAGACGGTGGAGCATGTCTTGGCGTTTGAGTATGCGCGGGCGGCGGCGCGGGGCGCGCAAACTCCCTCTTGCTAAATTGATTTGCATGAGCTATACTGTAGGGGAGAGAAGAACGGCGTTCCGCGGCTGTCGCGCTAGTTGGGGAGATAGCGGTGCCCTGTCACCTGCAACCCGCTGCAGCAGGAATGAATCCCGGCCCGAGGGCCGCGCCTGTGCCGTCCAGCCCCCGGTAAGTGGTGTTGACGAATCGGTCCCGCGCAACGGTTGCCCGTGAATCATGTCAGGCGGGGAACCGAGCAGCATTAAGCGGTGTCAAACGTGTGCCGCGGGGCAGCCGTTTCTGAGCCGGCTGCCGGGCCAGCGGGTGTAGGCGCGTGTTCGGAGGCAGGTGCGCGATAGCCGCAAAACGCTGTTTTCGGGAGTGGAGCCATGCGGATAAAAATGCTGCGCGTCGTCGCCATCGCGCTGTTTTTTGTGCTGATTGACGTCGAATTATTCAATGCCGAGCTGGTGCCGGATCTAATCGGGCTGGCGATTCTGTTTTTCTGCGCGGTGCTGTATACCGACCGCGCGGGGCGGTTTGCGCGGACGGCGGTCGTCGCGGCCGTGATGGCTTTTTTGGAGGTTGCGCGGCTGTTCAGCCTGACGGACAGCGACGCGGTCATCAATGTGCTGAACCTGTTTTATATGTTTCTCACCGTGCTGCTGGTCATCACCACGGCGGACGGCGTGGGGCAGTACTGCCAGCTTCAGGGGCGGGAGGACATCGCCAAGCGCTGCGACGCCACGGGGCATATCTACGCGCTGACGTTTGTGTTCTGGGCGGTTTCGGTGTGGTTTGAGCCGCTGGCGTCCATGCTGTGGCTGCTCAATCTGCTGATTACCGTGTTTACGCTGGTGATGTTTGTGTATTTCTACAGCGCTACCTATGTGGCCGTTCAGGAGCAATACGAGCCGCCGCCCGACGCCTTGGACGAGGACGAGGAGGAAGCCGAAACGGACGAGGAGCCTTAGGGGCCGGGGGAGAAGGGTGCCGTTGAGAATTTATGTTAGCTAAAGGAGAGGTGCGATTATGTCAAACGCCATCATACTTACGTTTTATAAATTAAAAGAGGGTGCGTCTGTGCCTGATTTCTTGCTTGCCGCAGATAAGTTTCATGAAGTGTTCGTCTTAAAGCAAAAGGGTTTGATTTCTTGTAAATTGATTGCAAATGACGAATTATGGGGCGATTATTCTGTTTGGGAGTCAATGGCTGATTTCAAAAATGCAGACCCACAAACACCTGATGAGCATACCGCAATGAATAATTATTTTTCATTTATTGACACGCAAAGCGCCGTAGACCATCATTTTAATGTTGAGAAATGTTATTAGTTCGGATACGCCTAATAAGCATTTTCTGCGTTAGGTAACAAAGGAGTAGCCGATGCTGTACAACAAATGGAGGCCCGCCGTTTTAAGCGACATACGCGGCCAGCCGCACATCACGCAAACGCTGCTCTCGCAGCTAAAATCGGGGCGGCTCGCCCACGCCTACCTGTTCACTGGGTCACGCGGCACCGGCAAGACGACCTGCGCCAAGATTTTGGCGCGCGCCGTCAACTGCCTGCGGCGGGACGCCGCGGACGGGGCGGAGCCTTGGGACGGGGAGCCATGCAATCAATGCGTCTCCTGCGCGGGCATCCTTGCGGGAAGCGTCCCCGACGTGACGGAGATTGACGCCGCCTCCAACTCGGGCGTGGACAATATCCGCGCCCTGCGCGAGGAGCTGATTTACTCGCCGGTGTCGAGCCGGAAAAGGGTGTATATCATCGACGAGGTTCATATGCTCTCCATCGGCGCGTTCAATGCTTTGCTCAAAACGCTGGAGGAGCCGCCGGAGCATGTTTTGTTTATCCTAGCAACGACCGAAACGCACAAGGTGCCCGCCACAATCGTTTCTCGTTGCCAGCGTTTCGCATTTCGGAGAATATCTGCGGACGCGATTGAGGACAGGCTTGGCCAAATATGCGAAGACGAAGATATAGACATAGAAAAAGAGGGATTGGCTCTCCTTTCGCAGATGGCGGACGGCTCTCTGCGAGACGCGCTGAGCTTGCTGGATCAGTGTGCGCGGGAGAGCGCCGGGACGCTGACCGAGGCGTCCGTCCGCGAGACGCTGGGGCTTACGGGTTTGGGGCAGTTGGCCCTGTGGCTGCGTGAGATGGACGATTTGCAAAAGTCGATAGGCCATTTGAACGCCTTATATCAGGCGGGGATGGATGTGGCCGCCATTCTGGGGCAGCTTTCGGCCCTGCTGCGCGACTTGCTGATGGGGCAGATGCTGGGGGATGTATCGGTTACGCGCTTGCCGGAGGAAGAGGCGAAGGCGCTTTCGGCGCTTTGGCCGAGGGAGCGTATCATCCGGGCGCTGACGGGCATTACGGAAACGCGGCTGTCGAGGAGCGGGAACAAGAAGCTGGAAGCGGAGCTGTGCTTGATTAAGCTGGCCGCGCCGGGCGCGGAGCTGCTCGGGACGGATCCGCCGCCTCCGGCGCCGGCAACGAAGCCGGCTACGGCCCCCGCGCCGGTTCCTGTGCCGCCGCCCGCGCCCTCACCCGTGCCGGAGCGACCGCCGAAGGCGGAGCCGAAGCCGGTGAAAGCGGAGCGCAAAGCGCTGCGGCCCGCGGACGGCGACCCAAGATGGGCGAAGCTGCTCGAATCGGTGGACAACGCGTTTCTGCGCGACGCGCTGAGTCAATCGGGCGCTCAGGTGGACGGCGACCGCTTGGTTATCGAAAATGCCGACCCGTTTATACAGGGAGTCATAAAACAGGCGAATACACAAATCAAGGCCCTTTTTCCCGGAGGAACGGGCGATGGAGAAGGGAAGGCCAACGAGGCTCTGGACGCGCTGATTGCGTCGGCGCCCGGTCTTGTCATAGAAGAATAGGAGGAGCAAACGATGCCTAAACACGGGTTGCCGCAAGGGTTTGCGGGAGGAAACATGCTCAAGCAGGTGCAGAAGATGCAGGAGGAGATGCTGCGCGTTCAGCAGGAACTGGAGGAGAGGGAGTACACCTCGTCGGCGGGCGGCGGCGCGGTGACCGCCGTCGTCAGCGGGAAGCATGAAATCGTCTCGCTGCAAATTTCGCCCGGCGTTATCGACCCCGAGGACGCCGAAATGCTGGCGGATCTTGTGATTGCGGCTGTCAACGGCGCTATGCGCGAAGCCGATGAGACGCTGCAAAAAGAAATGTCCCGTTTTACGGGCGGGATGAAGCTGCCGTTCTAGGCCAAGCCTTTCCCGCCGAGGGGCGGGAGGGGGCAGACAAATGACAACGGAGAGTATAATACTATGAGTATATATCCACGGCCGGTCGAAGAGCTGATTGATTGCTTTGCCCGCTTGCCCGGAATCGGGCGCAAAGGCGCGGCGCGGCTGGTTTTTCACTTGCTGGGGAGAAGCGATGAAGACATACGCGTCTTCGCCGAGACGATGATTGCGGCGCGGGAGCAGACCGTTTTCTGCCGCGATTGCCAGAACCTTTCTGAATTGGAGCGCTGCCCGCTTTGTGAGAACACGGGGCGCGACCATACGCTGCTGTGCGTCGTGGCGGAGCCGCGTGACGTGGCGGCGATTGAACGGTGCCGTGAATACAAAGGGTTGTATCACGTATTACACGGCGTAATCTCGCCGACAAGGCAGAAAAGCCCGGACGACATTCGGCTGAAAGAACTGCTGGAACGGGTGGGCGGCGGCGGCTTCGCCGAGGTCATTCTGGCCACCAACCCTGACACCGACGGCGATACGACGGCCCTGTATATCGCGCGGATGCTGCGCCCGTTTGAGGTTAAGGTCACCCGTCTCGCCTACGGGCTTCCAATGGGGGGCCATGTGGAACACGCGGACGAGCTGACCATCATGCGCGCGCTGGACGGGCGGCGCGAGGTTTAACAGTATCTTAACAAATTGGAAAACACTTCTTCACAAATTTCATCTATAATAAATACCGTACCATCCCACACGGGCCAAGAGTCCGGGGGAGCGATTTCAACAGGCGCCGTCACCCTTTGACGGACAATACAAAGCCCCGCCGTACGGCGGGGCTTTGACCAGCTTGAGAAAGCGGAAGCGGGAGCGGTCGGTCGGCCGGTTATCGCTTTTTCGTCATTATTTTCATCACGGCCAAGCCGATTGCCAGCCCCAAGACCGCGGAGACTCCGATAACAAGCCAAACGGGGAAGCCGGACTCGCCGCCGCCGGGCGGCGGGGAAGGATTGTCGGGCGACGGTGAAGGTTCTTCCGCCGGGGACGGGGATGGCGCGGGCTGCGGGCTGGGGGAGGGGGGCGTTTCGTCAGGGCCGACCTCTGTGTCCCCGATGGTTAGGATATGATTGTATATATTGGCGCTCCCGCTGCTGTGGAAGCCCTCAATACACAAAGCGACCTCGTACAGATTGCCGCCCATATCCAAGCCCATAGCTTCCCATGCCTTAAAATGCTCGGTCAGCGATATAGTTCCCTCGGTTCGCCGATCGACCCGGACGCTGAAATATTGCTGAAAGGTCTTTGTGCCTTCGATGGAGGGCTGTTCGACACGCGTGTCCGCATAGACGTCGTACAGTCCGCCGTCAACCTCGATTTGCCCCTGAAAGCCCTTTCCGCCCGGCGGTTTGTATCGGCCGTAGTTTTCGACGACATAAAACTCAATCAGCGGGTTCTGCGTCCAGCCGTAAACGCACAAATAGCTGACGTCGCCGCCGGTAATCGTATGCTCCGCGCCATACTCTAGGACGATATCGCCGTAATCCTCATACGGCTTGACGCTGCCCAGCCGCTTGCCCATGCGGAACAAAACATTGTAGGCGTCGTTCCAATGGCATTCGTATGTGCCGGCGCCGGTAAGGGTCATGCTGACGTCGTCGTCTCTGCGCTGTGTCCAGAGTTCGTAGTCAAAGCCGTTGAAACTGCTTCTTCTGGCGCCTGCGGTTCCTGTGATTGTAACAGGCTCGAAGGCCGCCGACGCGGGGAGCGCCAGCATGAACAGGAGCAGGGCGGCGAGGGTCTGGCAGAGCTTTCGGGTCATGCTGGGTTCCCCCTATATCAGCTTCACGGTATAGTATACGGCGGCGATAAACAGAAAGCAGAACAGCGCAATCATGGAGATGAACGCGGCGGAGCTGCCGAAGATGATGGCAGCCGCCAGCGCGAGGGCCAGCGCGCCGCAGGCGGCGAAGAGAAACAGATACCGTCCTTTGCGCGGAATGACGGCAAACGAGTGCTTCCCGACGCGGAGCGTCCCCCGGTTTTTTTGAACCAGCCGGATGAGGAGCACCGATACGGCGATGGCCGCGCCGAAAGCGATGTGCGCGGGCAGATTCCACCGCCCGGAGCGCTGATAGAGCATGGTCAAAAGCCATAAACCCGTAACGCCGCCGCTGACAAGCACCGCCAGCGCTGTGAAATCTCTGGGGTAGATGTATGCCAGCAGATAGATGACCGACGCGCCTGCGGGCAGGGCGTAGAGGATGGTGGGCAAGTCGAACCGATAAAGGAGAAAAGTCCACGCCGCTAAAAAGAGCATGACGCCCAGCACGCGCCATGTAAACAAATCGTCGGCGCGGCGCTGTTTCTCCAAGCGCTCCCGCCTCAATTCCGGGTTTTCTTTTTTTGACATATGTCGCCTCCGTAAGTCAGCATAGCGCGCGAATCGCGGAAAGAACCATCAGCGGGGCTGTTTCACAGCGGAGGATGGTGTTGCCCAGCGAGACGGGCTGCCAGCCGTTTTGCGCGGCATACGCGGCTTCTTCCGGCGTATATCCGCCTTCGGGCCCAGTGAGGACAGAGACTTCGCCGGCGATTTTGTCCAGCGCGCTCTTTAAGGGGACGGTTTTCTCTTCCTCATAGCAGAAAACGCGCAGGCCCCGCGCGGCGTCCGCCGCGGCGTGGTAGGTCGAGGGCTGCCGCAGCTCCGGGATGATTCCGCGTCCGCTCTGCTCGGCGGCTGAACGCAGAATCCGCCGGAAGCGTTCCAGCTTGCCGGGCGACGGGAGACCCGCCACGCAGCGCTCTGACAGAACCGGCGTGATTGAGACGGCGCCAAGCTCCGCGGCTTTTTGCAACAGCCATTCAAACCGTTCGCCCTTGGAGAGGGACGGATAGAGATGAACCGGGATAAGCGGTTCTCCGCGCGAGGGGGTCACCTCCAGCACGGCGGCGCGGCGTTCCGAGGTCAAGGCGCACACTGCCTCGCGGCCGTTTCCGTCGGCGATGATGAGCCGATCGCCCTCGCGCAGACGCAGGGCTTGGACAATGTGCCGCCCGTCCGCTTCGGAGAGAAGAATGGACTCGGACAGCTCCGCCCCCGGAATAATCAAACGAGGCTCCATTTCCCGACCCCTTTCGCCCGACATTATACCACAGATACCGGGCTTTTACAACAAAGAAATGAAAACGAGGATTGGGGATTGAGAAACATAAAGACAAAACAAGGGTTAATCAATAATGAGAAGCATTATTTCCTGATACATTATTAGTTTGGTAGCAAACTAAAATACGGGGGAAAAGCGCCGAAAAAATGAACGCTTTATAAACGGTTGTAAAAACGTCTTGTAATTTATCCGGTTATCGTATACAATACAGGGAAGAATACCGCGGCGCGGTTAGGTAGAGGAGAGAGTTATTACAATGAGCGCATCAAGAGAAAAAAAGCTGCGTAAAGAGTCGAGAGAGCTAGGGCCGGAAATGAGCGCGAAGAAAAAACAGCAAAGGCAGGATTCGTTCCGGCGCGCCATCGCGGTGAGCATCGCGGCGGCGGTCCTGCTGGGGGTGGTCATTCTGATTGTCATCGGGTCGGGCGTCCTTCCGGCCGGGATGACGGTGCTGACCTTCGGGGATGTGAAAATCAGCGGGGCGGAGTTTGACTACTACTATTTCAACGCGTTCTATGAAACATATGATATGTACTACCAGTACGGCTTGCTGGAGATGTTGGGGATTGACCCGGACAAGTCGCTGCGCCGTCAGGATTCGGGGGACGGCGAGACGACGTGGGCGCAGTATTTTGAGGAGATGGCCACGGAACGGCTGACCCTTGTCGTGGCGCAGAGCGAGGCGGCGAGGCGGGAAGGCATAACGCTGACGGATGAGGACAGGAGAAACATCGACGAGGCTATGGCGTCCCTCCACGCGTATGCCGATTCGGGCGGACTGAAGCCGGATCGCTTTTTGAGGGATTATTACGGGCGGGGGATGTCGGTGGAGATTTACCGCCGGATTATTGAGCGCGACGCGCTGTCCAGCCGCTATGTGACGGCGACGATTGAGGCGCTTGGGTTCACCGACGCGGATTTTGAGGCGTATTACGCCGACAACAGGGAGACGTATGATTTCATTGATTACCATACGTTTGCCATATCCGCGCTGCCGGACGACCTTGAGAGCCGCGAGGAGGCGTATACCGAGGAGGAGCTGGACGCTTACCGTGAGGAGCAGAGGGCGAAGGCGAACGAAATGCTGTCGCGCGTGACCACCTCGGACGCGTTTGGGCCGCTCAGCCGCGAATATATCACCCCGGAGGACGACGGTGGCGACAACGGCGGCGACAACGGCGGCGATAACGACGGCGACGGCGACGGGGACGGGGAGAACGGCGGGGACGCTGTTGCGGAGCCGGACACCACTTTGATGGAAAAACGCGCCGTCAGCGCGCTGGCCGAGCCTGTGGCGGACTTTTTGGGTGACGCGGGGCGCAGGGCCGGAGACAAAACCATGATAGACGGCGAGGAGGAGTTTGTTGTGCTGCTCTTCCTTGACCGCTACCGCGATGAAACCCTGTCGAGCGTGACGATTGATGTGCGGCATATCCTCGTCAGCACGGAGGAGGGCGCGTACGCGGGCGATGAAGAGGGCGCGTTTGCCCGCGCGGAGGAGCTACTGCAATTATGGAAGGACGGCGCGGCGGACGAGGCCTTTTTTGGTGAGCTGGCGGCCGAACACACCAGCGACGGCGGTTCCAGAGGACGCGGCGGCCTGTATGAGGGTGTTACGGTCGGGCAGATGGTAGAGGCGTTTAATGACTGGTGCTTCGACGCGTCGCGCAGGACGGGGGACACCGGCATTGTTGAAACGGAGTTCGGGTTTCACATCATGTATTTTGTCGGGCAGAACGGGGAGCCGGAGATTATGTGGAAGCAGGGCGTGAAGAGCGCCATGAACAGCGAAAGGTACACCGAAATCCGCAACGCGCTGATGGAGGGCATGGAGCATAAGCGCCATTGGTTTGGAATGTGGTTCACCAAAACAAAAAGTGCGTGACCAGCATTTTCCTATTGCTTGTTTCCGCCGGACGTGATATAATGAACTCAGTTCCCTGCTTTTCGCGTGACGAGCCTCTTTAAACCCACATCTCCAAATCGGGATTCCGTCTTCCGCCCCGGTTTGCAGGCCTCCCGGCGGCGCTTGCGCGCTGTTGGATGTTGGAAGCAGTAATGCGGCGGAGAGGTTGCCCACCTGCATAGACGTGCAGGTTATAAACAGGTTTGCACGGTCACAGCGGGGTAACGCTAAAAACAGACAAACCGTCCCGAAGGGGGCGGTTTGTTTTTGCGTGGGGGGACGGGGGGGCGGTACGCAGGTTGGCTTCACGTCCGCGACCTCCAAAAAATGTCACCCGCGTATCTTGACAAAATTCGCCAAACGTGCTACACTACACACACGCGGCGGGATACGCCCGCCGCGTGCCACGGAAGAACCCCGGCCGGGGTGCGCCTGTTACCTCCTTCCCTCTGTTCTCGGAACGAACGCCAAGCGGCTCCACGCAAACCGCAAGGCGTAGAAAGGAGGTGGATAGCTTGAATAAGTGGATTCAACTGTTGAACACTACGCGCCTATTTCTCGCGGAAGTCCGCAGATGCGCGAAGTACATAGACGACCGAAAACGCGAAAAAGCGAAAAGCTCCCCCCAACAGCTACCAACTGATAAGAGAGCTTAACGCTTGACTTGAGGTAGTAGGCCGCCCCTAGGCGGTGGGTTTCTTCCGTGGTTAAACTATACCACAAATAATCGCCCCTGTCAAGGGGTTTTTTTGTGAAAAAAACCCCGGTCGGGACGGGGGCACCACGGGGACGGGGGGACGGAACCACCCCGGCGCGGGTGCGCCACCCCTCCAAGGAGGGGAATGGGGGACGGGGGACGGAACCACCCCGGCGCGTTCGCGCCACCCCTCCAAGGAGGGGAATGGGGGACGGGGGACGGAACCACCCCGGCGCGTTCGCGCCACCCCTCCAAGGAGGGGAATTGCAAAAAGGAGGTCGCCGGCGGGGGCTACCAAACCCCGCCGGCGTGGTGCGGCATTGCCGCAATCCAAAATGAAGGAGAGATAAAAGCATGTTGGTGGCCCTGTAGGGGCGCGCATGGCGCGTCCGGGGGGCGTTTCCCCTGTAGGGGCGGGGTCATCCCGCCCGCGGACGCACAATGTGCGTCCCTACGATGCACGGGGGTCGCGTGGGGGTACGTGGGGTTGCGTGGGGGTACGTGTGGGGTGCGTGCGGGACGCAGAGGACTGCGTCCCCTACGGGGTGCGCGGGTTACGGCGTCGCAACCTCTACGGTGGCGGGTTTGTTGGTGAGGCCGTTGATGAACGCCTTCGCTGCCGCGTCCTTTACGAACATCTCACCGTCGTCTAGCAGCCCGCTGCCGGTGAACATGTTGCTCGTGCTCGTAACCTTATCAAAGTCCGCGCCGCTCATGTCAAGGCTTGTGAGGTTGGTTGTGTCACGGAACATACTGCTCATAGTGGTCACGTTCGAGGTGTCGAAGCTGCTCAGGTCAAGGCTTATGAGGGAGGTTCTATTGAACATCATGCTCATATCGGTTACCTTCGAGGTGTCCCAGCCGCTCAAGTTAAGGCTGGTGAGGGCGTACGCTCTATTGAACATTTGCAGCATTGTGGTCACGTTCGAGGTGTCCCAGCCGCTCAGGTCAAGGCTTGTGAGAGCGAACGCTTCGAAGAACATAATTTGCATATTGGTCACGTTCGAGGTGTCGAAGCCGCTCAAGTCAAGGCTGGTGAGGGAGTCTGTTCTATTAAACATACCGCTCATACGGGTCGCGTTGGAGGTGTCCAGCTTGGATACGTCGATTGTTTCGGCATTGGTGAAGTAGCAGAACAACGTTCCTACGTTCTCGCCCGTTTTCACGCCGCCGTCGGCGCCGAGGAACACGTTATACATCTTCTCGCCTTCCTCATTGAGTTTGCCTGCCGCTTCGGTGTACCATGCCATGACGGATTTGTCGCCTGCTTCCGACACGTCCCATCTGTATGCGCCGTCCGGGATGTTCAAGTGGTCAACGACTTCTACGGTCGCGACTTGTCTTTTGAGAATGACGCTGTTCGTGTCGTCCACTCTCCAGAAAGTGGTGCTTTCGATAAAAGATGTGGTGTTGTTTCCCCCAATCGCGCCGAGGACATTGCTATCGGGCGCATAGAATTTGGCTTTAGGGGCAACTGGTTCGGGGGCGATGCTGCCGAGGAGCTCGTCCGCTTCGGGGGATGTGCTGGTGAACTCGGCAACGTCGTCGAATGTCGTGAACTCGGCTTCCGGCAGAATCACGAATTCCCAATCATCGCGGTCAGCCTTGAACTCAATGGCATTGAGGAGCAGGGAAGTCGCTTCGCCCTTGGCAAGCGGTGCGCCCCAGTAGTACCAGCCGTCGGCGTCGATGAACCAGCGGTTGACGGGGGTGTTGTCCCAGTCGGCGATGGCGATGGGCGCGTCACCAACGATGGTGGATTTCGCTCTGTGGGTGGCTTGCGCGTTGGTCTGGTCGGTGTAGTAAGCGGTGTCGGTTTTCGTTTCGTTTTCGGTGTAGTCGGGGAACGTGGGAACGGGGGCGTCTTCGCGGAGAGGGTCGATGGCGTCGCCTGTGACGTCGGAGTAGAGCTTGGTGGAGTCTTTGAGGAAGGTGGGCATGAAGATTTTGTCGCCGCCGTAGGAGTAGGTGACTTCGCTGGGGTCGAGGTCGGTCGTGACGTTGAGACGAGCGCGAACGAAGAGAGGCTCGGTGCCGAAGTTTTCGGCGTAGACTTCGGCGGCGCCGCTGTCGCGGTCGAAGTCGAAGTGCAAGCGGCCACCGGGGCCGGTTTGGGTTTCGCCACCCCCGTTTTGGGTGGCGCCGTCTGCGGTGCCTTTTGCGATTTGCGAGATTGCTGACCAGCCGTAAGTGCCGGCGATGACGATGGCGGCAGCCGTCGTGACGGCCAGCGCGGACGCGAACACGCGTCGGAGGGAGTGGTGTTGCCTTTTCATGGTTTTTGCTCCTTTCAAATTATTTTTTGTGGCCGCGATGCTGTGGATGGAAATTTGCTCGCTTTGGATTTTCATGTCGCTTTCTCCTTTCGGATTATTTTGGGTCGCGTCGCTGAGGTGGGCTTGTGCGTTTTGACTTTTTTTGGTCTCCTTCATTGGGAGTACCTCCTTTTTAATTCGGGCCGTGGCCCTTGATGTTTTTAGCATAGCATAAACAAAATCGAAATGTGTGAAAGGTAACATATTCGTTACTATTTAGTACATTAGTTCGTATGAAAAACGGCTGTAATGCCTGCGGGAGTATGGGTGCGTCGATTCTTACTCTATATGTTCGGTTTTTGGGCGTGAAAAACAGCCCCAAATGATTGGGGCTGTAAGGACGACCGCCCCTACAGGGGGCGTGTGGCGGGGCGAAAAAATTTTTTCAGAAGATATTGACTAATGCAGTCAATGGTGGTATACTAGCAGTGACCAGAGCAGTCAACGCGCAAAAAAGGGCGCGGGGGCGGCGGGGAAGAAAGGAGTGGGGCGCGTGGCGCGGGAGGTAGACATCGGGGCGCACAAGATTATGCAGATGGACGCGGGGAAGCGGGAGCGCGTGATTAACGCGGCGCTGGTGGAGTTCCGCAACGGCTTCGGGCATAGCTCGACGGACGCCATCGTGCGCGAGGCTGGCATATCGAAGGGGCTGCTGTACCATTATTTCGGGACGAAGGAGGGGTTGTACGAGTTTTTGCTGTTCTATGCGCTGGACGTGATGAGGCGGGAGTATTTCTCTCTGCTGAATTTCGGGGAGAGGGACGTCCTTGAGCGGCTGCGGCAGATGATTTTGCTCAAGTGGGACTTGTCGTATAAGCACCCGGCGCTGTTTGACTTTATGATAGCGGCGTACGCGCGGGAGCGGGAGGATCCGTCCGACCAGTTTTCGGCGGTGTACGCGGAGATACAGAGCAGCGTGGCGGAGCGGCTGTTTTCGGACATTGACACGGCGCTTTTCCGGGAGGACGTGGACGCGCAGAAGGCGGTGAACGTCATCCAGTGGTCGCTGGTGGGGTATTCGGACAGCCAGATAAGCGGCGACAAGAGTTTGGAGGACTACCAGAAGGACTATGGGGTGTATTTGGCGGAGCTGGACGGATATTTCGCGATGTTTAGAAAGATATTTTATAAGGAGGTAAAATTATGACGCACACACTGGAAATCGGCGGCCTGACCAAGAGGTTCGGCAAGTTTACGGCGCTGAATGACATCAGCCTGCGGGTGGCGGAGGGCGAGGTCTTCGGCTACATCGGCCCCAACGGGGCGGGGAAAACCACGACCATCCGCGTTTTGCTGGGTATCCTGCAAGCCACCGGCGGGAGCGCCAAGGTGTTTGGGCTGGACGCGTGGAAGGACGCGGTGGAGATTCACCGGCGGATAGCCTATGTGCCGGGGGACGTCAACCTTTGGCCCAACCTCACGGGCGGCGAGGTCATCGACCTCTTTGTCCGTCTGCGCGGCAGGCATGACAGGGCGAAGCGGGAGATGCTGCTGGAGCGGTTTGACTTGGATCCGTCGAAGAAGTGCCGCACCTATTCCAAGGGGAACCGGCAGAAGGTCGCGCTGGTGGCCGCGTTTGCGTCCGACGCCGATTTGTTCATCCTCGACGAGCCGACCAGCGGTCTCGACCCGCTGATGATGGAGATTTTTGTCGAGCAGGTGCTGGAGCTGAAAAACAGCGGCAAGGGCATCTTCCTCTCCAGCCACATCCTGAGCGAGGTGGAACGCCTGTGCGACCGCGTGGGTATTATTATGAAAGGCCGGCTTCTCAAAACGGGCACGCTGGATGAATTGAAGCAGAGCGCCGCCGCCGAGGACGGCAAGCTCCCGGCGACGATGGAAGAGCTGTTTATGCGCTACTATAAAGTCAGTGAGGCGGTGTGAAGATGAGGGGAAACTTTGACCATTCTGTTGATTTGATTCGCTTTGTCCTGCGGCGCGAACGCGTTATCAGCGCGCTTTGGATTGTTCTGCTGGCGGTGTTTGCCGTCTCGCTCGCGCCCGGGATGGGCGATATGTTTGACATGGAGGCGCGGGAAGCGCTGGTGCAGACGCTGGAGAACCCGGCGATGATTTCTATGATGGGGCCGGTGTTCGGCGCGGACAACTTTGACACCGCGGCCATGTACTGGGTGACGATGCCGCTGTGGATTATCATTGCCGTCGCGGTGATGAATATTTTCTTGGTTGTGCGTCATACCCGCGCCGACGAAGAGAAGGGCCGGTCGGAGGTTGTGCGTTCCCTGCCGGTGGGGCGGCTTGCCAACCTCCATGCCGCGATGATTACAGCCGTCATTGTAAACGCCCTGTTGGGGGCGATGACCGGAGCCGGGATTGTGGCGGCGGGCGTTGAGGGGATGGGCTTTGCCGGGTCGGCTCTGTATGCGGCCGTCATCTTTGCGTCGGGTATGTTTTTCGCGGCGGCCGCCGCGCTGTTCTGCCAGCTTTCGCACAGCCCGCGCGGGGCGGCGGGGTATTCGTTCGCGGTGCTGGGCGTTCTGTATATGATTCGCGCTGTAGGCGACGTCGGCAATGAGACGATATCGTATTTCAGTGTGCTGGGGCTGGCGCAGCGCACACAGGCGTATATTGAAAACCATTGGTGGCCGGTATGGCTCATTCTACTGCAAGCCGCCGCCATCGCCGCCGTCGCGTATAAGCTCAACGCCGTACGCGACATGGGGCAGGGCTTTATCCCCGCGCGTCCGGGCAGAAAGGATGCGCCGAAAAGCCTCGGCACGGCGTTTGGATTGTCTTGGAGACTGCTGCGGACACCGATGATTGTCTGGTTGGGCGTTATGTTTATACTGGGCGCGTCTTACGGCTCGATTTTGGGCGACATTGAGGTGTTTATAAACGACAGTCCGTTTTATCAGACGATTGTTCAAGTAAGCCCGGACTTTCCTGTCACGGAAATGTTTGCCTCTATGGTCAACAGCATGATGGCGTTCTTTTGCCTGATTCCACTGCTCATATTCGCGCTGAAACCGCGCTCCGAGGAGAGTGACGGACGGGCGGAGGGCGTCCTGTCCCGCTCTGTTTCGCGGGTGAAATATCTCACCGGGTACGCGGTCTGGGCGTTCGGCGCGAGTGTGTTGTTTCAGGTTGCCACTGCCGTCGGGCTGTATATTTCCGCGGCGGCGGTGATGGAGGAGCCAATCCCGCTCGGGGTTCTACTGCGGGCAAATCTGGTCTATCTGCCTGCCCTGTGGGTGATGATTGGGTTTGCCATTTTGCTGATTGGATGGCTGCCGAAGGCGGCGGCGGTGATTTGGGGGTATTACGCGCTTGGTTTCTTCACCTCGTTTATTGGCAGGGTGCTGGATTTGCCCGAATGGCTGAATGCAGCCACGCCGTTTGACTACATTCCGCAACTGCCGGTAGACGACGTCAGCATTCTCCCCCTCGCCGTCCTGACCGCCATCGCCGCCGCGCTGACCGCCGCCGGATTTGTATTTTACCGCAGGCGGGATATGCTGACGGTGTAGGGGCGGGGGGTCTCTGGGCTCGTTTGCAAAGAAATGCTTGACAGACGCTTTGGCTCGTGCTATGCTTATTTCACCTACGGAGGCATAGCTCAGCCGGTAGAGCACATGCCCCACACGCATGGGGTCGTGGGTTCGAGTCCCTCTGCCTCCACCAGTTGGAAATCCTGTAACCGCAATGGTTGCAGGGTTTTTGTTTTTACCCATTTGTGCCACTAATAGAGCTTGGTGTCCCCACAGGTGTCCCCGAGAAGGCTGAAATAATAGCCGGGGCAAGTTCCCCAGGTTGGTTATTTGTGACCTTTGCGTAAATGTTTAGAGTGATTCTCGCGTCTTCATGTCCCGCCAAATATTGTATGTATAACATTTACAGAAAACGCGCGGGTTTGCCCCGCGATGCGTTTGACGGGAATGAACTTCATGCCCTCCGCAGGGGATGATCGCCGAATAAGATAGGCCTGTACGGAAAATAAATTGACAAAACACACACGAGGCAGTATACTTCAACAAGGGCGATTTAGTTTCCGGGAAATCCATTAAAAGGAGACAGCTTTATGAGAAAGAATACAGCGGTCGTGCTGTTTGTAACGGTTTTGACACTTTTATTCGCGGCATTGTCTGGCTGTGGTCAGACCCCGCTTGCCGCGCCTACGGCGGAAATCGTCATCCTGCATACCAACGATACCCACGGACGTGTCATTGGCGACGAATATGTCATCGGGATTGACCGTATTGCGGCGCTCCATAAAAACACGCCGAATTCCATTTTATTGGATGCTGGCGATACGTTGCACGGTTTGCCGATTGCCACCCTCAGTCGGGGCGCGGATATCACCGCGCTGATGAAAGCCGCCGGGTATGCCGCGATGGCTTTGGGTAACCATGACTTCAACTACGGCTGGGCGCGTCTTCCCGAGCTTCGGGAGATTGCCGGGTTTCCGTTTCTAGCGTCCAACGTCGAAAGGGACGGGTCGCTTTTCCTTGACGATACTGTCATCATTGAAATAGACGGCGTGAAGGTCGGGCTGTTTGGGCTCATAACGGAAGATACGGAATATTCGGCGATGCCGGAATATGTGCGCGGTATTGTCTTTGACGACCCTATCGGGACAGCCCGCGCCAAGGCTGCGCTCCTGCGGGGGCAGGGCGTTCATGTGGTTGTCGCGCTGTGTCATATGGGGGTTGGGCTTGACAGGGGCGTGACCTCGATACAGCTTGCGCGGGAGGTTCCCGAAATAGATATAATCATCGACGGCCACAGCCATACGGCACTGCCGGACGGGATAACCGAAGCCGATGTGCTTATCGTCCAAACGGGGGATTACGGAAACAGCTTGGGGAGGGTGGTTATCTCCGTGGAAAACGGCGAAATCACGTCTAAGTCCGCATCGCTGATTCCTTTCGAGGACGCGCAAAACACAGAACCGGATGAAACCGTCGCGGCGATGCTGTCTGAAATAACGGCGAATTTAGATGCTTTGCTGAATGAACCCGTAGGCGAGTCCAGAGTGGAAATGTCCAGCGCCAGAGCGCCGGGGGTGCGGACGCAGGAAATGCCGCTGGGAAGCCTTGTAGCCGACGCGTACCGGGAAGCGTCCGGCGCCGATATTGCGATTGCCAACGGCGGCGACATCCGCGCCGACATACTGCCGGGTGTGGTTACCAAGGGCGGCATCATCAGCGTCCTGCCCTTCGGCAACACGCTGATGGTCAAAACGGTGACCCCTGCCCTGCTGCGGGAAGTCCTCGAAAACGGCGTGAGCGGGATTATCGTTGACGCGAACGGCGATATAGACCATGAACAATCTCCCCAAGGCCGGTTTTTACAGGTATCCGGGTTCAACTTCGCTTACAACCCGGCCGCGCCGGAAGGAGAGCGTATTCTTTCCATCACGCTTGACGGCGGCAGGAGCTTGCCGCTGAACGACGACGCGACGAAAATTACGCTGGCCGGCTCTAATTATGTAATGACCGGCGGCGATTACTATACGATGCTCGGCGGGCTGCCCGTGGAGCGCGAGCTTGGCGCCGCCGACGAGGCGCTTGCCGCGTATGTCGCGAGGCACTCTCCCCTCACGGCGCCCGAAACGGGCAGAATCATCACAGCGACGGAGACGCAGCAAGCGGCGTAATACAAATTTATGTTTGGAGGACAGAACCATGCGTAAAACAGCAATCCTTTTACTGGCGGTTACGCTAGTCTTATGTCTGGCGGCCTGCGCGGAGAAAGCAGAGCAGCCTGAAACCCTTGTCGTCTACACCTCCATGAAGGACACCCTTGTCACGGCGCTGGTGGATGACTTCACAGAAAAGCATCCGAGCATAACGGCCGAAGTCCGTATCGACGGCGCGGGAACGCTGATGGCGCAAATCGAATCCGAACGCCAAGCCGGGAAAATCCTTGCCGACATCATCTGGACAAGCGAAATCCCGGATTTCTACTACATGAAGGACGAAGGCTTGCTGCTGCAATACAGCCCCACCGGCGCGGATGATATACTCAATCCGCTGGAGGGGACGGAAGGGTACTTCATTCCCGCAAGGCTTGGCACGATGGGCATCGCCTATAACACGGACATCATCCAAACGCCGCCCGCGTCATGGCGCGACCTGCTGGGGCCGGACTATTCAAACGGCTTTGCCTTTGCCAACCCGGAAACATCGGGAACGGCTTTGATGGCCGTGGTCTTGCTGACGGAAGCGTTCGGCGAAGAATTTTTCGGTGAACTGCGCGCAAACGGCGCGTTTGTCGGGCAAGGCTCAACATGGGTCGTGGAAGCTGTTTCAAGCGGCGAGATTGCCGCAGGTCTGGCGGTGGATTACATTACCTTCGACAAAGCAAGATCCGGCGCGCCGATTGCTATGGTCTACCCGCAGGAAATGATTGTGATTCCCAGCCCGGTCGCTATCTTTAAGGACAGCCCCAACACCGCCGCCGCAAAAAAATTCGCGGACTATCTCATCACGCCGGAAGCGCAGCAGCTCATCGAAAGCACCGGCACCCTCCCGGTATTAAACGGCATACCCAATCCGGGCGAATACAACATCCCCCCGGTTGCCGAGGCGATGACGCGCGCCATTCTGGTAGACGAAACGGATATGATGACATGGAAAGACGAGGTTATTGGCGCGTTCCTTGCCATCATGCAAGGGTGACGCCCGTATAAGCCGTAACGTACAACACATAATGCCACCCTAAGGGTGCGCGCAAAAGCCCGCTTATATCAAGCGGGCTTTTGGGAGAGACTATTGTTTTACGCCTTGAGCTTGCGGGCCAGAAACACGGTCGCGCCCGCGGCGAGGGTGAGGACTGTGAGCGCAAGGGCAATCATGGTATTGTCGCCGGTTTTGGGGCCTTCGCCGCCTCCTCCGACGGTCAAATACGCCCTAGTGATGCCGAGCGCGGAAATATCCATTGAGCCGTCGCCCCAATAGCCGATGAGGAGCTTCCCATATTCCTCCGCGGCGAGAAGGTCGGCGTGATTGGGATGGTTGGCAAACTCAAGAACGATTCTGCCGTTTGCATAGACATCCGCTGTGTTGAACTCGTACTGATTCCAGCCCCAGTCGGGGTCGGACTGGAAAACCAAGTGGAAAGCGTCGCCAACAGGCTCGTTTGACACCTCAAGGATAAGAGAGGTCGCGGATTTCAACTGCTCGATGGTCAGGTCTGTCTCTACGTTGTCGGTTCCACTGGAGCGCCAGCCGGATTGATTCGCGTTGTTGACCCAAGTGAACTCCAAGGGCAGGGTGACGTTCGCGAGGGCGGGGGCGGCGATCATGGCTACGAGAATGGCCGCCAGAGCAAGGGATAGTAACGCTTTTTTCATTTACAAGTCCTCCTTGTTTTTATTCGTCGGGACAGGTCTCGAAAGGTGTACCTTTTGAGACTGTATACTCACGCCCCTATGATTTTCATCTCCCTCAAACGCCTGAAAAGTGTAGCTCTTGCCAGCCCCGTCTGGTGTGTAAACTCCTCGGTCGTCAGCGCTCCATGCTTCCAGCGATGGGTCAGCTCGGCGAAATTTTCGGGCGGGGGTTTGGCGGGACGCCCCATATGGATGCCTCGCGTCCGCGCCGCCGCGATGCCTTCGCTTTGCCGCGCGCGGATATTCTCGCGCTCGCTCTGTGCCACGAAAGACAGGATTTGCAGCACAATGTCCGCGATAAACGTCCCCATTAGGTCTTTGCCGCCGCGCGTGTCGAGCAGCGGCATATCAATCACGGCAACGTGTACGCCGCACTTTTTGGTCAGGAAGCGCCACTGGGACTGAATCTCCTCATAGTCGCGGCCGAGACGGTCTATACTCTTGATATAGAGCAAATCGCCGGGTTCCAATTTCTTTATCAGAGCCTTGTACGCGGGGCGGTTGAAGTCCTTGCCGCTCTGCTTGTCGGTAAAGATGCCCTCCGGCGGTATTTTTATCCCGCGCATGGCGAGGGTTTGCCTTTCTTCATTCTGGTCCGCCGCCGATACGCGGACATAGCCGTAGACGGCCATTGGAATCAACTCCTTTTTTTCCTTATTTTACAGTCCTTTCACGGCGCGGACGGCAACGGACACTTATTTTTTTGGAAAATATGAATAAATGGCTTGACATAACCTCAAGACGTGTGGTACACTATGCACGATAAGGGTACAGTCTCAAAAGGTACACCTTTCGAGACTTGTCCCGACGAATAAAAACAAGGAGGACTTGTAAATGAAAAAAGCGTTACTATCCCTTGCTCTGGCGGCCATTCTCGTAGCCATGATCGCCGCCCCCGCCCTCGCGAACG
>Ga0099364_10004315_pt1 | contig 21610 bp, 19 predicted proteins | sample TergutTh196P3_FD_73070 | JGI IMG/M metagenome (GOLD analysis project Ga0099364, IMG submission 73070) | Microcerotermes parvus P3 segment gut microbial communities from Pointe-Noire, Republic of the Congo - Th196 P3 | ecosystem: Host-associated > Arthropoda: Insects > Digestive system > Gut ... | reverse complement strand
GCGTCCGGCCCGATGACGGCCACGTTTGTGCTGGCTTTCGCGCAGGGCGCGTCCAAAGCTATAGAGTACTCCGATTTAATGACGGACTCCTTTGGAGTTATCGCTATGGTCGCGACGACGCCTCTCATAGCGTTACAGGTATTAGGTTTGATCTATAAAATTAAATCACAAAAAAGTGAAGTGAGATCGAGCAATGGCGGGATTTAACTTAATATGTTGCGTGGTTAATTTCGGTGACGCCTCAAAGACTCTCCGAACTGCCAAAAAGTACGGAGTAAGGGGCGGAATCATATCTTTAGGCAGGGGTACGGTAAATAACCGTTTGCTGGGATTTCTTGGATTTACGGAGATCCGCAAGGAAATCGTCTCGATGGTAGTTGAAAATGAGTTGGCGTCCGGAGCAATAAAGGGAATCAGTGAAGAAATGGAGTTCCATAAAGCAAATCATGGGATTGCGTTTTCGTTTTTAGTTAACGAATTTTTAGGCAGCAGGAATTTGACCGATAAAAATGCGAAAGCCGACGAGGTGAAAGATGGTATGTATAACGCCATTTATGTGGTTGTCGATAAGGGTAAAGCGGAGAATGTCATAGAAGCCGCCAACAACGCCGGCGCGAGGGGCGGAACAATTATTAACGCAAGGGGCTCGGGTATTCATGAGACTCAAAAGCTGTTTTCGATTGAAATCGAACCTGAGAAAGAAAAAGTATTAATAATAACCAAAACGGAAACGAAAAACAGCATCGTTGAGTCCATAAAAACTAATTTGAAAATTGAGGAACCGGGCAAAGGCATTATGTTCGTATTGGACGTCAACGAAGTTTACGGGCTGCGTTAAATCGATCTGTTTCCTTACGCCAAATTATGAGTGATTCCCTTCAAGCTATTTAGGGAATCACTCGTTGATTATTTAGCGGGTTACTTCATTAATAGTCCATTCTGTAAATTTTCACCTCTCCAACATCTTCGAAGCCGCCTTTCAGATAGAATCTCAGGCCTGACGGAGTGGAGAGAAGGACGACGCGCCTGAAACCCAGGCGGTGAGCTCGGGCTTTGAGCTCCCCGACTACCGCCCCCGCGAGTCCCTGTCCGCGAAACTCCGGGCTTGTCGCAACGTAATATATGCCGCAGGTTCCCCCCGACGCATACAGCATCCCTGTCGCCCTCAACCCGGCGTGAACCAGCGTAAAAGCGTCCATACGCGCCATGCCTCTCGCGTTAGATATGAATGTCTCCGGAGGCCGTCCGTCCGAGCCGAAACCGCGCCACGCACATTCGGCCCACTTGGCGGCCTCGTCATTCCCGCGTATCGTCTCCACAAAATTCATATCGGCGTAATTACAATCAGCTTTGGATACTTCGGCGATCATCGCGTGAAAGTCCCCGTCACGCGCCAAACCTCCGTCTTCCAAAATTTTGCACGCCTCGTCCGCCACTCCGGGAAAAATCGGCCAGATATGCGCGTTTCCGCTTCGTGCGAAAAATTTTAAACCGCGCGAGATCATCTCCTCACTCACGTCGCGCGCCGGCTCAAGCAGCGCGTAGTTTTCGTACGCGTCGGGTACTCCGCTGTCGTAAAGCGCAATGCCCGCCTCACCGCCGGAATATCTCGTCCCTTCCAGCTTCCCGAACGTTCCCAGCAGGAATGTCAGATTGTCATAAACCTCACGGTATCCGTTCATTATCTAACCCCGCAAAAATATTTCGCCGATTATTACATAGAGAACCGATCCCCCGGCAATAAATCTTCAAAGAAAAATAAAAAAATAAGCCGGTGCGCTCGCGGCAAAAACCGAGAGCTCATCCGGCATGGGCGTTACATTAGGAAACCTTCTGAAAGGTACCGCAACGGTTCCTTAGTCCCACTCCCCGAAAATCCTTCTCTCCAATGGGTTAAATTGCAGAAGTCCCACGACAAGATTTGCCGGGAAGCTCTTTATCAACGAGTTAAATTCGGCTGTAAGCTTGTTGTATTCCTCACAAGCAATCACGGCCCTGCCCTCAATCGAGTCCAACTCACTCATAACCATGAGCAGATCCGGGTTTAACTGTGCCTCCCTGTGGTTTTTGAACGCTTCCCTCAGATATTGTATCTCCGAACTCAGCCTGTTCTCCAATTGCTCCACTTCATATTCCACTATAAGGGAATTCGCATCTATAAACTCAAGGATTATCTCCTCCCGAATTCCGGAAATTTTGTCGAGGAGGTCGCTTTGCGCGCCCATGATTGGGCGCGCTCTGTCAATAAGGCCGGGAATGAGCTCCCGCCTCAGTTGGAGGTGTGAATCAACCTCGTCCCACCAGAAATATATCATGGTTTGCCTGTCCTTAAACGAGTTATAGATGTACATACACCATATTATCAGCACTCCAAGACATACCATAATCACCAAACCGGCCAGCATCATATGCTTTCCTCCTCGATACTTACGTTTATATTCAGGACTATTACCATGCCGGTCTACGCCAGTACCGGGCTATTCTCCGGCGGGGGTGATGGCGCCGAGCCGCGCTGTTTCTTGTGTGCCCTCTTGTACTTGTACATCTTATCGTCGGCAAGCTCAAGCAGTTCGCTCGCGGTGGCTGTCCCTCCCGCCTCGGCTTGAACCACCCCGTAGCTTATGCTGTAATTGCTCGCGATCTCCTCTCCCTGCGGATTGCTTATGAGCAGATCGCGGAGTTCCTCCAGCCCTTTCTCGGCCTCATCAAGCTCGCAGCCGCTCGACAACAACATGAATTCATCCCCCCCGAGCCTGCATAACACCGCTTCGACTGAGAATAATCGCAATAGATCAACTACTTTAAGTATATAAAAATCGCCTTCCGCGTGCCCGTATTTGTCATTTACATATTTCAGATTGTCAAGATCAATAAAACTTATAATGAATGATACGTTACCCGAGAGCCATTTAGCAAGAAGTTCCATACCGTAGTGGCGGTTGTACACATTGGTGAGGGGATCGTAATACGCGGCGGTCTCCAGTTTGTGGAGCTGATTTTTCTCATAGCTCACGTCCGTAAACACGAAGGCCACCGCATCATTCTCATACCATTGCAATGGGTGAATGGCGACTGAGAAATACTGGGTCAGTCCCTCATAGGGAAGATCGAGATCCAACACATACATCACATTTCCCCGCGCGGTTTCCGCGACCTGTTCGCGCAGCCATTCTCTGAGTTCGCGCTCCATTTTTTCGTCACGCAGCACAGCGGACGCATCTCTGTTCACGTAAAGCCACTCAGCGGACGCGCGGTCGGTAACCACTATCCATTGTGAAATATTTTCCGTGATGGCTTCCAACAGGTTGTTGCTCTGCAAAAGGGCCTCCGATTTCTTTTTGTTTACCTCAATCTCGCTAAGAAGATCATTCCTCCGCTTATCCAACTGGTCAACCATCGTGTTGAACGAGTCGGCGAATTCGCCCATGAAGGAAATGTGCTGCTTATAGTCTCCCTTCGCGACCTGTGCGGTCTGCCAAGTGAGATGCCTCAACGACGCCTGCAAGGTTTTCAGTGGGGCCGCTATCTCGTTGCCCCTTGACGGCGAAGGACCGTTAAGTTCCCCTCTCGAAAGGTCTCTCGCCAGGGTTATCGCTTCCAATACGCATGAACCATAATATACCAAACCTTTCCCAAGGTCGGCAAACTCCTCCGGAAGCTTGGAAACATCCAGTTGCGCATCCGAAGGATTGTATATTAAATCCTTTAGATAACCAAACAACAAACCTGCTGCTTGTTTCACTGATTATTCTCGCTTCAAGAAAAATTTTTATTGAATTTTCTTAGCGTCAACCAACGATATTGCCTCTAAAACGACATACCCTGTCACCGCTCGCCCAGCAATCCACCTCTCGTACGTCATATTTTTTCCCTGTGTAGGTCTCCAAAATCCCTGAGATGAATCCCTCGTCGTAGACGCAAATGTTCTCGTTAGTGATCGGTAATCCGCTGCAATCCAGGTCCTGCGCCACAGTGAGAACCAGGTCGCCTGTTTGCGTATCGAAATCCTCCACTCTGAGTATACCAATCTTTAAAGTCTGTATAGCATTCTGCAAGCCGGCGATAAAGGCGTCAAAACCCGCGGTGAGATCGAGGGTGTTGCGGGCGAATTCCTTTCCGGCAAGGAAACCGGCATCGCGGAAATAATTATTTGCCTTCTCGCTGCCATATGCTTTAGAAAGGACATCCAGCATCGTGTATTGCATCAGGCGATAGACCACAACCGGCATTTCTTCGCCGAGATCGCCTCTGCCTTCCTTGATATCGCCGAGGTTTTCCCACTTGAACTCATTATGCGTTTCTTGGGCGGCAAAAATGTTTTCCACTTTACATAATCCCCTTTCCCACTATTTTATAGTACATATTAATAATGCCTATTTTCAAGTAATCTACACCAAAAATTTATAATAATCAAGCGACATGGTGATAAATACGTAATACATGGAGAATCCCGGCACTGTGTCTGCGCCGCGCGAATTTGGCATATGCCGGCCGCTTCGTGCTATAATCCGGACGTGGAAACGCCATTTTTTACGCATTGCCAACAATCAGGCGATGCTGATTAAGGAGATGTCTGAACTGAACAATCATGTCTGCACATTGGAGGCACATCCGATGACGCGCCTCAAATCACCGTTATACGTCTCGCTGTATATGCTTGCCGTACTGATTGCTGTTATGTTCATCCTGCCGCTGCCTGCTTCTGCTCTCGACATAGCCAGCCTAAAGACGGAAAGGCATGTTCTGGTGCCCGGAACAAACGCGTCTTTCGCTCCAGCGCCCGGTCTTGTGCTTGCGTCCGAGTTCAGCGGATTTGAATCCAAAAATCGAGGGATAGAGGTAATCGTAGCTTTCCTGGATGGGCATATAAGAGGCATAGAGGAGGGATTTACGGAAGCCTCGTTCACGTCGCTCGGCATGAATTTGATGGCGAAAGGAACCTTCACGATAGATTCACGGCACGCGGTACTGTACAAAGTCCTGCACGACGACGGCAATATGAGGTGGGGCAAATGGGTGATGCTGGCGGAGAACGGCCCCGGCACACTTGTTGTAAACGCCGTTTTCGTGAGCGGCGATACTAATGCCGCCGTGGAATTGGAACAAATGTTGAAGGGCGTTTACATGGAGACTTTTGCCGCGGCGGCGGTGCCGGCAATGCCGGAGGAGGCTGGTCCAGTCGAGCCATCGCGGGAGGAAGCGGCGCAATCAGATGAAATCGCCCCCGAAGTTGTGCCCGGCGACGATGGCAGTGACACCGTATCACCGGCCACGAGCCTCCCGGCTAATAACGCGGATGATGACCCGGACGGCTTCGACAGGAGAGAAGCCCTCTCAATCCTGGCGAGAGAAGCGCCATCGTCGCCGGACGTCACCCCGCATGAAGAGCGCGCGCAACCCGCTGAACCTGATGACGGCGAACCGGAAATAAGAGGCGCGGCGCGGATAATAACCGAGGACGGCGTGATATATGCCGGGGATTCCTCGGCGGCGGAAGAAACGGGCTTGGAAGATACCGCCGGGGATATGGCATCCGCGGAGGAATGAATTAATAAAGGGGTATGAAAATGAAAAAAATTATTTTCGTGGTGATTTTTTCATTGCTGCCGGTCGCCTTTATATGCATATCGCACGCAGGGACCGCTATTTACAGGAATAATGTGCTCACTGCCTCTCACGTATCTCCGCCCGGTACGCATGTTGCGATAGTCCCGCCGAGGGGAGGGGTACTGTCATCAATATTCGCCGGCTTCGAGCTTCAAAACAACGGCAGGATACAGATTATGGAAAGAGCGGGCACTTCTTACGAGGAAACGGCGGGGACGCTTACACCGGAAGGCGTTGAGGCGTTCAATATATCCTTCCGTGACAAGAGTCCCGTCACCCTGAACGGGAACCCGGCCACGCTCGTCACCGGCGTGTCTTTATCAGATTCCGAGATGGGAGTGCTGCTGCTGGTTCTGGGCGACGACAGGATGACGACTTACATTTACGGCTATTACAATGCTTCCGATAGGAACGAGGAGAGCTCCGTACGAAACTCAATTTTAAGCTGCATTTTCAATACCGGGACAGTAAGGAGTATTTCCGGCGATTACAGACTATCGACTGCCGGAACGTCATTTCAATTTTCGGACGAAGTAGGGACCGCCAGATACTTTACAGAGAGCGGCGCCATTCAAGGCGAGGCAAACTCCCCGCTCTACACCAGCATAGTCACCGACGATTATGTGCCCCAGCAAGCTCGCCGCGCTTACGCGGACGCAGCCATCGAAAGATTCATGTCATCACTTGAGGGAGGGACGGTCATTTCGACCAGGCAGGTGAACTTCGGAGGACTTCCCGGTATAGAGACCATAGCGGAGTTTGACGGAGGGACAAGGAGAACTAGGACGGCATCCGGGGCGCATGTACACCGCCGGATCACGGGGAAGGCGTATCAGACGCTCCTGTTCGATGAAAACGAAGGTAAAATTTATATCTTCAGCGGAACAGCGATAAGAGACGCCGATTCATATGTCTCTCAATTTGCAAGAATCACGTCAACCTTTACATTGATTCGTTAAGAGCAGATTTTTTTATTATGGCAACGCCCATTGAGAGGCGCCTTGCAAAAGAGCTCGAAACCGCCGGAAAACGCCAGGGATGGTGGAATTCCGAGGGAGTTCTTGTTGCTCTCTCGGGGGGCGGTGACTCCATGGCGCTGCTATGTTTGCTGTGCACGGTATATAAGGGGCGCGTTGAGGCGGCTCATCTCGAACATGGCTTCCGAGGGGAAGCGTCCATGGCTGACGCGCGATTCGTAGAGGACTTCTGCCGCTCATCGGAAATCAGATGCCATCTAAGGTATGCGGACGTTGCATCTTTGCGCCGCAAAGGAGAGTCCCCCGAGACCGCCGGCCGGAGGATAAGGTATGAATTTCTGAGCGAGACGAGCGAACGCGAAAACCTGCCGCACGTCGCCACGGCTCACAACGCCGGGGACGCGGCGGAAACCGTAGTTCACCATTTTTTCAGAGGGACCGGGATCGCGGGCCTGTCCGGCATATCGGAGCGACGGGGACGCATAATCAGGCCCCTTATCAACTGTTCGCGCGACGACCTGAGACTGTACCTGCGGACACGAGGCATCCCCTGGCGCGAGGACGCGACAAACTACGAAAATAACTACACCAGAAATAAAATACGCAACGAGCTTCTCCCTTGGGCAAGGTCAAATCTGAACGAGTCGGCAGACCGGTCGATACTCGGACTCGCCGGCGAATGTTCTCGCGTATCTTCACACCTGCTTGCGGAAGCCGATACAATGCTCCGGCTAGTGTCGAGGAGTCATCCATTCGCGCTCGCGGCATGGGACTCGGCGGCGGCGCGCCGCATGTCGGAGACGCAGCTATCTTCCGCTTTAAGGTTACAAGCCGACTTACTCTCCCTCCCGGTAATCTGCCGAAAAAGAATCTCCCTGCTCTCGGAGATGATAAAGAACAACCGCCGGGGCCGTTTCCAGTGGGCGAGAGACACTGAGGTCTGCTGCGGAGGTCCGCTGATTGGCTGGATTGAACGCTCTTTACTGTCCCCCCCCCCGGGAGTGAGAATTTTTTTACATGACGGAGACTCGCGTAATTTTTCGTGGGGACCTTGGACAATCGAGCTCGAAATGAGATATTGCGGCGCTTTTACGCCGCGCGGATTTCAAAACGCCTGTCCGTATGCAGAATTTTCGTCGCGCGACTCGTCGGGTGTAATCGAATTGTTTTCCGCCGATAATTTTATGAACACTAAAATTTCAGGCTTTCATGCTAAAATACCTTGGTGGAGTGCGGGAAATACGCCAGTCTTATTCTGGAAAAGCGAAAACTCTTTCGCGGTTTGGTCTCCCGGGACTCGTCGTGATGTGCAGTGTGAGGGCGATTATGTTATCATTGCACGTGTTTTTGTCAAAAAATGACTATAAATGAGGGGAGCAACGTTCATGAGCGATGCCGGGACCTACGTACTTGACAGTGTAATGCTGACGCAGGAGGCCATACAGCGCCGTGTGTCGGAAGTTGCCGCATTGATAAGGAGCGATTACAGCGGCGAGGAGATCGTGCTTACCGGCGTACTCAAGGGGGCGGCCATTTTTATGTCGGACCTTGCGAGGAGCATCGGGCCGGACGTGGATGTGATAATGGACTTCATCGCGGTTTCGTCTTACGGGGATTCCTCCACGTCGAGCGGCGTCGTAAAAATGGTAAAGGATATGGATACTTATGCCGAGGACAAAAACTTAATATTGGTCGAGGATATTATGGATACAGGACTGACGCTCTCTTATCTCCGAGAAATGTTTTCGGCTCGCGCGCCGAGAAGCTTCAAGACTTGCGTACTGCTTGAGAAACCGGAAAGGAAGAAAGTTGATTGCGTCATTGATTATAAGGGTTTCACCATTCCCGACAAGTTCGTGGTTGGATACGGCCTGGACTACGCGGGAAAATGGAGACACCTGCCGGATATATGGTGCGTAACGCAGAGATAAACTTGGAGGGAGACAGAGCTTTTGGGTAAACTCGCGAAAAATTTGGGAATATATCTCGTCCTGATCGTCCTGGTGGTCGCTCTGGTAAATGTATTCCTATCCACGGATCAGACTCAGAGAGAAGAGCTCGTAATCACTTTCAGCGATCTTATCCGAGCGGCTGACAGCGGAAGAATAGATAAGGTAACGATCGAGGAGAACGGCATCAGAGGCAGATTCTCAGACGGGCGCGAATTCCGCTCTTATGCGGTCGGAGTCGGGAATCTTGCCGAACGGCTGATTGACAATGGAGTAAACGTCGAGGTGCTGCCGCCGCAAAGGACGCCGTGGTGGTCCAGCCTGATGACGTCGCTGTTTCCGACGCTGCTGCTGATAGGCGCGTGGATTTTCATCCTATATAACATGCAGGGCGGCGGCAGCAAGGTAATGAATTTCTCAAAGAGCAAGGCCAAGCTTTTCCTAGACAACCGGCCAAAGGTAACGTTCGAGGACGTGGCGGGATGCGACGAATCGAAGGAAGAACTGCAGGAGGTCGTGGAATTTCTGAGGGATCCCGGAAGGTTCGCGAAACTTGGGGCGAAGGTCCCGAGGGGCGTCCTGCTGCTGGGCTCGCCGGGCACGGGCAAGACCCTGCTTTCCCGCGCCGTGGCCGGTGAGGCTGACGTACCGTTTTTCAGCATAAGCGGTTCCGACTTCGTCGAAATGTTCGTAGGCGTCGGCGCGGCGCGAGTGCGGGACCTGTTCGAGCAGGCACGCAGGTATCAGCCCTGTATTGTGTTCATAGACGAGATAGACGCCGTGGGGCGCCAGAGGGGAGCCGGACTGGGCGGAGGCCATGACGAGCGCGAACAGACGCTGAATCAGCTTCTCGTCGAGATGGACGGTTTTGAGGCGACAGGCGGCATAATTTTGATCGCGGCGACCAACAGGCCCGATATACTGGACCCGGCGCTGCTGCGCCCTGGACGCTTCGACAGGCAAATCGTCGTCGACCGTCCCGATGTGAACGGACGCCTTGCCATTCTGAAAGTTCACGTGAAGGACAAAAAAATGAGCCCAGACGTCGACCTTGACGTCATCGCCCGCCGTACTCCCGGCTTTGTCGGCGCGGATTTGGCAAATCTGGTGAACGAGGCGGCGCTCTTAGCCGGACGCAGGATGAAAGAAATGCTGGAGATGCCGGAGTTCGAGGAGGCCATAGATCGCGTAATGGCCGGCCCTGAACGAAAGAGCCGCGTCATCAGCAAGAAGGAGCGGGAGATTATCGCTTATCACGAGGTCGGTCACGCTTTGGTTGCCCGCATGATACCCGGCTCCGACCCGGTGCATAAAATATCGATAATCCCGCGCGGACACATGGCCTTGGGCTATACGTTGCAAGTTCCCGAGGAGGACAGGTTCCTCGTATCGAAGCGGGAACTCATGAACAGAATTTGCGTTCTTCTCGGCGGACGAGTGGCGGAGAGCCTCAAATTCGGAGACGTGACGAGTGGGGCGCAGAACGACCTTGAACGAGCGACACAGACCGCGCGCCAGATGGTGACGCAGCTTGGCATGAGCGACCGGCTCGGCCCCGTAACGCTTGGCAAGAAACACCATGAGGTGTTCCTCGGCCGCGACATTATGGAGGACCGCAACTACAGCGAGGAGATAGCCTGCGCGATAGATCAGGAAGTGCGCCGTATAATCGACGAGTGCCTCGAACGGGTTCATGGGATACTCAAGGAGAACTTCGGCAAGCTTGAGGAGATATCGAACATACTTCTCGACAAGGAATTATTGGAGGGCCCGGAGTTCAATAAATTGCTCGGCTTCCCCGAGAATGACGAGAAGGAGGAAGATTCCGGCGAACCCCCCGCCGAATCCTCGCAAGGTGATGAGGGAGATACCGACGCTGACGAAACCGATGAATAAATAACCTTTTGCTATAATTTAGGCGTAATTACTAATTATCATGATGGGGAGGTGAGATCTATGGATTCGGATAAACCTGACAGTAGAAACGGCAGGGATTGTCGCGTGACTTGGGCTATAGGTCTCGCCGCCTTATGCGAGGTAAGGCAAGGCTGACCAAATTCCCCCTCTCTCACTGACTTTCTCCGCCCCGTTTTGTGACTCGGTTTATAAAAGGGGGGAATGAGAGACGATGAAAAAACAAGTCCAACCCGCTTCCACAAGAGCGAACAGAGTTCGGAAACGCCTTCTGAACGCTGCAGGCAAAAACTCCGATACTCTTTTGATCCAATATGACAATACGTACGACGGATTTGACTCCGAACAGGTTGACGACAACAGGGACGAGTACGGCGCAAACATTTTAACGCGTCAGAGCGGCCCAAATATGTTCCGCAGGATATGCGTCGCGTTCGTGAACCCTTTTACAGTCGTATTGTTTTGCCTTGCCATAATATCATTTCTCACCGATGACCTGCCGGCCTTTGTGATAGTCATGACGATGGTGCTGATAAGCGGCGCCCTGCGCTTTGTACAGGAATTCAGGAGCGAGCGGGCAGCGGAACGCCTGAGTGAGATGGTCGAGACGACCGTCGCGCTCCAGCGGCGAGTTGAAGACGATGATACGGGGGAGGAGCGTACGGAAAAAATCGAGCTTCCGATGGATGAAGTGGTCGTAGGGGATATAATTTACCTCGCCGCGGGGGATATGGTGCCGGCCGATGTGCGTATCCTCCAGGCGAAGGACATATTCATAAACCAGTCATCCCTCACAGGCGAGAGCGAACCCGTCGAAAAATTCGCCGCCCCGGTTAATTCGCGCAGGGCAAACCCGCTTGGCCTGAATAATCTCGCGTTCATGGGCAGCAATGTAATATCAGGGACGGCGATGGCGCTTGCGATAGCAGTCGGAGACGACACCGTGATGGGAGAGGTGGCGAAATCCCTCCAGATCAAAACGCCGCCTACACACTTTGAACGCGGGGTAACATCCGTGTCGTGGGTACTTATACGCTTCATGATGATAATGGTGCCGATTGTGTTTTTTATTAACGGCGTGATGAAAGGCAACTGGGTAGAGGCTTTTCTCTTTGCCGTTTCCATCGCTGTCGGGCTCACGCCGGAGATGCTACCGATGATAGTCTCCACGAACCTCGCAAAAGGCGCCGTTTCGATGTCGAAAAAACAGGTCATAGTGAAAAATCTCAACTCCATTCAGAATTTCGGGGCGATGGATATTCTCTGCACCGACAAGACAGGCACTATAACGCAGGACAGGGTAATACTGGAGTATCACCTTGACGTCAACGGCAACAGCGATGACAGGATACTCCGTCATGCCTTTTTAAACAGTTATTATCAGACCGGCCTCAAAAATCTGATGGATATTTCGATAATCGAGCACGCGAAAGAACGGCACATGATGGAGCTCTGGACCAATTACCGCAAGGTTGACGAGATACCGTTCGACTTCAACCGCCGCCGTATGAGCGTCGTGGTGGCGGACGCCGGCGGAAAGACACAGCTCATAACGAAGGGCGCTATAGAGGAGATGTTGTCCGTGTCCTCTTACGTGGATTACGGGGGATGGGTCGAGCCTATAAACGACAATATCAGGAAAATGGTGCTCGAACGCAGCAGGAAGTATAACGAGGACGGTATGCGGGTTCTCGGACTCGCTCAAAAGACGAATCCGTCGCCCGAGGGCTCGTTCTCCGCCGACGACGAGGAAGACATGGTTCTGCTGGGCTATCTGGCATTCCTCGACCCGCCGAAGGACAGCGCCGAGGACGCGATAGCGGCGCTTGAGGAGTACGGGGTCGAAGTCAAGGTACTCACCGGGGACAACGACGCGGTCACTAAGAGCGTGTGCAAACAAGTCGGTATCAGGGTGGACAAAATCCTGTCTGGTTCCGATATCGAGGCAATGACAGATGACGAACTGAAAGCCGCCGCCGAACGCGTCAACGTATTCGCCAAATTGTCCCCCAGCCAGAAAGCCCGTGTCGTACTGCTGCTCCGTGAGAACGGTCACACCGTCGGTTTCCTTGGGGACGGAATAAATGACGCTGTCGCGATGAAAGCCGCCGACGTGGGGATATCCGTCGATACCGCGGTCGACATAGCGAAGGAATCGGCTAACATAATCCTCATGGAAAAGGACCTTATGGTACTTGAAGAGGGCGTAATAGAGGGCCGTAAGATATACGCGAATATTATTAAATACATCAAGATGACGGCCAGTTCCAACTTCGGCAACATGTTTTCCGTCCTGATAGCGTCGGCTTTCCTGCCATTCCTCCCGATGCTGCCCCTCCATATACTCGTGCTGAACCTGATCTACGACCTGTCCTGCACGACAATTCCCTGGGACAATGTTGACGCGGACTATCTGAAAAGCCCGCGTAAATGGGACGCTTCTTCAATATCGAAGTTTATGCTGTGGATAGGGCCGACGAGTTCCGTGTTCGACATAACGACTTACGCGCTGTTGTTCTTCGTTATCGGCCCCTCTATTCTGGGCGCGCCCTTCTCGGCTTTGGACGGCAGAGGGCAGGCATTGTTCGCGATGATATTCCACGCCGGGTGGTTCGTGGAGTCGCTTTGGTCGCAGACACTGGTCATCCACATGATAAGGACGCCTAAGATACCCTTCATACAGAGTTGGGCGGCCTGGCAGTTGACTTTGCTGACGACGATTGGTATCGCGGTCGGTACCGCGCTACCGTATACGCATTTAGGCAGGATGATGGATTTTTATCTTCCAATGAGATGGGATCTGTTGGGATACCTGCTTGCGACTATCCTGTGTTACATGCTGCTCGTTACAATCGTGAAAAAATTGTTCGTTAAGCGGTATGGCGAATTGTTATAATACGTTATATTATTTGTAGACGAAATCATACAGAATTAATGGTCATGCGGTAACGCATTGTGAGATAATGTTCCAGTAAAAACCGAGGAGATTTGCGCGCGAGTTTTATACGTTTGTAAATGGAGGGATAACAATGCTCGATTTGAATTCAATCAATGGCATGCACCTTGACGCGATTCGCGAAATCGGAAATATTGGCGCGGGCAACGCGGCGACGGCCATGTCCAAATTGCTTGACTGTCCGGTAGAGATAGATATTCCACAGGCAGAACTCGTGTCAATATACGAACTCGACAGTTACTACGACGACCCGGATTCCATCTACACCGCGGTGTTTGCCTCGTCGGACAACGAGGATCCCTTCAACTTCATGCTTCTGGTAAAGGAGAGCGATGTCGGCGCGCTAGTGGGCCTGCTCGTCTCGAAACAGTTCGGGATGGAGATGGACGTGGCTTCGATGCCTCAAGAGATGGTGGACAGCGCGCTTGGCGAGATAGGCAACATACTGCTGGGGTCATTTCTTAACTCGGTGAACGGATTTCTCGGTATCACGACCGGAATAACCACGCCTTCCGTGACTCACGATATGCTCGCCTCGATACTCAGCATCGTGTCGGCGATGTTCGGCCAATACGGTGACGTTGCTCTCGTTACGAAGTCCAGCCTGACCATGGGTACCGGAGAGAACGTGGGCTCCCTCGACGCGAACATACTGCTCGCGAGCGAACCGCAGGCGCTTGAGACACTTCTCACTAAACTTGGCGTGATGTAAAGATTGATAAGGTTTATTTATCCATACCTCAGGCAAACCTTTGAATTTATGCCGCCGTCAAAGACGATGGGCTTGCGAATTTCTTTCAGGGCAATCGCCATACTCTCGATTTTTTGCGCTGTGTTGCCGCCGCCGGCCCACGCGGCAGCGGATGAACATACCTCAGCTTGGCTGGACGCTATAGCGGATGGCGCGGACAGGGTGATAACCGCCCTGCCCAGAAGTAAAACCAACGCCACGGTGCGGGCATACCTTAGGACCGGCGGCGGGTGGAGCCTCCGATTTGAAACCGCCGGATTTTTCGGTCGAAACGGGATAAGCAGAGACAAACGCGAGGGCGACGGAACGACGCCTATGGGGGTATACGCCTTCGGCCGGGCGTTCGGCGTCGCGGATGACCCGGGCTCGACGCTTCCATACACGAAAGTCACGGATAACGACGTATGGGTTGACGATCCCGCTTCCTCCATGTACAACCAATGGGCGGACGCAAACTCGCCGAGCCGTGACTGGAAATCAGCAGAGCGTCTCATTGAATACACAGAAGAATATAAATATGCAGTTTCGATAAACTACAACACCGATCCGGTGATACCCGGCCTCGGGTCGGCGATATTCCTGCACTGCTCTACCGGCCGCCCGACCGCGGGCTGTGTCTCTGTGCCGGAATCCGCGATGATTTTTTTCCTTGCTTTTATCGACGAAGGAACGAAAATAGTTATTGGGGATTATTAATATCTCCTAACAAAGGAGGGTTCACGATGTCAAAGCGGATACTGTGTTACGGTGATTCAAACACATGGGGGTTCATGCCGGACGGTCAGCCGCCGGACGGTTCGTATCGCATAAGGTATCCTTTCGAGGTAAGATGGACGGGGATATTGCAGGACATTCTCGGTACTGATTACCGCGTCATCGAGGAGGGACTGAACGGCAGGACGACTATGTGGGACGACCCTAAGGCCCCTTACAGGAACGGCGCGAAGTATCTGGACGCGTGTATCGAAACTCACGCGCCGCTCGATCTTATAATGATAATGCTGGGAACCAACGATCTAAAGCCGCGCATATCCGGGCGGGCTTGCGACAGCGCCGCCGGAGTCGAGTTATTGGTTGAAATGACCAAGAAAAACCCAAGCGGCAGGGACAACGCGACGCCTCCGGTATTGATTGTCTCGCCCGTCGCGATTGGCTCACATATAGAGAAGTCACCCTACGCGGACGAGTTCGGCGGAAGGGCCTCGCACGAAGAATCCCTGAAAGCGCCAAAATATCTCGCGGAGTATGCCGCATCGAGCGGAGCCGATTTTATGGACGCCGCTAAATACGCGAGGACAGGACCCGACGCCATACATCTGGACGCGGACAGCCATAAAAAATTCGCGAAGGCGCTCGCGCGGAAAATCAAAAAAATCGTGTAGCCTCCCCTGAAACCGTGGCGGCCCTGCTCCACACCCGGCGAGTGACGCAGGCCGCCTTTTTTGGTATAGATGAAATACGCCATTTCCCCTCTAAATCAGATTGCAAGGTATGAAACAGTTTTTGAAATCAATAGGCACGACTTCCTCGCACATGCAGATAATCCCGCCACAGTCCTGTTCTATGGATGCCTTTTCCAAAATGTTAAATTTCCTGATCCCGCGACTGTCGGGATTCGCCGATTTTTTTATTTCGAGCGGATGAATTAAATTGTTTTGCTCCACAATAATATCAATCTCTTTTGCGTTGGAATCCCGAAAATAAGTCATGTTGGCTTTGCTCTGCGAATAAGCGTAATTCTTCAGCATCTCGATGACGACAAAGTTTTCAAAGTAATGCCCACCGGCCGCTCCGTTCATCAGGGTTTCCCGTGTCAGCCACATGGAGAGATGAGCGGCCAGCCCCGTATCATAAAAATAAAGTTTCGGGGTTTTCGTCAGGCGTTTCAACGCGTTATTGGCATATGGCCGCAGAAGATAGATGATCCCCATGCTCTCCAAAAACCTGAGCCATTCCTTCGCGGTTGGTTGGGAAATCTCCGCCGTATCCGCAAGGGTTTTATAATTGATTTGTTCCGAAACAAGCGCGGCGCAGGAGGCCAAAAATTTTCCAAAGCGCAGAGTATCCGTAACACCGCCAAGCTCCGTGACATCCCGCATGAGATATGTGCTGACATAGGCGTCAAAATACTCCCGCCGCTGCTCGGCGTCCGCATTGATAATTTGCGGCATGCCGCCCCGCCATATATGTTCAAATATATCAACGATGTCGTTTTTTGAGGTTTGCGCCTGCCGTGCTTGCAGGCATGGCAGGGAGAAATCCAGATTGTCCTCAAAAAACACGCCGTTTTTTTCATTTTTTGAAAAGCCGTACAGCTCCAAAATTCCTATCCTGCCCGCCAGCGTTTCGCGGACATTCTTCATCATGTCAAATTGCTGCGAGCCGATCAACCAAAACAACCCGGTCTCCTGGCAGCCGTCGCAGATAATTTTGATCCGGCTGAACAGTTCCGGCGCGTACTGTACCTCGTCAATAAGAATGGGCGGCTTATAGGTTTGGAAAAACAAAACGGGGTCGGTCCTTGCGAGATTACGCGCCATAATATTATCCAGCGTGACGTACGTTCGATTCTGTCCTTCGGCCAAATGCCGCAGCATAGTGGTTTTGCCGACCTGCCGCGCCCCCGTCACAAGAACGGCCTTAAAAAACCCGCTCATGCGGGTAAATTTCCGTTCCAGGCTCCTTTTAATATAATCCATGCCACACCTCAAATATTTACGATAAAATAAGATGTAGTTTATTTCATCATAAAATAGCCTTATTGTCAAAAAAATCTACGATAGCGTATCTTTTTTTCTTCCCCGGTTATATCCATGACAGTGGTTCGTCAGCGGAGCTGATCTGACAGTCTTATTCAACGTTGTGCAAGCTTTCTATTTCCTCGCGGATTAGGCCGGTGTATTTTATTATTTTTTCTATCGGTTCTCCATCATTCAGCATGTTTTTCGCGGTAGCCATTTTCCCTTTCATTACTCCCTCATCCCGCGCGGCGATTAAGGAGTGTTCCATGTCCATACGGAATATACGGCGCGAACGGTAACGCGCCCGTTCAATTTCGTCCCTGCTTATAGCTTGAAGAAGTTCGGTTGCCATCTTGATTTCCCTCCTTGCCGAGATCATATTGTCCAGCAAATTTCTGTATTTCGGGTCGGAACCGTACGCGAAAAAGACGCTCCAGATTTCTTCCCCCGTCATGATTTCCACAGGTTTCTTCACCACGCCACTGAGCTTTGTCAACTCAACAAATATAATTCCAACAGCATCCGAAAGCTCCGCGCCATGTTCGTCGCGGAAGCTGAACCGGCTGACGAAATCCTCACGCTCACGGAACACAGTGTAACCGCAGAACGTTATCTGAAAACTACGCAGCAGTTTGTCGTAACGGACATTGCGCCCGTCCTGTGCGGAGTGGAGATCGCAAAGATTGTAAATCGCCCGGCTCTTTACAATTTTATGATCCGATCGCAAGCTGTCCCCTGTCATGGCTTCGCTTTGCATTTCAACGTCAAGCTGGCTGCCGTCGTCGATCGTACAATTCACGTCGAAACGCTCGCGCTTTTCGTTTATATCTGAAATAGGCAGCTCGACATTACGAACTTCAACTTTTATAACCGGAAACCGCAGGAAGCTCTCAACAACATCACGCAGGACGGGCTTTGCTTCAGGGTGTGTCATTAGTGTTTTGAAGACGCCGTCCTCGTACGCCGGCAGAAGCTCGGGAACTATAAAATCATCATAAGGCATTGTTTCAAATCACATCCTATCCTGTCACGAGCATATCATAAATGCTGTCAGGATTTCTACAATGTTTTCGCCCGAATCGTAAGTCACAGAATCGAAACAGTTCGACGAGGTGTGAGAGGAGGTTCATGCCGGCATTGTGGTTTTGCCGACTTGCCGCATCCCGTCACGAGAACGGCCTTAAAAAACCCGCGGGAACGCACCTTCAGAAATGCTTTTTGCCGTATGTGACGCGGAATCAGTCGATAGTAATTGTAATATTTTCAAGCACTTCCGAATAATCCAAAACATTGCCGTTTTTACTTCCCGTTCTCAAAATTACCATATTATTCGCGGGAGAAACATATAAAATCTGGTCGTATTTTCCCCAAGCCCAGAAATCCACTCCGCCTGACGGGGATGGCCTTGAGTACCACATATATCCATAGCCAATATTCCGGCCCTCCAGAAATGTGTCTGCATATTCATTTTCATTAATAGGAAAGTCAACTATAGCAGACGTTCGTATCCAGTTTGGATTTATGATTTGCCGTCCGTTCCAATAGCCGTCATTTAAAAGCATACTGCCTATTTTAACGAAATCAATGGAGCGGAAATTCAACCCGCTTTCCATTTTTTCAAACCGCGTTTTATCACTGTCCAAGCTCCAGGAAGCATCATACTCCGAACCGATTTGCCGCCAAAATGACCGTTCAAAATATTCAGAAACCGACATGCCGGCGCTGCGTTCGAGTATTATTCCCAAGAGCAGAGGATGGTAATTGTTGTAGCGCATTTTCCCCTGATATTTGTCGGTCAGCACCCGATGATTAAGCGCCAGTTTCCGTAAATCAGGCATCCAGTAAGTGTACGCGTCGTCTTGAAACCAAAGAAAGCCGCTTCCTTCATAAGAAATATCCGAGCGCATTGTCAGCAGATCCTTAATGGTTATATGTTCCATGTTTGTGCCTGTAAATTCATGGATAAAATCCGAAACGGGCTGGTATTCGCTATTAATACGGCCATCCTCGACAGCTTTGCCTATTAAGAGCGAAACTATGGATTTTGCCATTGAAAATGAGGTGTTTATCGACGTTCTGTCATAACCGTTTGCGTATTGCTCATATATGATTTTTTCATCCTTGATGATAATAAATGACGAAGTCCCCGTTGAAATCACAAAATCCGCAAGCGTCTTTGCAATTTCCTTGTTATCCCTGGTTTTATAGGTTAACTGCATATTTTCCAATTCGGCGTTCAAATTATACTCGTAGTAGTAAGGGGCGTCACTTTGGGATATTGTTCTTGAGGGAAAGAATCTGTAATCGTCCACGCTTGAATCAAAGCGGCGCAAAAGTCTAAAAACAAAAGTCGGCGAGCATATAAAACATGAAACTGTTATAAATGCTATAACAACAATGACTATAGACACACAAATAATCATTATCCGCTTTTTAAAGCTGCTGATCGAAAAACGCCCCTTTCATTTTACAGACTTGCGCCGCGCCCGTTCGCCCGTTGACTCTACAAAAGATATTTCCTCGCGTCGTCGTCCTCCGACAGAGTCTGGAGCCTTGCTTTTACGAAATCGGCGTCAATTCTGACCTCGGATTCTCCGCCTTCCTCTCCGGCGTTAAAGCTTACATCCTCAAGTAGGTGTTCCATCATTGCGTGGAGCCTTCGAGCGCCGATGTTCTCCATCTGCGCGTTCGTACCGGCGGCATATCCGGCAATCGCCTTGACGGCGTCGTCGGTGAAGATGAGTTCGACGTCCTCCGTGCCTATCAGCGCGACGTACTGCTTTATCAGGCTGTTTTCGGGCTCGGTGAGAATCCTCACAAGATCGGCCTCGGAAAGCGCGTCGAGTTCGACCCTGATCGGCAGGCGTCCTTGGAGTTCCGGGGCCAGATCCGACGGCTTGCTGTGATGGAATGCGCCGGCGGCAATGAACAGGATGTGATCGGTGTTGACGGAGCCGTATTTCGTGTGGACGGTCGTGCCCTCGATTATCGGCAAAAGGTCGCGCTGCACTCCCTCGCGGCTCACGTCGGGGCCGGATTTGCCGGAGGCGCTGCCCGTCGTAATCTTATCTATCTCGTCGATAAAGACTATGCCCTCCTCCTGCGCCCTGTCCAATGCCTCCGCGCTTATGGCTTCCATGTCGAGCAGTTTTTCGGACTCCTCGGCCTGCAGCATCCTGAGCGCCTCGTCGACCCGCATCTTCTTTCGGCTTGTTTTCTTGGGCATCATGCCGCCTATCAGCTCGCCTATGTTGATGCCCATCTCCTCCATGCCGCCGCCGATGAAGCCCATACCGACGCGCTGGCTCTCGGATACGTCGATCTCTATCTCGCGGGCGTCGAGCTTTCCGGCGCGAAGCAAATCGCGCATTTTTTCCCTCGTATGAGAGGACTGCTCCACCTCCGGGACATCCTCCGGCGCGTCATCCTCCGATTTGCCGCGATCCGAATCGCCCAACACGCCGAACATGCGCATCAGGTCGGAGACATTGGAAGCACGCGTCTTTTTCTTTCCCGGCAGAAGAGCGTCCAACAGCCGTTCCTCCGCGTTAGCCGCCGCCGCGTCCTGCACGCTGTCGATCTTTCTCTTGCGCGCCATCTGCACTGACATCTCCACCAGATCCCTTATCATGGACTCGACATCGCGGCCCACATAGCCCACCTCGGTGAACTTCGTCGCCTCAACCTTCACGAACGGCGCTTCCACCAGCCTCGCAAGCCGGCGGGCTATTTCCGTCTTTCCGACCCCTGTCGGACCCATCATCAAAATATTTTTCGGGGCAATCTCCGACCTTATATCGTCGGGCAAAAAGCGCCTCCTTATACGGTTTCGGAGGGCTATCGCCACCGAGCGTTTCGCGGATTCCTGTCCGATTACATATCTGTCCAAATATGCCACGACCGAGCGCGGCGTTAAGTTAGAGCCCATTTCGAGCGGAATAGCCATCAGCAGATTTCCTCCAGGATTATCGAGTCGTTTGTGTATATACATATCCGGGACGCTATCGTTATCGAGCGCCGCGCAATCTCGGCGGACGGGAGATCCGTCGCCTCCAGCATCGCCATCGCGGCGGCCTGCGCGAAGCCGCCCCCCGAACCTATCGCGGCAATCCCGTTCTCCGGTTCGAGTATGTCTCCCGCGCCGGAAAGCAGGAAGGTATCCGCGCTGTCGGCGACTATCATCATGGCCTCAAGCCTTCGGAGATACTTGTCGGTGCGCCAGTCCTTCATCAGTGCGCTCGCCGCGCGAAGAAGGTTGCCGTGGTGCTCGTCAAGCTTTTTTTCGAAACGTTCGAGAAGCGTCATCGCGTCGGACGTGCTCCCGGCAAAACCGGCTATCACGTCCGGCCTTCCCTTGCCGGTTATCCTGCGCACTTTCCGGGTTGACGTCTTGACGATAAGGCTGCCGTGAGTGACCTGGCCGTCACCTGCCATCGCGACAGCTCCGTCCCTTCTCACACAAATTATTGTCGTTCCTTCCATATTCTGCATCTATTCCCCGTCGCCTCCAAACCCCGAACGCGGATGCGTTCTGAGATAACTTTTCTTCATCTGTTCCACCGTGACCTTGAGATACTTCTGCGTGGTGGCAAGGCTCTCGTGCCCGAGCAATTCCTGAATAACCCTGAGCGGAGCGCCCCGCTCCAGCATGTGGGTGGCGAAGCTGTGCCGCATGGTATGCGGGCTCACGTCGAAGAGTCCGGCCTGCCGCGATA
>Ga0099364_10004314_pt1 | contig 21610 bp, 21 predicted proteins | sample TergutTh196P3_FD_73070 | JGI IMG/M metagenome (GOLD analysis project Ga0099364, IMG submission 73070) | Microcerotermes parvus P3 segment gut microbial communities from Pointe-Noire, Republic of the Congo - Th196 P3 | ecosystem: Host-associated > Arthropoda: Insects > Digestive system > Gut ... | reverse complement strand
TCTGACATTAGTTTATCTGCTGTTTCCCGGTTCTTGTTGGTTAGATCGTTAATATTGTTCACAGCCTTATTGACTTGTTCAACACCGGAAGCCATTTCGTCCATACCACCGGTTATTTCCTGAGTCGACCTCTCCAAATTTTCCACTTCCTTCATTACTTCCTTGGCCCCTTCAAGCATTTCGTTAGAACCATGTTTTACCTGCTGGGTTGTTTCGTTCAAACTGCCTATAGCCTCAAGTATCTGCTTACTCCCCTCTCCCTGCTCTTCCATGGCATTGCGGATATTCTCTTCCTGTTCTGCTACGGTTTTAACGCTGGAATCAATGGCTCCGAACCTTTCAAGTACATTTTCTGTAGATACGGTGATCTTGTCGATGGAAGTTTTTATCTTCTTTAATACGGTGCTGATCGTTTTGGACTGTTCGCTGGAATTTTCCGCCAGTTTACGAATTTCTTCGGCAACGACAGCAAAGCCCTTGCCCGCTTCACCGGCATGGGCAGCTTCAATGGCAGCATTCATGGAAAGGAGGTTTGTTTGACTTGCAATGTTCTCCATTACCAGGTTAATTTCCAAAAGTCCTTCGGATTCCCTGGAAATTTCCTGGATATCCTCGGCAACTTCCTGCAGACCTGTACGCCCCACTTCGGATGCCTCGGTAAGTTTTTCCACATTTTCGGCATTATTTACCAGAGTGTGGGTAACCGACTGGATATTGGCAAGCATTTCTTCAATTGACGATGATGACTGTGAAACATTGGTGGTCTGCTGTTCCACATGACCGTTAAGCTTGTCGATATTGGTACTAATCTGTTCCATGGTGGCATTTGTTTCGGTAACCGAAGCGCTTTGGCTTATCATCCTGGTTTTAACACTTTGGATATTGGCGGTTATCTCGTTCATGGCCGCTGCTGTTTCTGTCATATCGTTGGCAAGATTGCCGCTCATATCGGTAATAACCCTGGTTTCATTCATGACATGTCTGACCATGATTTTGATCTTTTCCAGGGTCAGGTTAAAGTAGCGGGCCATGGCACCAAGCTCATCTTTGGAGCTAATATCTATATGATGAGTAAGGTCTCCATCCCCCTGTGAAATATTCTTAAGGGTTTCTGTTATCGTTACTATGGGCTTGGTCATTGCATTGTACACAATAAAAGCAATTACCGAACCAACAGCTATTATTATTCCCGCTATGATGATCGCAAAGTTCCTCATAGCCCATACCGGCCCCAGGATCTTCGATTCTGCCTTGGCAAGCATAATTGTCCAGGTTGCATTCCCATTGCCTATGGAAAAGGGAACCAGGTCAATAAATGTAGCGGAGTTTAATACAGCCGAATACCCTTCAAGTACAAGGGTTTCTCCATTACGCACAGCTTGTTGAACCTCACTAAGACTGTCGGCAAACATGGTGGGTACTTCATGCAGCATTTGACCAACATTATCGGGGATATACGAAGCTACAATAAATCCATCATTGGCATAAATTGACAAGGCTGCAATATCTTCATTTTCTTCCACTATTTGCATTACCGAGGGCTGTGCGCCAACAAGATCCAGATTACAGGACAGCATGCCCACAACCTGATCGGTAGCTTTACTGATAATGGGAACCGACATTAACATGATCATGTTTTGAATGCCGCTTCTTTCGATAATGTTTGGAGTCATTATCCTGTCCATCCTGGCATTCGGCCCATTTATATGATCCATTAAACCGTCTATAGCTGTAGATGATCGTATATATATTTCGCCGGTATTTTCGTCTCTGGTTACCACTGCAGAATACTGCCCAGTCGGTGTAGAGCCTGGGCGTCCTATATTTTGAGCATCAGAATCGATGATATTAGGTCTCCACACCATGCCTATCTCAAAAAACACCTGTCCGTATGGTCCATCCAGTGTTCCCCGTACCATTTCATCAAAAATATCCCGTCTCTCTCCCGGCGGGTAATTTTGATATGACCCCATGGCATCTGCAAGGGTATGTAAAACACGCAGATGGCCGTTTACCCGGCCATCCCAGTATTCGGCCTGCTGTTCACTTAAGAATTCCAGGGCTTGCATACTTAAATCCATGCTTATTGTCGAAGCCCTGGACACCAGCACAAAAGCCATAGCCGCTGCAACTATTACCGTCAGGAGAATACCCATAAGGGTTAGTTTTACTTTCATTTTCATATAAATATCACCTCAATATTAAACTCAGAAAACAACAAAATTCCACTTTATATGATACTTTTGCATAGTATAATTTGTCAAGTCTTTACTTTTTATGGTGAATTTTGAAAGGTTTTTACAGCTTTTTCCGCTTGACATTGCCGAATTTTGGGGTTATACTATATGTGATATGAACTTAAAAACGGTACTGACAAAAGAAACTATCAACCTTCACCTTAAAGGTAAAACCAAAGAAGAGATTATCGGCGAATTGCTGGATATTCTGGTTGCAACGGGTAAAATACAGGACAAGGCAGCAGCCTTTGCAGCGGTTATGGACCGGGAAAATAAGATGTCAACCGGCATGAAACACGGTATTGCCATACCTCATGGAAAGAGCACCACGATCAAGGATCTTATAGCCTGTATAGGTATTTCCGATAATGCTGTGGATTTTGACTCTTTGGATCATGAACCCTGCCGGATTTTTATAATGACCCTGTCGCCTTTGGAAAAAACAGGCCCTCACCTGCAATTTCTGGCAGAAATAAGCCTGCTCTTTAAAAGTTCAGAAAAACGGGCAGAGATCCTAAAAGCGCAGACTACCGACGATATTCTTAAGATATTAGCCGAATAGGGGCAGATCACCCGCCATAAGCAGAGCCATGACCTTGGCATCTCCCAGAATATTGGCAATAAGGGTATATTCATTAGGTTGATGAGCGCTGTCGCTAATACGGCTCCAAACCACACAATGAATGCCGATATTTCGAAGGAAAGAAGCCACTGTAGCGCCTCCCATGCCAATAAGCCGGGTTTTACAGCCATAAATTGTATCTACTGCTGTAGATAATATGCCAATAAGGGGCGAATCTGCCGGAGTAGCCTGGGAATCTGCCCGTTGGGCAGCGCTATAGCTGATTGTTACCTTGTGTTTTGCTTCGATTTCGGCCTTGATCCGGTCTATTTCTGCAAGAACACTTTCTGCTGTATATCCGGGGAGTATCCTCATATCCATACAAAAACGATCTTCTCCCGGAATAGTGTTAATATTGGGGACATTGGCAGATTTTTTTGTTGGCTGGAATGTAGAATAATCCGGCCTAAAAAGCGGATTCTTTTCGTTAAAGATTGCATGCAGTTCTTTATGGAGCTGTACAGCCAGTTCGGCCCCGGCCAGATGGGCATTAGCCCCCAGATCCGGCCGTGAACCATGGGCCTGTTTGCCTTTTGTGGTAAACTCCAGCCATAAGAGGCTTTTTTCGGCTATTTCGATGGTTTCGCCTTTATTATCTCCGCCATCGGGGATTAGGACCAAATCATCCTTCCCAAACAAACCCGGCCTTTCTCTAAGCAGGGCAGCTACGCCATAGGTACTGCCGTTTTCTTCATCGGCACAAAAAAGGAGTTTTACCGGCCTGCCCGGAACCAAACCAGATTCCTTAAAAGCCATAGCAGCAATTAGGGATGAACAAAGTCCCTGCTGATTATCCTCCACACCCCTGCCTATAAGCCTCGGCCCCAGGGGCCCGTCATCCTTTCGGATCACCGTCCAGGGATCGCTTTCCCAAAGGGACATTTCACCGGGAGGCACCACATCGAGGTGGGTCATTATCCACAAACAAGGCGCTTTTGTGGCAGCCGTATCTGTTATACCGCCGGCAGCAGCATTACAGGCAGCAGAAATATCCACCACCAGATTGGGACGTATTCCCTCTTTGGCACGTTGATCGCTAATATCTATCTGTTCAACGGAGAAGCCTCTATCCTTCAGCCAGCCAAAGAGCCAAAGAGCCTTATCATACTCGCCCTCCCCCTCTGAATCAGGCGACATGGCAGGCCGCTTGCATAGTTCTGTTTCCAGCTCTACCGCCAAAGTTTCGCTTTTATCTATGTATGAAAAGAGTAAGTCTTTCGTTTTCTTCATATATATAACGTTTCCAAATATTAGGTTTTCTAAACACTTAGATACTTTCGATAAACTTCCCAGCTTGTCTTTACCAGGGTATCCATATCCGAATATTCTGCCTTCCAGCCCAGTAAGGACAGAGCAAGAGCAGCCGAAGCAGTAAGTTTTGCCGGATCTCCCAGGCGGCGCTCAGTAATCCGCGAAGGGATGGGCTGTTTCGTGATACGCCGGGCCGTTTCCAGCACTTCCAATACCGAAGAACCGGTTTCGCTTCCAAGATTTACCGTAAGGCTTTTGTCTTTTTTGCTGATATAGTCCAAAGCAAGGGCATGGGCCGAAGCCAAATCGCTGACATGGATATAGTCCCGTATACAAGTACCGTCCGGTGTATCATAATCATTGCCAAAAACTGCCAGTTCCTTCCTCATCCCGCAGGCAGCTTCCATAATTACCGGCAAGAGGTTCTGCGGATTTTGTTCAAGACCAAAAATACGTCCCTTTACATCATAGCCGGCAGCATTAAAGTAACGAAGACTTGCATAACGTATACCCTTTAGCCTGTCATACCAGGAAAGCATTCGCTCTATTTCCTGTTTGGTAAAGCCATAGTAATTTTCCGGATTTAGAGGGTGCTTTTCGTCTATGGGAAGATAAACCGGCTCGCCATAAACCGCAGCACTTGAAGAAAAAACAATATATTTAAGCCCCGTTTCGCTTGCAGCATTTAACAGATTCACCGATCCAATTAAATTATTTACCGAATATTTTTCCGGTTTTTCCATGGACTCGCCCACAGCCTTAAAAGCCGCAAGGTATATTACCGCTTCATGTTCCCGACAGGCCGAAACAAGCTGTTCGTAGCGTAAAATATCGCCGTGTATAAAGTCTGCATCGGAAAAAAGATTTTCCCTCAGGCCAAACGATAAATTGTCAAACACGGTAACCCTATGCCCGCGATCAAGCAATTCCCGCGTAACATGGCTTCCAATATAGCCTGCTCCGCCAATAACCAGTATGTTCATGAGGATTAGTATAGCATATAAATCTTACTTTGTCGGATACCCTATCTTTTTATAAACCGTACCACAAAAAGGATCAGACAGGCGCCGATTAAGCCGGCAACTATCTGTCCAAGTAAGCCGCCAAAGCTAATGCCCAGGATTCGGAAAATAAATCCTCCCACAAAACCGCCGGCAATGCCAAGAATAATGCTTAATATCCAGCCAAGCCTGCCGCCCATTAGAACCTGAGCCAAAACGCCAACCAGCAATCCAACCAATAAAGCAACAATAAGTCCCATTTTTTACTCCTGAAAATTTTATTATTAATTCAATTATATTTCTAAAATCCGGAGAAAACAAGCAACATGCTCCGCCTTGCCATTTTCCTCCAAAATGCCGATACTATTATCAATGGATGCAGGAAGACTAATTCTAATTGTCAGTACCTTGAGTACCGGAGCGCTGGCGGCCTTTTTTGCCATTATACTATGGTCAAAAACCAGAGATGTGGCATGGATGCTTATGGTTATCGGCGCCATTATGGCCTATGTAGAGACGGTTTATACCATTCTTAATCTATTTGGCATAGCCGGAACTCAGCTTTCCGTAGGTTCTGTTCCGCTGGCAGCCATACTGCTTCCCAACCTTAGAACCGGCTTTTTTATTGCTGCTTTTGTGGTTATGGTAATACGAAAGCTCCGCCGTTATTGAAACAGCGCTTTTCCGCTTTAATCTCTTGACGCTTTTTTCCTTTTATGGCAAATTCTAGTTATGGATACGGTATTTGTTAAACCTTCTAAGCTTGAACGAACCTGGTTTGTAATTGACGCAGAAGGCAAGGTTCTGGGCAGGGTGGCTGCAAAGGCAGCTTCTGTTGTCCGAGGTAAAGAAAAGGCAATTTTTGCTCCCCATCAGGAAATGGGAGATTTTGTGGTAATTGTTAATGCAGATAAGGCTGTTCTTAGCGGACGTAAGCCCGCCCAAAAGCTGTATTATCATCATACTGGCTATGTCGGCGGCCTTAAGACGACTAACTTTGAAAAGCTCTCTGCCAGGCATCCTGCTTCTCCCATGAAACTTGCTGTAAAAGGCATGCTTCCCAAGGGACCTCTGGGCAGGAAGCTTTTTAAAAATGTAAAAGTATATGCGGGACCTAAACATCCCCATACAGCCCAAAACCCGCAGCCAATTAATCTGTAAGAGGAATAAGTGTGATAAAGAATCTTGGAATAGGAACCGGAAGAAGAAAAACCTCTGTTGCCAGAGTGTATGTCCGGGACGGAAAGGGAACAATAACAATAAACGGCAGGGAAATTAATAAGTATTTTCCCCAGACAGAACATGCCATGGTAGTCCGCCAGCCTTTAATGGTTACTGCCAGCGAAAATAAGTTTGATGTACTTATTAATGTCTATGGCGGCGGTTCCAACGGCCAGGCCGGAGCCTGCCGGCATGGTCTTGCAAGGGCTCTTTGCCAGGTTGATGAAGGCAATATTGTTTCCCTTAGAAGCAATGGTTTCTTAACCCGTGACCCGCGTATGGTAGAACGGAAAAAATACGGACGCCGCGGCGCCCGACGCAGGTTCCAGTTCAGCAAACGTTAAGCAAATCTGTCATGGCCGAAGATGCAGCTTCGCCGGAATATACAGCAGAATACAAAAAAGCAGAACAAGCTGCCCTAAGGCTTATAACACGGGCCGAGCAGTGTTCCAGGGTTCTGAGCAATAAACTGGAAAAGAAAAAGTTTAATCCCCATATCATTAAGGATTTAATTGAGAATCTTGAAGAATTGGATCTGGTAAACGACCTTCGTTATGCACAATTATGGCTAAAAAGCAAGATTACAAACGGCAATAAAGCTCCCCGTATGCTTAATATGCTTTTGCTTGCCAAGGGTTTGGACAGGGAGATCGTTAAAACAGCCCTTGATGCAGCGCTTACTCCGGAAGCAGAAACTGCCCTGCTCCGCCGCTGTATCGCAAAGTTTGATCATGACAAAAATAAGAATACAAATAAGAATACAAAGACAGCAATACGAAGTTTTCTAAAAATGCAGGGCTTTTCTGCTGATACAATAAACCTGCATATGGAAGAACTTGAGTAAGAACTACAGAAAAAAAGAATTATAAACAAGGGTCTTAGCCGGTTATTGCAAGCAGCTTTTCCCGTCTTATTTCCAAATCGTATGTGAGACCAGCTGGGAGAAATTCCCGAAATCCAAGGGCCTGTTCAAGATAGGTAAGAGCTGCATCACTCTGTCCAAGCCGCCTTTGGGCATCAATGGCCAAAGAACGCAGGGCTATAGCCTGCAGGCTTTCGGTACAGGGAACTTTCCAGGCGGTATTATTTATAATACGCTGCAATTCCTTTCTTGCTTCTTCGCAGCTTCCATTTCGAAAAAGATTAAAACTCCGCCTAAGGCAGGAGCGCGGATAGTTTTTTGCCGCTCTTTCCAGCAATTGATCATATAAAGGATCATTTTTCCAGTTTATGGCAAGGTTTTCCTCGTCACAGTTAAAACGTTCAGCTGCAAAATGCGGAGAAGCGGCAATTTCAATAAAAGCCCTAAACAGTGTTGCTAGGCCAAAGATGTCTTTGATATTATGATCGCAGATCTGCTGCAAAGCCCGGCAGCTTTCAGATAAATCCCTATTGTTCTTACCAGGTCCTGGAAATTGTTCTCCGCTTCGTAAAAAAGCAAACCAGATATCCGGCGCCATGGAACCCGGTATATCATCACTGCGATCCAGTCCCAGGATATGGGTTTCTATGGTTGCCTGGGAACAGTTGGGAAGCATACGTTTCCAAAGCCGCCGGGCAGGATGAAGCAGATCAATCTGAAAAAATTCCGGAAGCCTCATACCGTTCATTAAACAGCGGGTTTTAAGTATTTGAGTATCAAAGGCTTTGCCGTTATAAGTAACAAGAAAATATGGTTTAGAGCTTTCCGGCGGCAAAATAATAGAAAGAATTTGAGAAATAAAATCCGCTTCTCCCGGATAATCCAGCAGCAAAAACTGGGTAATTTCTAGTCTGGGTTTAATTGATTTTCCCGATATTTTACCGGCAAATCGTCCAAAAGCAGCCAGAAATGCAACAGTTCCTGCCCCGCCGGATAAACCGGTGGTTTCAAGGTCAAAAAACAATAAACGATCCAAAGGAGCCAGGCTGCTGGTATTTTGTTGATTCCGGTAAAAATCGGGAATAAGCCGGGGAAGGGTTGGCGGTAAATCTGATGGTATAGAAAAAGGAAAAGAAAGCTTACGGCACAGTACCTTATAAGCGGCTTCATTCCATTTTTTGTTTTTATATACAGGGGCAGTTTGCAGGGCGGCCAAGGCCGTACTGTTTTCCTGTTTTTGCCTGACCACTTCTCTGTGATCAGGCATCTTTAGATTCCGTATTTGGGCAAGTCTGGCCTTGAGGTTTTGGGCCATTATGCGAGTTTATGGTATATTAGCCAGAGCATCCCTTGCCAATATAACAATCCCGCTTGACCAATCCTGCTGAAGAATCCTATTTAGGTGAACACGTGCAGAAGGCCGGCGGGTATTTCCCAGAGCAGGGATAATGGCACGAACCAATGTTTGATCTGCCTGAGTCATCGTACCTCGTTCATTCCTCACACCCAAGTCAGTAAGAAAAGCGCCAAGAAGACGGACAGACTCTTCGCTGGCAAGTGCTTCAAGGGCAGAAATAACCAGACGCCGCTCTTCCTGAGCAGAAGCTTGCAGTCTGTATGATCTTTCCAATAAGGGATATACTGCCTCATCTTCAGTCCCATACTCAGTTATCATTCTTATGGCAGTATAACGGGTAGTCATTAAAACACTGCGCTCGCTTGCTACAATGGTGCTTGTCCCATGGGCTGCTGCAAGGGCGGCTACCGCTCCCTGGGCTTTTTGAGCATTACTTGCCTGCGATGCCTGTAATACCTGGAGGGCAGTAAGTTTTGTTGGAATGGGATAAACGCCCTGGATAACCGAAAGAAGCGGCTCTGTAGGATTATCCATAATAAGGGGCAGGGCTTCTCTGGCCGGCGTTTTAGCCTGTTCAGAATACCATCCTACGGTTACAAAAAATACCGGAAGATAAGCGGAAGGATCTGCATATTCTCTTAGACCAGCAATAGCCCCAATGGCAACCTGCTCCCGGGGCATTCGATCTCTGCCCGAATCACTATTTATATCAGTAAGAAGCTGAATTACCTGAGGGAGAAAATCCACTGCTCCAACCTTGCCTAAAGCAGCAAGGGCTTCGCCTCTTGCCAGGGGATCGGCCATATTTTCTACCACTCTCCATAAATTCGGCCCTGCCTCGGTATATTGGGCTGCTCCAAGTCTTGCCGAGATGGTTCGGGCCATTTCATAGGCAGCCCTAAACTCGCTGGGCATATTAATGTTTGGATACAACAATAAAATCCTGTCCAGGGCATTGGCATCAAACTCATTGCTGCCGGCGCCGCTTGCATGGGCGTTCCTTATAACCCTGTCCAAACCGGCCATGGTTTCCTGGGCATTAAGCTGTTGGGTATAAAAATCCGGCTCAGCCTGTTGATCCTGAGCATATACAGCTCCCGAAATAAGTGCAAAAACCGCAATTAGTGTTATAATTTGTTTCATACTATATAATATCCTTTTATTGGGATAAGTTACAACTGCCAAGTTGTTAAGCTCGAATTTACCTTTGAATTGCCCTTACCTTAACCACCCCGTCGATGGTATTTAGTTTTTCCAGCTGATCCGGGGGTATTGCCTGATCGGTGTCGATTATATTATACGCATAATCCTTATGGTGATGGTTGATTAGGTCTGTAATATTAACCGATGCCTCGGCAAGGATCGTGGTGATTTGCCCCACCATTTTGGGAATATTCCTGTTTGCCACAAGCAGTCTGTGGGCAGATTGGAATTCCAGATTGCAGCGGGGAAAGTTTACCGAATTTTTAATGTTGCCATATTCCAGGTACTCCATAAGCTGCTGTACAGCCATTACCGCACAGTTGTCCTCTGCCTCCGGTGTAGAAGCTCCAAGGTGGGGTATACAAATCGCCCCCGGACACTGACAGCTTAACAGTTCTGCTGTGGGAAAGTCTGTTACATAAGCGGCAAGCTTTCCGCTTTTTAGGGCTTCAATGACATCTGTTTCAATTACCAGGCCGCCGCGGGATAAGTTCACCAATCTGGCGCCTTTTTTCATAAGCCTGAATTTTTCTGCATCAAAAAGCCCCTTGGTGGTATCGCTAAGGGGAATATGCAGTGATATATAATCAGACTTAGCCAAAAGCCCTTCCAGGGTATCTGCCCGTTCTACCAACTGTGAAAGGTTCCATGCAGCTTCTACAGAAATAAAGGGATCGCAGCCCACTACCTTCATTCCCAGGGCTATTGCACTGTTGGCAAGCATTACCCCAATGGCTCCCAGACCCACGACTCCCAGGGTTTTACCCCACAGTTCCGGCCCTTCAAAACGGCTCTTTTCTTTTTCTACCAGTTCGGGCACTTCATCGGCCCGGCTGGCAATGCCTGTTCCCCACTGCCAGCCCCCCAGTATATTACGGGAAGCAAGAAGGAGCCCGGTCAAAGCCAGTTCCTTAACAGCATTGGCATTGGCCCCCGGTGTATTGAATACCACAATACCCTGGTCGCTGCAGGCGGGAATGGGGATATTATTTACCCCTGCTCCAGCCCTGGCTATGGCCAAAAGGGAATTGGGTAATTGTACAGAATGAAGATCAGCGCTGCGAACCAGTATGGCATGGGGATTGGGAATTTCGCTGGCCACTTCATATTTGTCCCGCGGAAACAATTCCAGCCCCAGCGGAGAAATTTTATTCATTGTCTGTATACGAAACATATTTGCTCCTTGTTAATGTACAATTTTAGCTTTTTTCAAACTTTTCCATAAAGGAAATTAGGGCTTTAACCCCGTCTTCGGGCATAGCATTGTAGATGCTGGCCCTCATACCTCCAACAAGCCTGTGGCCTGCAAGGTTCATTAAACCAACTGCTGCCGATTCCGAGACAAAACGCTTTTCGATAGCCGCCTTACGCTCTGCATCATCTTCCCTGGGTACAAAGGGAATGTTCATGAGGCTTCGATACTTTTTTTCTACAGGCGAATAAAACATCTTGCTTGTTTCCAGGTAATCGTACAATAGAGCTGCTTTTTTTCTGTTGATCCCGGCAATTGCTTCTGTTCCGCCCAGAGCTTTGAGCCATTCCAATACCAGGCCGACCATATAAATTGCATAACAGGGAGGCGTATTGTACAGCGATCCTTCCTTATTATGGATATCGTAGCGGAGCATGGCCGGAACCCAAGCCGGAGCATGGCCTATTAAATCTTCCCGGATTATTACTACAGTTACTCCGGCAGGTCCCAGGTTTTTCTGCGCCCCTGCATAGATCAAGCCAAAGCGGGATACATCCAAAGGCTCAGAAAGGATAGAGCTGGAAATATCTGTAACCAGAGGAACAGATCCGGTATCGGGAATATCGGCCCATTTGGTTCCAACAATGGTATTGTTCCAGGTGATATGATAGTAGGCATCGTCTGCACCGGGTGCCGGAGCATTGGGTATGTAGGTATATGCCTTATCCTTGGATGAAGCGGAAATGTTTACTTCGGTGTATTTTGCCCCTTCTTCTGCAGCCTTTTGCGCCCATATACCTGTGTCAATTAAGGTGATTTTTCTTTTAGCCCCGTCCGGTCCTTTAGCTTGTTCCTTTGACATGGCAAGGTTAAGGGGAATCATGGAAAACTGAAGGGATGCCCCCCCCTGTAAAAACAACACCCGGTAATTGGATGGAATTTCCATGAGGTTCCGCAGTAAAACTTCGGCTTTTTCGATGATCGGCTTATAAGCTGCCGATCTGTGGCTCATCTCCATTACCGACTGGCCTGTTCCGTTTGCATCGCACATTTCTGCTGCTGCTTTTTCCAGTACCGGCAAGGGCAGCATGGAAGGCCCGGGAGAAAAATTGTATACTCGCATAGTATCTCCTATAAATATAATTAGCCGTTTTCCGGCAAAGTTTTTATTGCAAGAGCCAATAGCTCATCTTTTACATATACATTTCGAACAGTTATTCCCGCAGGAACTGTTATTGCTGCCGGAGCAAGGTTAAGGATGCCCTTAATTCCTGCAGCAGCTAACTTTTCTGCTGTTTTCTGGGCTGCTTCGGCAGGAACACAAAGCAGAGCCATTTCTATGCTAAAACGCTGTATTACCTCACCCATTTTAAAAGCCGGATACAGGGGAACCGGGGATTTTAAGATTTCTACCCGGTTAACATTGGCATCAAAGCCCGCAGCCAGCTCAAATTCACCCAAAGTGCCGGAATCAAGGTTTAAATATGCCGAACCCAGCCGTCCAAGACCGACAATACAAAATTTTCGCCGGCGGTTTAGCCCCAGAGCTTCCCGAATTAACGGAACAAGCTTTTGGGGGGCATAGCCGGAAACAGTACCGGCAGGGCTTCCCAGCCAGGAAATGTCCTTTCTAATGGTATTACTTGTCCAACCGGTCAGTGTTTCCAGCTCGGCAGAGGTAAAATCCCTGTCTTCCGCCTCCAATATACGCATAATTCGCAAAAGCCGCTCTTTGGCAGGTTCGGGTATGGTATCCGCCAGGTTTGCACCCCCTTCTATCTGTGAAATATTTCACAGATAGGATAGCAAGGATCAATAGCAATGTCAAGCTTTACTCCAAGACCGCCCGTATTCGCCGGACTCCTGCCGAAGAAGATTGTTCCTTTTGTATTTTAAAAGTTCCCATTGCTCCGGTTCGCTCTACATGGGGGCCGCCGCAGACTTCTTTGGAAAAAAACTCTTGTCCGCTGCCTATGGTATACACCTTTACCTGGGATTCGTACTTTTCTCCAAAGAAGGCAATTGCCCCGGAAGCTTTAGCTTCATCAAGTGATGTCAGTTCAAAGCTGACGGGAAGATCCTTTTGAATATGCTCGTTTACAATGTCTTCTACTTTTTTTATTTGATCTGCTGTCATGGGCGCATCGTGGGAAAAGTCAAAGCGCAGCCTTTCGGCAGTTATATTGGAGCCTTTTTGGGCTGCATGATCTCCCAGTACTGTACGCAGGGCCTTGTGCAATAGGTGGGTAGCGGTATGGTACTTAACAGCCATTTCTCCCTGGTCAGAAAGACCGCCCTTAAAAACACCACTTCCCTGGGTTCGGGACAATTCCTGATGCTTTTTAAATGCTTCGTCAAATTCTTCCTGGTTTACCGTAAAGCCGTTTTCTGCGGCCAATTCTACGGTTAGCTCTATGGGGAACCCGAAAGTGTCGTAGAGTTTAAACGCCAGTCTGCCGGAAAGTACTCTGCTTGTACCTTTAAGGAGATTTGGAAGCAGTTTTTCAAATTCATGCTCGCCTTTTTGTAAAGTCTCCAGAAACTTTTGTTCTTCTTTTTTTAGTTCCTGCATTATAAAGCTGCTGTTTTCTTTTAGTTCCGGATATGCATACACAAATTTTTCTACCACGGCCCCAGCAATGGGAAGGAGACTTTCTATGCCAAGCTTGCGGCCATGCCGTACTGCCCGGCGTATCAAACGGCGAAGTACATAACCAGCTCCCACATTGGAAGGGCTTACCGCTTTTGGGTCTCCCAGTATAAAGCTAGCAGAGCGTACATGATCACATATAATACGGATCGAGCGATCTTTTTCTTCATCTGTGCCATAGCTTAATTCCGTTTCTTTAGCTGCGCCAATTACCGCAGCGATAATCGGAGCAAATATTTCTGTATCATAAACAGATTTTTTTCCGTTAAGAATAGTTACTGTCCGTTCTATACCCATGCCGGTATCAACACATGTTCTGGAAAGCGGTTCGTAAGCCCCGGCTGCATTTTTATTGTACTGCATAAATACATCGTTCCAAATTTCCAGCCATTTACCGCAGGGACAGCCGGGCTTGCACTCGGGGCTGCAGCTTTCCTGGCCTATATCATAAAACATTTCCGAATCGGGGCCGCAGGGGCCGGTAGTTCCGGCAGGACCCCACCAGTTATCTTCTTTAGGCAGATATGCGATTCTCTCCTCTGGAATTCCCAAGGAACGCCACACATCGGCAGACTCATCATCCCGGGGTGCATTTTCGTCTCCTTCAAAAACAGTAATGCCAATTCTTTCCGGCTGAATACCCAGCCATTGAGGAGACGTAAGAAATTCATAACTCATCTTAATGGCGCCTTCCTTAAAATAATCGCCCAAAGACCAGTTCCCCAGCATCTCGAAAAAGGTCAGGTGACTGGAATCGCCCACACTGTCTATATCCCCGGTACGTATGCATTTCTGATAGTTCACCAGCCTAAGGCCGGCCGGATGAGGTTCCCCCAGTAAATAAGGAACAAGGGGATGCATACCGGCAGTGGTAAAAAGAACCGTAGGATCATTTTCCGGAATAAGGGACTTTCCCTCTATCTGGGCATGACCGTTTTTTACAAAGAATTCTATATATTTTGAGCGCAATTCGTCGGAGTTCATGGTTTTATAGTACTAAAAAGGGCATGTAGAAGCAAGCAACATGCTACTTTGAACCCATATATAGTAGCAGGGATTCCAGGAATACCCAAAAAATACTATATTGGAGGAAGAGGAAAAATGGCAAAAACAGAAACTATTGATTATCCAAGAGGCTTAACATTCGAGAAGGTCTGGGCTATGTTCCAGGAAACAGACCGAAGATTCAAGGAAACAGATCGCAAATTCCAGGAGAATGCTCGGCAGCTAAAGGAAAACAGAGAGCAGCAAAAAGAAACTGCCCGGCAAATAAAAGAAACTTCCCAAAGAATAAAAGAAACTGACCGGCAAATAAAGGAAACTTCCCGACAAATGGAAGAAACTGACCGGCAAATGAAGAAAACCGACCGGAAAATTGGCGATTTGGGTAATCGTTTTGGCGAGATGATAGAGTATATGGTAATGCCAAACCTGGTGAAGAAATTCCAGGAACTTGGTTTTGTGTTTACCAAGGCATATCCACATGCAACCATTGAGGACGAAAAGAACAATATCATAACCGAAATTGATATTACCCTTGAAAATGGCGACAAGGTAATGATTGTCGAAGTTAAATCAAAACCAAGTACAGAGCATATTATTGAACACATTGAACGAATGCAAAAAGTAAAAGCCCATGCAAACTTACACGGCGACCGGCGTGTATTTTTGGGAGCTGTTGCCGGTATGATTTTTAACAGCAATGAGCGAAACTTTGCCCTGAAGCATGGATTTTATGTAGTTGAGCCATCAGGAGATACATTTACCATTACAGTTCCGGAAGGCAAGAATAAACCAAGAGAGTGGTGATACAATACAAGCGCCATGCAACTCTCCGCCTTATAGTAGGCGGAGGCAAAAATGAAACAATTTTTTGTTATAACACTTGTTTTGGGGACCATTTTGGGATTATGGTATGGCTGTTCTATAGGTATTATTCCGGGAAGCGCCGAAATGGAATATATTAGCGAAAGGCACGAAAGTGACGATGAGGGGCCTATTATCACCAATCCCGGATCTATACAGTTTATTTCGGGTAAAATGGTTTCGGAGACAGAACTTGTCCTTGAATTTTCCCAGCCAGTTACTGTTATTTCTGTTTCTTTTGATCCATATATAATGATCGCTTCGATTGAAGACGGAAAAGAAGAAGCTACTGTTTCAATATTTCTGGAAGAACTGTTGATACCGGGCATGAGCTTTACAGCAGAACTTATGGTAGAAAATCAACATGGTTCTTCTCTTGGTATCACAGTTCCTATGCGTGCAAGAAATAATTATGTTCCGCAGCTCTTGATAAATGAACTGCGTACTGTGTACAGCGGCACTCAATCAAGGGTTGAATTTATCGAATTTAAAATACAAACAAGGGGCAATTTAGGCGCCCTTAGGGTATTTGCCGCCAGTAATAACAATAATTCCATGATTTACCAATTTTTGCCGGCGGAGGTACAGGCCGGTGAATTGGTCGTTCTTCACCTTCGTACACTCAGTGATGCAAGCATCGATGAATACGGCGACAATCTTGCAGAATCGGGCGGGATGGATGCAAGCCCGACAGCCCGTGATTTCTGGATACCTGGTTCGACTAAGCTATTGCGCAGTACCGATGCAGTGTATGTATTGGATCAGGACGACAATATACTGGATGCAGTAATGATTTCCGAAACCCGGGATTCCTGGTGGAGTAATGGCACTATTGCTCTGGCCGCAGAAATGTTATTCGAAAAGGGAGCATGGACCTCATTAACAGGAGAGATTGCCGGTCCGGATCATGCTGTGGACAGTTCCGGAATTGGATCGGCTGCCACCAGAAGTATTTCCAGGGATGAATCTATGGAAAACACCAAAACTGCCGCATCCTGGTTTGTTACTGCAACAGGCGGGGTTACGCCGGGGCTGCCGAATAGTCCGCGGAATTAGAAAGCGCCAAAAATTTAGATAGCTGTAGCGTTTAAACCAACTTAGCCGGAGCTCTTATACAAAGTACCACTTATCATTGTTTTTCTTAATACCATGTTTAAGCGCAGCTACAGCCATGTCATAGTATTTGCGCAATTCATAGGGATTTTCGAAGCTGCTGCTGATCCCTACATACAAATTATTTTGTGTAAAGGGATTATTGGCGCTGTCAAATAATATTCCTTCGTAAAAATCCTTATGCTTGGAACTCATAACCATGACTATATAACCGGAATAAACTGCATACTTACATGAACGGTATTTGTTTTGAAGGAGCTTTTTAAAATATATAAGCCTTTCTTTTTCGGTTTCTTTGGGTTCCTTGATTTCAATGGAAATGTCACATTGCGATATGTCAATAACAGCTACATACAAATAATCCATAAAACCGTCATAAAATATCTGCATATGCGGTGTATATATCCGGGGTTCTTTGATAATTCCATCAAGCAGCATAATAATGATAGTTTCCTGGCATGCCTTCCCATATTCAATATAATATTGATCATCACGAATTTCGCTTGTAAATAAATCTACAAGCTCTTCAAAGGCTGCCGTCTCCTCGGCTTCAAAAGGAGCATCAGTTCCAATCATCACCAGATTTGCAACTTTAATATAATCTCTATTATAGATATTTCCGTGTATTCTGTCATGTTTTAATTTTTTGCTCTTTAGAAGCACCAATTTATCTGCATTGGCAACATCTTCTGTAAAACATTCGTCGGCAAAAAATTGCTGAGTTTCCATACTGAATGTACCGGTAGATATAAGTTCATTCCAAAGAGGATCGTCAGAAGAAACATTGGTATATGCCATTAAATCATAGTTATTTATGCCAAACATTGCTATTGGATATTGAAAAATTGTATAGGCTGCGTCCAGGAGGTATTGGATGCCCTTTCCCCTGCTTAAGGCTTTTACTTGCTCGATCTTTTTCATAATAATAAGCTCCTTTTTTAAAGGATATGGAGCATTATATAAGAGAAAGGGAAACTTAGCAAGTGGTTTTTACTCTCTTTGGCAGAAAAAGGAGGCTACATATCCGGCACCCCAAAGCCCGGCATCATTGCCCAGAGCCGCTGGAGCGAGGATTACATCTCCAAAGCTGGGCATTATATAGCTGTTTATTCTTTCCTTTAGTGAATTAATGACATAAGCTTGTTTCATTACTCCGCCGCCCAGTATAACAAGGGAAGGGTTAAAAATATGGATAAGGCCGGAAAGTCCGTATAAAATTTCTTCGATCCAGCTGTCAACAATTTTTTTTATTTCCGGCTGTTCCAGATTATTAAAAATTTTTCTGCCATCATCAAGTTTGGGATCCAGGGCACTAACCCTTTTTACCAAAGCTGCGGTACTGGCATAGTTTTCATAAAAGCCAGTTCTGTCTCCGTGTGTAATAATGTGGCCAAACTCGCCGGCCGAAAACGAAGCACCCTTAAATATTTTCCCGTCTATAACAATTGCTCCGCCTATACCTGTACCGTATGTCAGGCATAAAAAGTTTTTATCTTTTGCATCTTTGCCAATTCCAAAAACAGCCTCGCCCAAGGCTGCTGCATTAACATCGTTTTCTACGGCAACAGGAACCTGAAATGCTGTTTCAAAGATATCCTTGATTTTAGTTCCCGTATAATCGGGAATATTTTGATTGGCAAAACGTATAATTCCCTCTTCGCTGTCAACCTGCCCTGCTGTCGAGATACCTATACAGTCAAAGCCGGTATATTCAGCAATAATTTCCTTGGCAGTTTCCATAAGATACGGCCCGCCAAGAGCAGCATTGGAAGGAGTTTCTTTTTTATCAATAAGGACAGTATGTCCGGCAGTCTGCTTTTCAATTATCCCGGATTTAATTGCACTAGCGCCAATATCCAGTACCGCTATCTTCATATTTCAATGTCCATGCCAATTTCAAACATCCTTTTCCACGGCGAGTATACATTTTTTATTGTAAGCGGATATTTTTTACTAATCCTTAATGTTTCATAGCATGTTTGCAGTTTTATCCTGATAATATCTTCGATCTTTGACAGCTCTTGGTTTATATCATCACTATTTAGCTGCATTGCACTTAGATCCGCTGCAATTACATCATGCCTTACAAGAGCCTGGTAACAAGCGTCTTCTATAATCCGGTACAGCAAATTATGATGATTGATCCCCTGGCCTATACAGGCCTGCGCCAAACAGGTACCCAGAGTATTGCAGTTGGTGTTCCATCCGGCATAGCTCTTTAGCTTATCAAGGAGATTCAGTTGATCCAGATAACGGATTAATTGAATATCGCCGCCATTACAGTAAGCGCTGTCGCAAACAGCAAGCACCTTGCCGGCTTCTATATAATCCTTGATCTGCAGTACAAAATCCAGTAAATTACGGCAGCTTGTATAGGTAATATCAATATCCTTGTCGTATGTTTCCTGCATTATTTTACCGGGAGAATTAATGGCTAAAATGAAATCGGCTGCTTCCGGAACTGCTGTAAGTTTGGTTTTACAGACCCTTGTATGGGCTTTAAGGCTTTCAAACATGGGTCTGTCTTCGTATAAAGGAACAATGGAGGGGCCAAGAACCGATGAATAAAACGGATACACTGCCGGTTCAATTCCCCTATAATCATGATATGCTCTTGTTAATAAAGAGAGGCCGACCTCATCGGCACCAGGATAGATCATCACTTTCATGTCAAGGTTTTTCTTTTTTATCGCTTGTATGACATTTTTCTGCGAAATGGCTGTATAGCCGTAAAGCGCAGAGTCATCCTGCGGAATTACCAGAAAATCAATAAGTCCAGCTTCCAGAAGTTTGACTGTTTCGATATTGATACATTCGTTAAATTCCCTTCTGGCCTGGTAATCGTTTACAATATCCTCTGGTATAACAATTGCTTCCAGTTCTGCACTTTCCTGTTCATTTAATCCGTTTCTTTCCTGGCAGTCCTGTAAATATTTTTTTCTGAATAAGGCATAGCCATAATCAGCATAATAATCCGGTTCTTCATCGCTGGAATTGTACTGCGGGGTTCTCATAATACAGGTAAAAGCATAAATTATTGTTTTTGGATTAAGCTGTTTAATGCTCTTAATAAGATCCAGGCGGGATAAAGCCTCTTCCTTATTTAAATAATGAAGCCTCGAAGGAATGAGACCTCCGTAGACAAGCATATCAATTGAGAGGATCATATTTGTACAAAAAGATCCCTGCCTGCCATTCATGGCATTACTGTTAATAAATTGCTTAATTTCATCAATATTGGCCGGTTTTTTCTTATCCCCCAAAATTTCTTTATCCGGCATTATAAGCTGTATGTCTTTATTACTTGCCCCTATCATTTGGGGATACAAAAAATTACAGGGTCTTTCGTCCAATGGCAAAAACAGTGTTTTCACGAACCAGCCTTTTTATCTATAAAATACAGGGGATTTTCCTTTAATTTCTTCAGTACTTTTTCCCAGACAGCTTCTGCATATAGTACATAACAATCTGCATATAATACCTTTCCATAAGCATAATCTGTTTTATCTAATACATCGAGTATTCGGTCATAACGTTGATCTACACTATTAAAATTATGGGACAGTATGTCCTTTTTAATTACTGTGCCGTCAGCCAGGGTCAGCTGGTAATCATAATTGGCACCATAAAGGTATTCCGGTATTACCATTTCTTCTACTCCGTGCATCGAAGTATTGGGGCAAAGTCCGCATCCCAGCATAAGGATTTTTCCTTTTCTTCGCCTTAGTTCATGCAGCGGTGAATTGGGGCCCACCGGTGTAAAGTCCTTAAGATGCGCTTCGGTGATTTCTCTGGCATCTTTTCCCCAAACAGCAATGCTGTGTGTAGGGTGGACGCTGCGGTAAACAGCATCCGATTTTCTCATAATTTCCGGCAGTATTCCCACACAGCCTGGAGTATGTCTTACATCAAAAACCCTGTTTTCCTTAGTTACATTTTCATAACTTAAACATGGCAGCATTAAGGTTCCGGATCTTACCGTATCCTTTAATACTTCTATAACGCTTTCCGCACCGCCGTTTATTTTATCGCTGCCGCATAGTTTCTTGTAGGAAGAATGAACAACAATTGCATCATCTTCATTAATTCCCAATGCAATAAGATCTGATTTAATTTGTAATGCTTCCATAGCCGTTTATTTTACTATATTATTATTCACATGACTATTAACAAATCCTATAAGTTTGAGACCCTCCAGCTTCATGCCGGACAGGAACAAGCTGACCCGGCTACCGATGCAAGGGCAGTGCCGATTTATGCAACAACATCCTATGTATTTAAAGATTGCGCACAGGCTGCCGGAAGGTTTGCCTTAACAGAAAGCGGCAACATTTATACTCGTTTAATGAACCCCACATCGGACATTTTTGAACAACGTATGGCAGCGCTGGAAGGCGGAGCAGCGGCGCTGGCTACGTCATCGGGAGCGGCGGCTGTCAGCTATGCAATACAGAATATCGCCTCTCAGGGGCATAATATAATATCTGATAAAAGGATATACGGCGGAACCTACAATTTATTTGCCCATACACTGCCCGATCGGGGCATATCTACAACTTTTGTAGACGGCAGTGATCCAAAAAACTTTGAAAAAGCCATAAATGAAAATACCAGGGCTTTGTTTGTCGAAACCCTGGGAAATCCCAATTCTACCATTGTAGATATAGATGCACTGGCAGCAATTGCCCATAAAAACGGAATTCCGCTTATTGTAGACAGCACCTTTACCCCGCCCTGCTTGTTCCGGCCCATTGAACATGGGGCAGATATCGTAGTCCATTCTGCCACCAAGTTTATCGGCGGCCACGGTACTGCTCTGGGCGGCATAATTATTGATGCGGGAAAATTTAACTGGGCGGCAAACGATAAGTTTCCCGGCTTGTCCAAACCAAACCCCAGTTATCACGGCCTGGTGCTCACAGAGGCCCTGGGAAATCTGGCGTATATTGTAAAAATCCGGGTAACGCTTATGAGGGATACCGGTGCAGCAGTTAGCCCCTTTCATTCATTTCTTTTCCTGCAGTGACTGGAAACC
>Ga0099364_10004313_pt1 | contig 21614 bp, 21 predicted proteins | sample TergutTh196P3_FD_73070 | JGI IMG/M metagenome (GOLD analysis project Ga0099364, IMG submission 73070) | Microcerotermes parvus P3 segment gut microbial communities from Pointe-Noire, Republic of the Congo - Th196 P3 | ecosystem: Host-associated > Arthropoda: Insects > Digestive system > Gut ... | reverse complement strand
GCTGCTTGCCGCGGAAATCGCCCGCTGTGAGGCGGATGAATCGTACCTGGCGGAACAGCGGCTGGCCCGGTTTTTAGAGGCGCTGCGGCTGGCGCAAGAACTGGAGGAGAACCCCGACGACAGCGCGCAAAACGATATCGCGCTGTTCGAGGAGGTCTGGGCCAGCGAGGGAGCGACAGAACGCGAGCGTGATTTTGCGCTGCGGAATTTGAGAAGAAGGTCCTGATTTTAATCGCAGATAATTTATATTGTGGAGGCCCACCGCAGATGAAATGAAAAAGGTGCAAAAGTTGTTGTTGCTGTTACACTAAACAAACATTATCCCACCACGCAGAGGCCGTTTTCGCCGCTTGTGACGACGCGGCAATCCCGGTCGAAATATGCTATGATTTTCATGAAGATACTTTGGAGGGATGGCTATGAAAAAGCTGTTTGCTGCGCTGTTAGCGTTTGGTTCTTTGATGCTTGCGGGCTGCGGTAATACTGTGGAAAGAGAAACCATAACAGCTGAAACAACCGCAATAGAAACAGAACGAGAAGACAGTTTCGAGGAAATGGAACAGCCTCCGCCTAACGTTATCCCGTCGGATATCTTCGAAATGATTGAGGTAGCCTGGCCTCAGCAAGCGCCAAAAGAGTATCGTCCCAAAGCAGAAATATTGCCGCTTGTGAGCGAAACCTGGCGCAGGCAGATACGTCCCATCACTGGAGAACAAGACCGTTTCGTCAATACAATGAGATGAAAGGAAAATGAAACCGGGGCTTCACAGCCCTACGAAATAATTTTAAAAAATAGTCATTGTCATTATGAGAAACCTTGTTTGGAATAATCATAGACCATGGGCATGTCCTCATATCCGCTCTGCTGAAATTCCTGATGTGTATAATGATAAAAACAATTTGGACAAATAATTACATATCGATCAAGAACTTCAACGCTATGCACATCTCTCCAACCCTGATATACACCTTTTTTTCCGCACTTTGCGCAACGCGCCTTACGATCAATAGAGCAGCCAATGTGATCAAAAAACTTGTATTCCAACGCTGTTTTAAAAGAATCCTTTTTGAGTTCCAATAATTTTTCAGTTACATATGATGGTGGTGGAAACGAACACAACTTATTCAGAAGATCGGCAAAAAATTTAGGGCCACGATGTAATCCTGCATTCAAAAATGCGGAATAGTTTTCTTCTATGTATTTGAAGTTGGTCAACAAGCTAACGAACTTCGCCCATTCACCATTTTTTGCAAGCGTAAACAGAAACGAAAATGGATAATCTTTACAGATATCTTTATACAAATCAGATTCAACAAACAGTTCAGAATGATCTTGAAGTGTTCTGTCAATAAATGCGCTCATATTTTTCGGGAAGCGCCATGCGAATGAAGCAAACAGACGCCGCTCTTCCTCATCCATTAAATATAACTGTTGCGTTGCAAAGAATCCACCCATTATGTCCGGCTTAAGCGGTGGAATAAACAACGACTTATGCTTGGAGTAGGGAATTCCCAAGATCATCGCTAGCAGCGGCTGTCCTGTTGGCTCAGCTTTCGTAGAAAGATTTCGCAAGATTTCTGCATCCAAAGGAATGAAAGTAAGAAATGAATCCCAAGCTATGCCTCCTAAGAGCGTAGCAAGTAACAAAGCGTGAAACGCTACGGAATCCATATCTTTTGCATCTTGTTTGCTTGAAGCAAACTCGTTTACGTTGTTCTGAATGCGATTTACTTCTTTTTGGTAGATATACTCTAATGCCTCTCTGCGGTCCCAATCAAGCAGGTCTTCACCAGTGATTTGCGCATCAGCTAGAAACAATGCATACAAAGGTCGTCTGAATTGCGGATCGACATCGTGTAACGTCATAATAACTGAATTTGCATTCACTAAATCTTTTTGTTCAGTTGATGCAGCAAAGTCCTCCACAATATGCAACAAATCTTCATCCTTTAACGTAAGCAGTCGCATGAACCCGTACTTATCCAGAAATTTTGTAGAGCAGCCCATAGAGTGATATTGTGCTGTAATCACTTTATCTTTCCAGCGCAATTCGTGCGGAATAATTGAATCTCGCTCTACCAATAGTACCCTTATCTTTAAATTTCGCTCATGCCATTTGCTCCAAAGGTCATACAGCCACTTCCCGATGGTGTCCGTGTGCCACTTGACATAGTCTAGCACAAGCAAGGTGTCACGCGGGTTTTTATCTAATGCCTGTCGTACATCCTCCAATTCTCTTTCAAGTGCATTATCCACTTTTTTATATGTCCAACCTATTTGCTTCATCTTTTTCCCAAACTCATGAGCCAGTCGGGTTTTGCCGGAACCGCCTTCGCCGGAAATGGCAAACCAAGAGAAATGGCTGTCGGCGTGGCAAAACTGCCAGAGGAACTCCAACTCAGCATCTCTCCCGAACAGGCGAACGTTCTCAGCATTATATTTAAATCGGTTCATCTGCGAACGGTCAATGCCAGGTTTCGATTCCTTCCAAAGACGTTGCAGCAGTCCCCTCACCGCACCCTTCATCGCATCTTTGATGATATCCAAACCCCCACCTCCCTGATATTTTATTTTATCACAGCAAACGACAACAGTCAAGGAAATTTCTGTTGCTTCCTAGAACTTTTCTTGCAATCCCAGGCAGAATATGCTATGATTTTCATGAAGATACTTTGGAGGGATGGCTATGAAAAAGCTGTTTGCTGCGCTTTTAGCGTTTGGTTCTTTGATGCTTGCGCCTGCGGTGGCGGACACAGTCAAAAACCCGGAATGGATGGAGCTTTACTGGAATGTATTCTGCCATTACGTAGAGGACGGGAACCATAAGGACGAAACGGATCTTGGGCGTTATGCGTACATAGATATGTTTGATTTCGACGGCGATGGTACGCCGGAAATGATACTCAACGCTCGGCTGTTTACGATACGCGACGGCAAGGTTTTGGTCTTTCAGGGCTATCATATGTTCAGCTTATACCGCAACAAAGACACCGGCGAAGAGAAGTATATGAGATATGATATGCAGGGCACCAGCGGCGATTATGTGGATGTATATACGGAATACCATATTGATTGGGACAGGCTCATAATAACAAAGGGAGAGGACGTCGCGCGCTATTATGAGCGCGATCTGATGTATGAAATCACAGGTGTCATGGAGTTCGAAGGAGAAGAAATATCGTCGATTGCAGAGACGCAGCTTTTTTCAGGCCTTGCAAAGCCAGGGCTACGATGTCCCTGCGCCAGATGTGCTGGATTCCGGGGAGATCGCGTTAACGCCGCTGCCAGATGATTTTTTCAAGAACAATGACCCGCCAGAGTGGGATGGAAGCGAAGCTGCATCAAAGCCCGCCCTGCCGCCAAGCGATGTGCTTCTCATCTCGCTGATGGCCGGGGCCATTCTGGTTATGTTATCAGCCTTCGCGGTCATACTCATTGTCCGGCGCCCCAAAACAGCAATAATCGTCCCGTAATGGTCAAAACAATCGTCAAACCGCAACAGAAAAACCAAAGCCGCAAAGTCAAGCGTGTCAAGACTTTGCGGCTTTGTTCCAGTGGTCGGAGTGTCGAGATTCGAACTCGAGGCCTCTTGGTTGCGGAATAGGGCTAGGGCGCTGAAGCGATTTTTTAGCTTGTGTTTTAACTTCGGATATGATATGATTAATCCAACCGAAATCGAAGGAGGTTTTTGCGAGTGAGCCAGTATAGCCAAGCAGACAAGGCGAAGGCAGGAGATAATCAGGCAAAGAGCATGAAAGCGCTTTTGAAGGTGACAGACACAAAATTGCTCGTCGACATTGCCAGTCATGCCCAATTCGCTGACGTATGCCGCGCTGCGGTGGATAGAATTTATGACCCCGCAGAGCTTGCGAAAATTGCGACTGCGAAAACAGCGCAAGAAGCAGCTCGGTTAGCAGCGATCCACAAAATTACCGATGAAGCAATACTGGTGCGGATCGCAAAAACAGGTAGCTTGTCTGGTAGCAGTTATTCAATACAATCGCAAACGGAATCCGTGGAAAACCGATTGGCTGCGCTTAATAGAATCTCGTCCCAGGCGATGCTCAAAGACATTGCCATGGGTGGAGACTGTCCTGATGTATGCAAAGAGGCTGTACGGAAATTGGCACAGCAAAGCGATGTTGCGGATGTTGCAAAGGCTACATACAGCCGTGCAAACCAGTACGCAGTCACATTGCTAACAGACCAGGATTTACTTGCAGGTCTCATAGATTTAAACGCTAGCACCGATGTGCAAAGAGTGGCGGTAGCGAAGTTGATTTCTTCTGATGTGCTTTCAAAAATCGCTAAAACCCACAAGGTAGAAGAAATCGCACTCGTAGCATTCGAGAGGATTGACGATGCGGAGGCACTGCTAGATATTGCACTCACTGGCAATGTACAAGTAGTCTGCGTTGCGGCGGTAGAAAAAATTAAAAATCAAGCGCATCTAAAACGAATTGCGGAGGAACGCGGGCTGAGAAGCCTCGCAATCATGGAAACCACTGTTGCACGAATTGCCGATGAATCCGTTCTTGCCTTATTCGACAGTGAGCTCGCCGTGAAACAAATTAGCAGTCAAGTCATCCTACTTGAGATCGCAACGAACGACAAACGACCGACGCACATCCGCATTGCCGCCGCACAGCAGCTCACCAATCCAATCAAAAAAGGCGAAACTTTATTAGAGATTGCACGTAGTGCTAAATCAATTGAAGCAGCGATTGCGTTCGGCGATGATGCATCAATACAAGATGTCTACGAATACCTTGCGTTGAGCGGTTCCGTAAAAGCCATTGAATATTTAACCGAGCAGGATGCTCTGGAGAAAATTGCAATGAGTAACGCTAACAGCGATGAAGTTCGTGTTGCGGCGGCGCTGAAGTTCGACTACAAGCACCACAATCTCGGTTGGCGAATCAGAGAACAAATATATCAAAGACATTCCTCTTCATACGGAAAACGTGAGTGGTGCGAAAAATGTGGATTGCATTCTCCGCAGCAAACGGGGAAAAAGCGCCGAAAGTTTGAGGGACTGATTACTCATTACACAAATGGCGAGGAAACCGAAACCATGGTGGAATTTCGTTGCGATAACTGCGGTTGCTATGAGGAGAAGATGTGGGATTGGAGGAACCATAGATATATCTAGAGCGAAGGAATTCAACCGACCAAGCGAAACAGGTTTTGCTGCATAAGGAGCCCCATGCCCTACTTCAAAATCGACAATAATATCTTCTCTCTGCGCTTGGATCCCTACGAGTTCCAAGTCTACGCCTACAATGTACTAGCTATTTAAAACCCCTTCACAAGCCGAAAACGACCTCATCCGTAGCCGAAAGCCATGCAAGAATCGCCACAGTCTCATCGCTTCGATGGAGGCAAGCAGAGCGTCCGGCTATACGCCTATCGACCTGCTGATTGCCGAACACGAACGGCATCCCGACAGCCCGCTGCTCTTCCCTTCACCGAAAACAGATAGCCACCTCGACCCGCCAGCGGTGGCACGGAAGCTCAAAACTTTGCTCAAGAGGGCGGGGATGTACGAGATCAGGTTTCACGCAGATGCAGACCGATGCCGCAGAGAAGATCGGTGGGTTCATGGCGAAAATCTGAAAATATATATCATGGCGAAAACGGAATAGCCTCCAGCCGGAATGTGTGATATAATAACAGCGTCAGCTGGCAGGGAGGGAATCATGCACTATTTGGACGAAATGCAACGAACCATTAACTACATAGAAACGCACATCAAAGAGGATGTTTCCGCAGACGATCTGGCGTCGCTTATCGGGTTTTCCGAAAAGCATTACTATCGCTTGTTCAAGGCGTACACGGGTATATCGGTAATGGATTATGTGCGCAGGCGCAAGCTGATTCATGCCATTGCGCGGCTGCGCCGCGGCGAACGCATCCTTGATGTTGCTTTGGAGTACGGCTTTGAATCCCATGGCGGCTTTGCAAAAGCGTTCAAAAAACAGTTTGGTTCCTCCCCTCAAGCATATCTCAGCCATACATCCGCCGCGCTGCCGGGCCCGGTCAGCCTGTCGGCGCAGCCGGAAAAATTCAAGATTTACGGAGGAATTATTATGGAACCCAAGATCATACGCAGGTCTGCGTTCAAAATCGCCGGTTATCATATCCGCACAGACGGCGCGCACAGCACCCACGATTGCCCCGCCCTCTGGGACAGGCATAACATTGAGGGCTGGGAGAAAAAACTCTATAAGCAGCTGCAACCCGTGGCTCATGGGGAATACGGTGTCTGTATCGAAAACAATACGCAAACAGGCGAATTTGTTTATCTCATCGGCGTGGCGGTGGAGGACTTCAGCCGTACAACGCCGGATATGTATCAGGCGGAAATCCCGGAATCGGACTACGCCGTATTCACCACCGCGCCCGCTGACGGGGCCGGTTTCTCGAAGAACATTCAGAATACCTGGCACTATATCCTGGAGGAATGGCTTCCCGCTTCCGCCTATGCCTGGGACGAGGGCAAGCCGGACTTTGAATTCTACGACGAGCGCTGCCATGGCAAAACGGACTTGGTTATGGATATTTATGTACCGGTGGCTGCCCGGTAGGAGCCAAATCCAGACCCCGCAGTGGTCACCAATGCGTCAGAAATCCGTCAGGCCAAAGTCCGCCAAACGCCTATACACCAAGCACTTCCCGGCCCGCGAAAACGCTCGGAGTGTCGAGATTCGCACTCGAGGCCTCTTGGTCCCGAAATAGCTCTAGGCTTGCTACAGCGCCGTTATCCCATCCGTTGTCAAAAAGTAATACGTCTGCCCAAGCTCCTCGTAGCTTCCGAACACGCCGGTCACTTCGATTTTCGATCCAACCTCCGGATAGTCGTCCGGGTAGCTGTGCTCACCGCTCCACGCAAACTCAATGCCGGAGGAGCAGCAGGCGGCTGCGTCCGCGATCAGCACGGCGTGGTAAACCTTATCCGTAGGCTCATAATATTGGGCCGAATAAGCGCCGCTTATTTTGATCGTTTTCCCGATGTAATCTCCCGGGCTGTTCATGATGTTATAGACCTCGGCATATAAAAGCGTGCTGCTCAGCTTTGTCAGGTCGATAAAATCGGGGATGGCCGGTTTCGCCTTCGTTTGTGAGGCGGCTTTGCTGTTTTTTTCGTCTGCCGGCGCCTCTTTCTCCGCGCAGCCGGCAAACACGCACAGCAGGCACAGGGCCAGCAGAATGGACAAATATTTTTTCATGAGAGACTACCTCCTTCTCGTAATCAGGCCGAGCAGGCTGAAAATAAAGAAGCCCGCGATGTCAACGCCAACAATCGTGCTGCCCACCGGCGTACCCGCGATAATCGAAAGGATGATACCCAGCGCGGCGCAGACGACCGAAATAACCACAGAGCACAGCGTAACACTTTTGAATGTTTTAAACACACGCATGGCCGAAAGCGCCGGGAAGATCACCAGCGCCGAGATCAGCAGCGAGCCCACCAGGTTCATCGCCACAACGATGACAACAGCGATAACTACGGCCAAAATCAGATTATAGCGCCTGGCTTTTGTACCGGTGGCCGTGGCGAAATCCTCGTCGAAGGTCACGGCGAAAATTTTGTTGTAGAAAAGCAGGAACACCGCGATCACCAGCAGAGACAGCCCGGCGCAGACCCACACGTCTATGCTTTTCAGCGTCAGGATGGAGGTGGAGCCGAACAGCGTGGCGCACACGTCGCCGGAAATGTTCGCTGACTTGGCGAACTTGTTCATGATCAGGTAGCCCATGGCCAATGCGCCCACCGAGATCATGGCGAGGGCGGCGTCGCCCTTTATTTTCGCGTTCCGCCCCGTGCGCAGCAGCAGGACGGCGCTGATAATCGTTACCGGCAGCACGAGCAGGATGTTGTTGGTCAGCTGCATCGCCATAGCCACCGCCATCGCGCCGAAAGCCACGTGGGAAAGCCCGTCCCCGATGAAGGAGAAGCGCTTGAGCACCAGCGTCACGCCCAGCAGCGAGGAACACAGAGCGATGAGCACTCCGGCGAGCATGGCGCGCTGCACCAGCTGCAGCCCGAAATATTCAACGAGCTTTGACGCCATTTCTGTTATGCTTGCCATGCCTGTGCACCTCCTTTGTAGCCCGCTTTCGGCCCGAAGTACAGCGCTCCCTGATTGCCCAGGTGCAGGATATGGCTGGCGTATTGCACGGCGGCCGCGACATCGTGCGAAATCATGACGACCGTAATGCCCCCGGCGTTGAGCTGCCTGATGATCTCATACATCTCGTTTGCCGCATTGGGGTCAAGCCCCGCCACGGGTTCGTCCAGCAGCAGGATTTTGCGCGTGGCGCACAGGGCGCGGGCCAGGAGCACCCGCTGCTGCTGCCCGCCGGAAAGCTCGCGGTAGCAGCGTTTTGCCAGATCCGCAATCCCCAGCCGCCTCAGATTTTCTCCGGCCATTTGTTTCTCCGCTTTGTTATAGGCCGGGCGCATGCCACAGCGGTTCAGGCAGCCGGAAAGCACGACCTCCAGCACGGACGCGGGGAAGTCCTTCTGCACTTGCGTTTGCTGAGGCAGGTAGCCGATTTCGTTTGACCGTAGGCCCCCGCCCGTGATGATTTCCCCGGACATCGGCGGTCTCAGCTTGAGAATTGTTTTCATCAGCGTGCTCTTGCCGGAGCCGTTTTCCCCGACGACGCACAGGTAATCCCCGGCGTTCACGGCAAAGGACAGGCCCGAAAGCACCGTTTTTCCGTCATAGCCGAGGGTTAAGTCCCGGCATTCCAACTGTGGCATACGCCCACACCTCCTTTACATTAGGGCCTGTTCGAGCACGGCCAGGTTGCTTTCCATGATGGAAAGATAGGTCGTTCCGTTCTGGATATCATTTGCCGTCACGGACTGTATGGCGTCCAGCACGAGAATTTGCTGGTTCTTCGCCGCCGTGTTTTCAATGACCGTTCTCGCGATGGACTGGTCCGCGCTTTCGGTGACCATGACGCTGCGCAGACCCAGCTCGTCCACTTTTTTCGCCAGATTTACAATGGTGTCGAAGCTGGCCTCTGTTTCCGCCGAGCAACCGGGAAACGCGGCGTGGTAATCCAGGCCGTAGTCGTCCACCAGGTAGCGGAAGGGGAAGCGGTCGCCGAACAGCAGGACTTTGACCGGCGCCGCTTGCGCCACTGCCTGATACTCCAAGTCCAGAGCCGACAGCTTTGCGGTATACGCGGCGCAATTGGCCTGATACGTATCGGCGTTGTCGGGGTCAAGCCTGGCAAGCTCGTCGGCGATGGAAGCACAGAAGAGTTCCGCGTTTCTCAGCGAGAGCCAGACATGCTCGTCGAGCGCGCCGTCCTCCTCCTCTTCCGCTTCCATGCCGGGCTTGAGCTCTTCCTCCTTCGCCGCGTCGCCGAGCACTTCGAGCAGGTTGACAGAAAGCATGTCTTTGTTCGTTGCCTGGGCAAGCACATCCTCCGCCCAGCCGTCGGATTCTCCACCCACATAGATGAACAGGTCGCAGGCGGAAATTTTCACGATGTCGTCCACGGAGGGCTGGTAGTTGTGTAGGTCGGCCTTGCTCTGCAGCAAAAGGGCCAGGTCGAAAGCGTCCGCTTTGTTGCTGAGGATCTCCCGAACCCAGTCATACTGCGGAAAGATCGTGCAGACAACGCTAAGCTTGCCGTCGGGCTGGGTACTATGACCGCAGCCGGGCAGCAGGATAATCAGTAGTAATAATGACAATACGAGTGCAATCATTCTTTTCATGATATAGGATAACCTCCAAAAAGCTATTTTCAGGAAAAAAAAGACAGGGCGACGCCCTGCGAAGGTTATCTCAGTTGTTCAAGCGAGTTTTCAGCTTGATAGGCGTTTGATATTTGAAAGCCGAAGCAGAACACAATAACGCTATCGCGGCCAACAGGCCAAGAAATACAGTCGGCAAACCGCCGGCGGCGGCAACGAGCTGCCTGAGCATATCCTCAATGCTGTGGATGTGGGTGCAGACAACGCATTCTTCATTGACGGCCAGAAGATCGTGGTGATGGTGCGCGTGCGTCAGGACATATGCTCCTGAAAGCAGGGCGACCATGACAAAGCACAACAAAAACACAAGCGCGATCAAGCGCCTGGCCTTTGAGGTGCTTCTGGTACGCATGGTCTCTCCCCTCCAATGCTGTTTCATGGCTCTGTAAATATTTTATCACAAAAGTCTCCGATTTGCAAGAGCGAAATTTTTCATTGTCTGCGTTGACAATCTATTATGGCGGTGGTACAATTTATTCACAGGATCATAGCTCTCACGGCATTTTCAGATGCCCATAAATATTTTCTGCGAATTGTAAAGCCCGCTTTTTTTGACACGGCGACAACCGGTGCCGATGTCCAAGTTTTTTTACAGGAACAAGGATTTCCTGTGCCAACAATAGTTTTAACAAAGGATAATTTACCGTATGTAAAAGCGGATGAGGGTATTTTTATACTTTATGAATTTATCGAAGGTGGCGACTCTGACCCTGAGATAGACGCAGAGGCCATTGGCGCATTGGCGGGTAGACTTCACCAAGTAATGAAAACATATCCTGGTGAGCTTATTAAGCGAGATAAGCACTTTTTCATAGGCAGATATGTTGACATTTTACGAAAAAACCACTATCCGAGAACTGATGAATATATCGCTTATGGAGATGCTCTTTGGGAAAGGATTAAAGATTTGCCGAAGGGATACTGCCACGGCGATATGTATGATGGCAACATACGTAAAACGCTTGATGGTCAACTATACATACATGATTTTGATACATCCTGCGAAGGTTTCCCGATGTACGATCTAACATTGATATGTGACATGACTAAGTATTTCGATTTTGACGAGCGCAACTATAGCAGGTCAAATAAAGTGCTTTCGCGATTTATACCTGAATACAGAAAACACAATGCTCTAAGTCAAACCGAAATAGATGCCTTCCATGCTCTAATAGCCATACAACACTTTTCCACCCAAGCGACGGTTATGGAAATCCATGGACCTGATTGTATAGACAGCACGGATATAGATAACCAACTTGACTGGCTTTATAGATGGCGTGAGCAATGCGACATGACGGTTTCTATTATACCATAAGGGCATACATTCGCCACAGTATCGCTGCAGAGCGGAGTCAACATCAAGGCCCTCAGCCACAATCTCGGGCACTACTCGGCGGGATTCACGCTGGACACATACACCCACGTCACCACGCAGATGCAAACCGATGCCGCAGAGAAGATCGGCGGGTTCATGAGCCAGGTGCGGGGGTAATGGTCATGCCCAACTTGGTGAATATGTTGCAGCCGGAAAAGCGGTGGACGGTTTAGAGGATCGCAAATACCGCCGCTAGCCCTATCCCGGCGATGAAAGCGCTGCCGTGTTCAACATAGTTCGCCTTGTCTGGCCAAAGGCATGCCAAGGCGTAAATAAGGATGAATAGCCGCGCAGGGAAAGACACAGCAGCAAGCATCGCTTCGCGGTTCTGGAACCAAAGAACCGTGAACACGGCAATCAGGCCGAAAACAGATCCCGAGAATCCATTACCGCCTTCGTGTTTGAGGACTACGATGTCGCAGATATTCGCGAACACGGCTGTCGCAATCATGACTGCCAAAGTGCGCAGACTACCGATCTCACGCTCCACCGTCGGCCCTACAGACACCACTGCCACGGCGTTGAAAAAGATATGAATGAAACCCGAATGCAGAAGTGCGGAACTCAGCAACCGCCATACCTGCCCGCGTTTTACGTCCGAGGTATTCATGCACAAAGCGTTGAACACCGGGCCGTAACTCGCCTGAATTTTCAGGATGCGCAGGCTAAGCCGCTTATTGGCCCTGCTTGGCAGAATGAACCAATCAAGGATAAATACGACCGCGATAGCGATCAGGGAAGCACAGGTAACGGGAGCAAATGCAAATGTGGGCATGGCCGATCCTGCCTCTCTGTTTTGCACTTATTATACCATATTACGCGCAAGAAGCGCAAGGATGAATTATTTCTCACAGCACGCCATGGCAGGGGTAATGGTCAGACAATGGTCGGAAGTGGTCAGGGACAGAGCCGTCAAACGCCTATACGCAAAGACTTTCCCGGCACCCAGGTAACCTGCCCGAAACAGCAATAATCGTCCCGTATTGATCAAAACAATGGTCAAACGCGAGTCGAGAACCAAAAACATCAAGCCCAAAACAGAAAAGCCAAGGCCGCAAAGTCAATCGTGTCAAGACTTTGCGGCTTTTTTCCAGTGGTCGGAGTGTCGAGATTCGAACTCGAGGCCTCTTGGTTGCGGAATAGTTCTAGGGGAGTCGCCCCGATGCGGAGCGAAGAAAGCAACTGAGCTTGATATTATTCAAATCCAAAATCTGCAAGCAACCTTTTTTCTCTCGGATGCTTCCTTGCTATAATAATATCCCGAATGCGCTCTTTTTCGTAATCATAAAGCTCATAGCACTTCTTATATTCAGAAGAATTAAATTCTCCATAATAGAGGCCATGTATAAACAGATAAAACGCATCGTCGTTAAGGGAATTTACCTTTTCATAGATTTCATCCACAAGGAAGATATCATCAGTTCTGAAAAAAAGGCAATAATGCATCAAAGCTGATGTGCAGTAATCGTTATTCCACGAATACACTTCTTGGCATATATCGAAAAATAGCCGTTGCATTTTAGGATCTTTAATAAACAAATCCACACCACAGTAGCTGAATAGACCGTTTAGAACATATCCCTTTACTTCCCTGTCGTTCTTGAAAAAAACATCGTGGATGAGGACAAGATCGCTTTCAAATTTACATGTTGACATCAAAAGGTCTACTAATTCACTTTTCATAAGCAATCTGTTTTCGTTTTCCAATTCATGTAAAGCATAATCAACCTTACTTTTAGCGAGAACACTCTTCTTTCTATATCCCCCCTCTAAAAATTTACAGTAATTCATACACACTTCCCTTAGTTCAGAGTCCAGAGCATTCATTTTCAGCACGTTAAAGATAGGTGTCGAATATTCAGTTCCTGTCTGTTTTATCTTTTGCAACAAGCTAATAGTATGTATCAACACTTTGTTAGCGGTTTGGTGCTCAGACTGTGCACACAACTGTCTAAATCGACTCATAATATTCGCTTCTGCCAAAATGATTCCCTTAATATGATCATCCATGCCATCATAAGGGAGAAGGTAAATAGCAGCCCGGATGTTGGCTTCAGATGTTTTCACGTTCAAGAATCGAAGAAAATAGCGAATGAAGCGCTCATCATTAAAGAGCGTTTTGTCAAACATAAAGGCACGTAAATACTTTATTTGTTCATGATATGAGTCCATTTTTTCAAGCTTAGAAATTAAAGCTGGAATATTTGCAATTGCATCTGAAATAGAGGTTGGTGTTTTGTCCATGGAATCTGGGAGGCTATCGGCACGTATCCAACCGATTGCTTCGGGCGCATCTCTCTTGGCTTTATGTAAGCTATCCAGTACCGCGCTATGCAACTGGTCTTTATTTTCCCAGAAAGCAACCATGCGTCCATTAGCGGCTTTTTCGCGGAATTTTTCCAACCGTTGAATGCTGGCTTTATTCTTTTCAATAAATTTCGATAATAAAGAATCCGGATCACGATGAAGCAATACGATTATAGGTTTTCTTGTTGACACAGCGTAATTGAATTCCATTTCAGTGTAGCTAATCTTTTTTCCATCCTCGTCAGTACCCAACGACCCATATCGTCCAGCTACGATGAGGAGATAAAAATCGCTATCATCAATTACTTGCTTAATTAATGTCCATTGCTTCCGGCTTGACGCAGGAAAGAGTTCCATGCCCGCAGGAAAACAATCGCACTTCAAAATCGCCTGAGTGACTTCCTTTCTTTCCTCGATCAAGTCAATATAGGTTGAACTGACAAACACCTGATACCTCTTGTCCATGCTGGCACCTCCGCCACTTCATCGTTTTTCCTTTGTGATTATATCATACGATAAAGCCAAATGCAATATCTGGCAGAGAAAATTCTTGGATAATAAAAGAATGTAATAAAAAATGTCGTTGCAAACTCTCATATGCCCATGGTACAATTGCAGCAGGAGGTTCTCCCATGCCCTACTTCAAAATCGACAACGACATCTTCTCCCTGCGCGGAAAAGAAGGGAGAATGCTGGCCGAACACCAACACCATCGCACGGGCACTCGGCATGAGCCAGAGCACCGTGATCGGCAAAATAGATTCGTTAGTGCGGAGGCAGCTCATTGATAAGCGCACGACCACCCGCCGCAGCAAAAGCGGCAAGGTCAGCACTGCGAACAACCACTACCACGTCCGCTCCGTGACAGAGGCCATAGTAGCGCACGAACGTTTCCGGGGGGGCCATGGTGGCCTGGGGGGTACTTTAACAGACGAAGGGGATATGTAAAAACAATCTAGAAGTACTGAATATTTAAAACCCCGCCGCGAGCCGGAAACGGCCTTTTCCGCCGCCGCGAGGCATAGCGGAAATCCGTAGGCCACCCCGCCGATAATTGCTTCATCCGCACCCGAAAGCCATGCGAAAATCGCCAGTTCCATCGCTCCCAAGGGAGGCAAGCAGAGCGTCCGGCTATACGCCGTCCGCCCCGCTTGCTCGGGGCGCTGCCCCGGACCCCGTTTCCCGCTCGCCGCACGCTGGCGAGGTAAAGCAGGGACGCCCGTGTGGCCCCCACGTTCGCCCCGTGTGCGATTGTTACGCCCCCGGCAAGGGTAGACAACGGCAGAAGAAGAAAAACACGCTGTTGACCCTCGTGTGGCCCCGTGTGGCGATTAGGCATTTCCCGGCCACACTGCCAGCGAACAGGGCAAAACGCCGTAACGAGAGGAACTTTTTTGGTTCGATTTTTAAGCAGGATAAAGGAGTGATGCCGCTTACGCTGCATCACTCCAGTTTACACCGACCGGCAACGCCGTTCGGGGATTGCGAAGTGGTACCACTATCATGAGCACTCCAGGGCGTCTGATGCCACACCGCCAGAAAATCAATTGGTGTAAGGCTTTGGAGTGGTACCGCCGAAAATCTTAGCTCTTGGTCAAATAATTGTCTGGACTTCCGGGTAATGATGTGGTATAGTGTCGTGCTTGGAAGGAGGGTGAAAATCCATGGCAAAAAGGCGAGCAAACGGCGAGGGCAGCATCTACAAGCGGAAGGACGGCAGATGGGAAGGGCGTTACACGGTCGGCTACCGGGAGGACGGCAAGCAAATTTTCAAAAATGTGCTGGCGAAAACCCAAGCCGAGTGCAAGGGAAAACTCAAAGCGGCCATCGCCGCAGCGAAGGTAGAACAGGCAACGGAACCCACTGCGGTGGCCTACACGGTAGCAGAATGGATCGATGTCTGGTACGAAAATTTCATCCGGCCCAACCTCCGGGAAACCACGCGGAACCAATACGAGTGCTTCATCCGGCACCACGTGAAGCCCTACGTCGGAGAGATTCCTCTGGCAAAATTGAGCTCCCTCGACCTGCAAAAGCTCTACAACCACCTGAAAACCAACGGCAGGGTTCAGAGCGACCATGCACTGCCTAACCCTGGTCTGAGCGCGAAAACCGTGCGGAGTATCCACATGATGCTCTCCTCCTGCTTGGAAAAAGCAGTGGCCGAGCGGCTGATTCCCTCGAACCCGGCGCACGGGTGCAGCATCCCGCCGAAGGAAAAACAGGAGATGAAAATCCTTCCGCCGGAGCAGATCGGACGCTTCCTGCAGGAGGCTGACCGCGCAGGGTACCTCTCGATGTTCTTCTTGGAGTTGACTTCCGGCCTGCGCCGGGGAGAACTGCTGGCGCTCCAGTGGGCAGACGTTGACACAGCAAACAGCACCATCTCCGTGAGCAAACAGGTGATCAGGGTGAACGGCGCGCTGAAGGTTCTGCCGCCGAAAACGAAGAACGCCGTGCGAAAAATCGTGCTGCCCCAGCAGACCATTGAGCTGCTACTTGCGGAGCATGAGCGACATCCCGATAGCCCACTGCTGTTCCCTTCGCCCAAGACGGGAGGACATCTCGACCCGCCAGCGGTGACCCGGAAGCTCAAAACTTTGCTCAAGAGGGCAGGGATGGACGAGATACGATTCCACGATCTGCGACACACCTTCGCCACGATATCGCTGCAGAGCGGAGTCAACATCAAGGCCCTCAGCCACAACCTCGGACATTATTCAGCAGGCTTTACCCTCGATACCTACACCCACGTCACCACACAGATGCAAGCCGACGCAGCCGAGAAAATCGGCGGGTTCATTGCGGGACTTGAGAGATGAGAGAAACGATTTCGGCAAGCTGTTCTTCCCACCATGCAATACCCTCGTTGATCAGATTTCTGCAATCAGCGCCATCGAAAGCACCGTCCTTAAGCGGCCTATAAAGTTCTCCCAAGTTATATGTTGAGTAGTCGTCCCCATCGGGGTAAACTACTTCCCAGTCTGTATCGTCAAATCCAATTTCATATTCCTTAAGAACGTGGTTGCGCTCTTTTTCGATGAACTCAAAGAAAATTTGATTGCTTTCCGAATGTGCTTTTAGCCTATTCCAATGATCTGCCACAGCTTTCTTCAAGATTGGATTGCCGTCACAATCTACCTTGTGAAGAACGTGCCCTGCTGCTCGAAGCAAGGAAAGTGCAGCGATATAAATAATTCGGAAATTATCCATATCATCGCATAGATCGCTTTCAAGCATCGCTAACGCTTTTTTTGTGTCTGTAAGAACCTCGTAAACTTTCATTGTTTGTCACGCTCCTTCCCTAATATCATACCGCATAGGAAATGGAAAGTCAATCACGATGGCAAAAATAATGGTCAACCATGCGTCCGAAATTCGTCAGCCCCAAGGCCAGCAAAACGCCTATACACCAAGCCTTCCCGGCCCACCGACAACCCGCCCGAAACGGCGAAAATCGTCCCGTAATGGTCAAAACAATGGTCAAATGAGAGTCGGGTGCAAGCAGCACCAAAACAACAGAAGAAAATACAAAGCCGCAAAGTCAAGCATATCAAGACTTTGCGGCCCCCGTGTCAGTGGTCGGAGTGTCGAGATTCGAACTCGAGGCCTCTTGGTCCCGAAATAGTTCTAGGGGGTTGAAACGAGAAAAGCACCATACCGAAAGGAACTTCAAAAAAATTGTCGCACATGCTTGTAATCATGGGAAGAATCTGCTATAATCATTTCCAGTAAACTGGTAAAGCGATTGAATGAGGGGAGGAGCAGTTGACTATGGAGGATAGAAACAGAGCTATTTTGGATGAACTCTTGGCTAACCCTGCGGGTATCCATTTTGCGGATCTTCGCAAATCACTACAGATGAAGACGAATCTTTTCGCTTATGATAACGGTATGCTATTTCAGGAAGTTCAAGCGTTGCAACGTATCTATCCTATTCGCTTTACTAGTGACGGAATTATTTTAGATCCGTCTATGTTGCTCAACTTGCAGAAGGCGTTGTCGGTTTATTTTCCTGGTTTTTCCAAAATGTCTCTAGACCAATTTGCAATTCGTATACGAATAGACTTCTCTAAAAATTCCGAGAGCAATATAATCCCTAAATCCAATACACTTTTGCCTTTGTTGTCACTTGATCTAAGCTATATGGATGTTAGAAAGTTACCTCTGGCAATATCAGTTACTTGCATACAAGGACTTAAATCGCTTAATTTGAGTAATACGCAGTTGAATACATTTCCAAATGCCTTGCTTTCGCTGACACATCTGGAAACAATTGATTTATCCAAGACACAGATAGCAGAATTGCCGGATGAGATTCAGCTACTCCACAACCTTGTCGAAATACGCCTTGAAGATACACCACTGACAAGCATCCCTTCTGCATTATCAAAGATTACGAATTTGCGGGTAATTAATATTGCAGGGACTCGCATTAAAATGATTCCAGAGGATATCTACAAACTTTCCCCTCTTTACTATGATGTTGCTCCAAAAGAGTACAATAAGCTAAATATTTGTATACAAAATGCTCTGAAAGATTTGGATCACGGAATTCTCACATCCAGTCCTGCAGAAGCATACAGATATTGGACGAGCATATGGGATACTACCAAAACTGAAATTATATGTGAGGCCAAGATCACCTTGCTTGGCGCAGGCGATGCCGGTAAGACATCGTTAGTAGACCACTGGTTACGTAAGGGAAAACCAGCAAAAATCACCTCAAGCACCAATGGTATGGCGATAGCGCACGACACGCTTGGCATAGACAAGGAAGAATACCAGTTGCATTTTTGGGATTTAGGTGGGCAGAAAACATACCATCCCTTTCATACGCTGTTCTTTTCTCCGCAATCTATTTACATCATTGTGCTCAACGGTCGCAATGATGAGGAATTGCCAGACGAGTGGCTGCAATACATAGGTACCTTCGCGGAAGGTTCTCCAACGTTGTTGGTTTTGAACAAACTGGACGAACGTCCTCGCGCCGACATTAACAGCACATGGTACATTGAGCAGAATAAGAACATTTTCAATCAGGTGTTCAAAATGTCCTGCCTAAAGCCCAAGGCGAGTATCACGCCACTGTCAGTATTGCAGGACGCTGTCCGTCAGATTATCTCAGCCAATGTAGAGCATTATCGGCTGCGTTGGCCAAAGAATTGGGCGGAAGTGCGTGACCATGTCATCAAGATGTACGCTGAGAAAAACCGAGATTATATATCTCATGCAGACTATAATGCTATTTGCATTCAGTACGGTGTGACGAACGTAGAGGATCAGGAAACCATTCTTGCTGCATTGAATCGTTTTGGTGCGGCACTGACATTCCGAGGACAGTATGCGCAGATCAGTTCTCATGTGCTAAACCCAAATTGGGTGTGCGAGGGCATCTATAAAATACTGGATGCTGACATCCAATTGGATGGTGTTGCACTACCGTTCAAGGAATTCAAACGGGCGCTAAGCGCGGATAAACGATACAGCAAAGACGGCGATGCGGAACGCCTGTTGGATATCCTGAAAGACCGCAAACTATGCTTGGATGTTTCGTCTGGAAGGAAAACTTCTATTTTTATGCCAGCCATCCTGCCCGCGCAACGACCAGTGGAAGTGCTTGATACCGACAAATGGCTGACCTACGTATACCGCTTTCAGTTCCTGCCACCATCCCTGATGCACTCCCTGTTGGTGAGCCGATGGACTGATATCAAGGCTTATAGTAAGCAGCCCGTTGTCTGGCGGAGTGGTGCCATGCTAACCAGTGAAGAAGGGGTAGAAGCTCTCATTGAAGAGGGCGAATGCGCTATCTGGTTCCACTTGAATCCAGAAACCAAGTCTGACAAGGATCGACTGCTTTATCTGCATGTTTTACGGGACACACTGAATCAATTACTCCACGAACTCAGAATAGATTTGAAGAGCATAACGCAACAGGTGAAAATCTCTGTGCCGCCAGATGATTACTATAATGAGGGCAAAGAATACATTGATTACGCTACGTTGTTACGTCTGCATGCAATGGAGGCCCGAGAGTTTTATCTTCCTAAGTCTCTTCACAAGATTGTTGTTACCGAGGAACTCGGCAAGTATTGGATTATCAGCCAAGAAACGTTTTCACAAGAAAGGAGCATGGTAACCAACGTGAATATTGAAACCGTCACTATCAATGGGCCAGCGCAGATCATTGAGAGCAACCACGGCATGATCATGCAGAACAACAATTCACTAGCGTGGACAGATCAGCAAGCATCTCAAATTCTAGAAATACTAGAAGCATTTCAGGCTTCAAAAGATGCTAAAAAAGAATTGACTGGTAAGCAGCGGAAATCTTTACGCAAGGATCTGGATGAAGCAAAGGCTGCGAAATCAGAGGAGAGGCAAAAAATAATTTTGACCATCCTGCAAGGTCTAACTCATGTCGCAGCAATAGGCGCTTCAGTTGCAAAAATCCTTAGCGGTGCCTCTTGATGCCTATGCTCTACTTCAAACTCGACAACGACATCTTCTCCCTGCGCCTCGACCCATACGAGTTCCAGGTCTATGCCTACCTGGTTTCCTGCGCGGGTAAGAAGGGCGAGTGCTGGCCGAGTACGAACACCATCGCGAAAGCGCTAGGCATGAGCCAGAGCACCGTGATCAGCAAAATTGATTCGCTCGTGCAAGGGCAGCTCATCGACAAGCGCTCGACAACACGCCGCAGTGATCGCGGTCGCGTCAGCACTGCGAACAATCACTACTACATCCGCTCTGTTGCCGAGGCAGTAGCAGCGCACGAACGTTTCGGGGGGTGTCATGGTGAGCCGGGGGGCACTTTAACAGGCGAAGGGGATATAAAAGAACAAAATGAATGTCTAGCTATTTAAAACCCCCTCCGCAAGCCGAAAATGGCCTCATCCGCATCTGAAAATCATACGAAAATCGCCAGACCCATCGCTCCGATGGAGGCAAGCAGAGCGTCCGGCTATACGCCGTCCGCCCCGCTTGCTCGGGGCGCTGCCCCGGACCCCGTCTCCTCGCCGCAGCCATGCTGGCGAGTTAAAGCAGGGACGCCGTGTTGCGCGCCGTGTGCCCCCGTGTGCGATTATTACGCCCCCAGCAAGGGTAGACAACGGCAGAGGAGAAAAAACGCGCTGTCGGCCCCGTGTGGCCCCAGTGTGGCGATCAGGGGTTTCGCCGGTCACAACACAGGGGCTTCGTGCAAAACACCGAAACGAGAGGAACTTTTTTGCGTTCGATTTTTAAGCAGGTTAAAGTGAGGGGGCTGTAAACTGCCCTCCTCACGGATCACAGCGCCCGGCAATGCCGGTCGCGTAAGGGATTGCGGGATTTCCGTTTTTGGGGTTGTGGTGCACCTGTTTTGGCCCCATTGGGAAATTAGGTGCACCTAAACAGCGAAAAAACCCAGTGTTTAAGGATTTTTTGGGTGTCGTAAAAAATCTAGCTCTTGGTTAAATAATTGTCTGGACTTCCGGCACGACCTGTGGTATGATGTCGTGCTTGGAAGGAAGTGATTTCATCATGGCAAAACGCAGAGCAAACGGTGAAGGTAGTATTTACAAGCGAAAGGACGGCAGATGGGAAGGGCGATACACGGTTGGATATCGGCCCGACGGCAAACAGATTTTTAAAAACGTATTGGCCAAAACCCAGGCGGAGTGCAAAGAAAAGCTCAAGGCAGCCATCGCTGCGGCGAAGGAAACGCAGGCCCCGGAACCCACCGCGGTGGCTTACACAGTGGCCCAATGGGTGGATATCTGGTACGAAAACTTCATCAGACCCAACCTCCGCGAAACAACGCGCAACCAGTACGAGTGCTTCATCAGGCATCATATCAAGCCCTACGTTGGAGAGATTCCTCTGACGAAACTGACCTCGCTCGACCTCCAAAAGCTCTACAACAAGCTCAAAGCCAGCGGCAGAATCCAGACTGACCACGCGCTGCCGAACCCCGGTCTAAGCGCAAAAACGGTCCGCAGCATCCACATGATGCTCTCCTCCTGCCTGGAAAAAGCAGTGGCAGAACGACTGATTCCATCAAACCCGGCGCACGGGTGTAGCATCCCTCCGAAGGAAAAACAGGAGATGAAAATCCTGCCGCCGGAGCAAATCGGGCGCTTCCTTCAGGAGGCAGACCGAGCCGGGTA
>Ga0099364_10004312_pt1 | contig 21615 bp, 14 predicted proteins | sample TergutTh196P3_FD_73070 | JGI IMG/M metagenome (GOLD analysis project Ga0099364, IMG submission 73070) | Microcerotermes parvus P3 segment gut microbial communities from Pointe-Noire, Republic of the Congo - Th196 P3 | ecosystem: Host-associated > Arthropoda: Insects > Digestive system > Gut ... | reverse complement strand
TTTAAAAATAATTGAATTTAAAAATTTTTAAAAATTATCATTAATTAAAAACTTTATTTTCCAAACTATATTTTTAATTATTTTATTAAATAATATATTTTTCAATATAAAAATAAATTTTAATAAAAAGAAATCATTATTTTTTCTTAAAGATTAGTTCTCAGATTATATATTACTAAGTGGTGTTTTCATGGATAAAATATATGAAGAACAATTAGAAAAAGCAGGTAACTTTCATGGAGAAATTTGTGGTGGAATTGTAATAGGAACTAAACTCGCTATTTATGCTCTTGAAAAAATGGGAATGGAATTAAACAAGAAAAATAAAGATTTAATAGTTTTTGTAGAAATTGACAGGTGTATGTCTGATGCTGTTCAATCTGTTACAGGATGTTCAATGGGAAAAAGATCATTAAAACAAATGGGTTATGGAAAATTTGCAGCTACTTTTTACAATATAGCTACTGGAGAAGCTTTCAGAATTACGGATGTAGATGCTAATTCAAAAGAAAAAAATAGTGAAACAAAAGAAGAAATGATTGAACGATTTAAAAATACTCCCAATGAAGATTTATTTAATTTTCAAAGAGTTGAAATTAAATTAGATGAAAATGAACTTCCAGGAAAACCAAGAGAAACAGTTTTTTGCTCAATATGCAATGAAAAAGTTATGGATGGTAAACATAAATTAGTTGGAGGAAAAGCTATTTGTAAATCATGTTCTGAAGAATCTTACTATAGGATAATTTAATGTCTAAATGAAGATTTATTTCTCATACCATAGCTGAAATTAAATAAGATAAAAATAAAGATTGAAAAATAAATGAAAAAAATTTTCATATAATAGTTTAAAATGAGAATTTTTACATTTTCATGATTTTTTTATTCAGCTGAAATTTAATAGTTTTTTCCATATTGTTTATTATAATTTTTATTTTTAATGAATAATCCATTAAAATAATAATATTTAGAGTTTCAACGTATTATAATAGTTTCAAGAACTATACTCTCTTATTGTTTATTTTTATATATAGTAGCTATTTATATTTCGAATCCCCATTTTTCCCAAACTGCCTTACCTTCATCAGATGTAATAAATTCTTGAAATTTTTGAGATGCATCTTTATCTTTAGCAAAAGTTGTAATTCCAACTGGAACAGTACTTACTTCATTTTCATCAGCAGGTATTTCTATAACTTCTATTTTACCTTCACCTTCTTGCCAAGAAGTCATGTCTTCCCAAATTATGGTTGCATCTATTTGTCCAGTGATTAAATAAGTTAACAATTGATTAACTGTTGTAGTTGTAACCACAACATTTTTTTCTACAGCACTACTTAAGTTGTTTTTTTCAAGTATAATAGCTGTTACTTTACCAATAGCTGGACCATTTTTTTCACCTATTCCTACTTTAACTCCATCTTTAGCTAAATCTTTTAGTGAGGTTATATTTTTAGGATTTCCTTTTTCTACAATTATCACAGGAACATTTTTTGTAATATTTTTAACAGTATCATTAGCTATGTAGTTGTTGTTCATTGCATCTTCCATATACTTGTAATCAGCTGGTAAAAACACATCTCCTTTTTTCTGGGTTTCAAGAGTTGCAAATAATTCACCACTTCCACCATACTTAGGATTTACTTTAATATTCGGATACTTTTTATTAAATTCACTTATAAGTTCAGGACCAACTTTACTAAAACCTGCAGCAAACAACACATCGATGGTTCCTTCTTCATCTGATCCAACACTATCCATAGTGCCACTTAAATATGCACCAATAGCTATAGTAACTATTGCTGCGATACAAATGATTGCAATTTTGTTTTTTTCCATATATATTACCTTTAAAATTTATTTTTTATATTAGCTTTAATTTTAATTATTAGCTTTTGTTCATGTAATTTTTTTTCAATCAGGATATGCAGTGCATATCATATATAATGGTTTAGATTTTTAATATATAAAATAGCACTATTCTTTTAGAAGGTTGAAGATTTACAAAATTTTTATTTCAAATCTAAATTTTGTCCTTTAAATTTTTATATAAATGACTTACATGTATATTTTTACTTGTAATTACTATTATTTTGAATTTTTTGTAAAATTATATTAGGTAATTAATTTTTTACAAAAAAATATACATATAATTTGATTAAAGTAAATTTTATTATAAAACATTATTATTTAAAAAAATAAAATATAATGATTAGTTTATATTTAAAATGATAATTTAATAAGCATTTTAAAAATTAAGAGATTATAATCCTGAAAGAAAAAATTGTAATTAATGCTTTGTTAAAATATCACTTTATTTCTGATGAATATATTAATAATAATTTTAATTTTAAAAATAAATATAAATAATTTTATTATAAGAAAAATATAAAATATTTTAAATTAAAATTAAGAATGAATGAATTTGAAGGTACTGTCAAAAATTAAGGTGTTGAAAAAATTTTGTATTAAAATTTTTATTTTAATAATACTATAAAAATGGTTATTCATCATCTATTTTGAAAATAAAAAGCAAATAACCATATTTTTAAAATTATAATTTTTTTTAAGATGCAATGAAAATTTTTCTAGCACTAGCATTTTTGACAGAACCATTTGAAGATTTTCAAAAATTATCATTAATTAAAAACTTTATTTTTGGATTATGATTTAAGAATAAAAAAATTTTAAAAAGAATAACATTTATTCTTTTTCTATAAAAAGTTTAATAGATGTAACTAATAATAATATACCTAATATAAGTTTTAATAACTCTGAAGGAGCATAAATAACTAATAAAGCACCTATGGAAGCACCAATTATTGAAGCTATTCCCATAGGAATGACTAAAGACTTAATTTCAGTTTTATCACTATACATATCATTTTTACCATGTCGTGTTATACCAACAATCAATGTAGGTAAACTAATAATTAAACTCATGGTACCAGCTAATTTAATATCTATACCAAAAATTAAAATCAAAATAGGGATTATAACTTCTCCTCCTGCAACACCTAAAAGACTACTAATTGTTCCAATTATAAATCCACAAAAAATAGCTATAATTAATTTTAAATACATGCTATCAAATGGAATACCTGTGGAATTAAATGGTATAAAACTTTCAATTACCAGAAGCAAACCCATGATTAAGAGTAATACTAGCATTATTTTTTTAAATATGGTATCAGATACTTTGTTTAACATTCCAATGCCCCAATAAGCTCCAGAAATAGAACCTACAACTATTGCTAATATTAAAAGTAGCTGTGGAACGATAATTGAAGTATCAAAATTATTCATTCTAAAATAAATAGCTGAAGAAACTGTAATTAAACTTACTAGCATGTTCAAAGCAACTGCTTTTTTAGCAGTTTTACTAAAAGTTTTTAGTAAAAAAGGTAACCTAAATTCAGCACCACCTAATCCTATTAAACCACCTAAACAAGCTATTGGCACACCAAGAAGAAAAGATAAAATAGAAGTCTTTTTATTATTCATTTACAACCTACCTACAAAAACTATAAACTATTATTTGAATTATTTATGAAAAGTTTTTTTTTATACTTTTATTTTTCACAATTCCATTTATACACTGTAACTTGTGTATTTTTCCAAAATATGGATAAAATGTTTATATATTGTGAAAAATGAATGTTCAAGTATAAGATTAAAAAAAATAGTATTTTTTATTTTAAAAATGAAAAAAGATAGCATTTTTTTTTTAAAAAAATGAAAAAAGATTATATTTGAAAAAAGTATTTAATGTAAAAGTTCTGTTGAAATATATTAGCTAACTATTATATGATGTTTTTTCAATTTTTTAACCAGGAAATAGTCATTACTTTCATTTTCATTAAAATCTTCCAAATCATCATAGATATAAATAGCAAAATATTGGTTCAATAAATGTTTTATTTTTTCAAAATCTCTTCTAGGAAATTTGAAAACAAGAGTATAAGGTTGTTCCTCGTTTAACTCATATTTAATCCTAGTGTCATATATACAATCTTTTAAAACATGAATAGCTGGCATTTGAATGCCATCACGCCCAATAAAAGATTCATCAATCTCTAAAATCTTATTTATCATAAAATCACACTAAATTTTATTTTATCATGCAAACAATTATTTTTATAAAATTTTTCTAGCTACTAAAATTAGATTATAAGCTATAAAACTTTTTAAAACTATAATTTTTTAGTAGGTTTTCTGTTATTTTTTTCACTTGTGCAAAAAATTTTTTTATAAACTTTTTTTCTCTATTTTGTTGTTTTCTAGATTTATAAAAAAAATCCAGGTTCAACTTTTATTTCTGGTTCTTGTTTTCTGGAGTTTAATACTTCTTTTTCTGGTAAACCAGTTTTACAATTCACTCCCTCTATTTTAACAAACCATGGTTCAATTACATCCATTTTATTAATTAACACGGATCTAACATCACTTAATACTATAAACACATTTAAGATTTGATTATCTGATGTATCTTTCTGAGCAATATTAAGTTTTTTTTCAAACACACTCCAAAATTTCTTTAATTCAACACTTATTGATTTATTTTTTATCTTTTCATAATCTTTCTCTAAAAATTCATTCATTTTTTTACTATTTTCAACTATCAACTTTCCAATATCTAATTCAATCATATCATCTTTTGTCATATTAATTAATTTTAAACTCATCTTAAATAATATTTTCTATATGAATCTAATTTAATATTATTAAAAAAGATTTTAAAAATTTTAAAAATCAATAAAAAAGAATAAAAATTATTAATAAATTATAATAATTATTATTTACTTAATGATAATAGTATTTATCCATTAAACTAATTTTTCGAATGTTTAATTTGTTTAAATTAATAATTATTAATCCGAAATGTATAAAAATATTGTAATATATAAACCTTTTTTCAACATATATGAGTAAAGATGTGTAAATATTCTCAAAAATTAATAAAATTCACAATAACAATCAGAATAAACAATAAAAAAAGAATTATGATTAAATTTAAAAAATATAAAGAAATACATAAAAATTATTCAAGGAAACATAATATAATAGTTAAAACCTTCAATGAATAAATAGCTTAAATACAGAAAAAAAATAATTAAGATTTTACTATTTGAGAAAAATATCATATAAATGTTTTTTTAAATTTCTTGTCATCCTTCTATCATTATCAGGTTTCCCGTTTCTGGGTCTTTATACACTGTTCCTACTTCATCATATCCTTCACCAGAACCTCCTGTGGGATCTGGAGTATCATTGATTTGTTGTCCTTGATTTACTTCTATAACATTTTGCATTGTTTTCATTATGTCTTGTTTTTCATCAGGAGACATATCACTAAAGATAACTCCTTGCATATTCCAAGAAATTACAATAAACACTAAAAACCCAACTGCAATTACTAACATAGCATCAACTAAATTAGTAATTCCTCCCATTGGATCTTCTTCAGCTTTAGTTCTTCTTATCCTTATTTTTCTAACCATGGTGAAAAAACCTCCTACTCTTTATTATATCTTGCTAATAGGTTTTAAAATAATTTTAGCTATTGTATTAAGATTTTATAGTTTGCTAATAGTTTCTAAAACAACATCAGCTAATGCATCAAGATTATTAATGTATGCTTCATACCATCTTCTTCTAATTTTTGAAATAAAATATCCAATAGCACCAGCACCTATACCTACAACAGTAGTATCAAATGCAACAATAATAGCTTGAGATAATGTAATAATATCACCACTACCTAAAGCAGCTAAACCTGGACCCATAGGTATTAAAGTACCCATTAATCCTAATGTTGGACCAAGACGAGTAATAATATCAGTTTTTTCAATAATTTTATCAATTTTATCTTCTTGTTCTTCTATTAAATCACGAGCTAAAGCTTCACGAGATTTAGGACCTAAGTTCTGAGAAGAAGCTATGTCTATTAAAATATCTTTTTGACTTTCTACTAGATTAGATTCTTCAATAATTTCTTTTAAATCCTCAAAGTTTTCTGCTTGGGAGATATCATACATTATTTCTTTTCTTTCTTTTGTAGAAATTTTCACTCTAGATGTATATTCTGTAATTAATCCTCCTAAGGTTATAATTACATAAATAGCAAAGATTAATAATGCTACTATAACAGGAATTAAAAGACTTTGAGAGATCACATTTAAAATAGTAGTTAAAATTTCACTACCTGGAATATAAGTTGTCATTTAATAAAAAACCTCCTTATTAAAGGGATTAAAAATTTTTATAGTTTTTATAAAGATAATTATTATAAGTATATGAAAACATTTTTTTTTTAAAAGATTTCATTTCTTTTTATTTTTTATAAGCAGATTATTTCTTCTAGTTAAAAATAAACCAATTACTATAAGAAGTATAAAAACTCCAAAACAAAGACCTAATAATAAAGGGGAATTTATTTCAATTCCTCCCATATGATTATCAAGACTTTCTATAATATTTGGTAAAATTAAACATAAAATAAGGGAAAAAGCCCCTAAAAAAAAATTTAAATTAGAAAAAAAACCAAAAGGTCTTTTTAACGATATTATCCTATTTGTCAAATAGTAAGAAATACATATAAAAATCACTAAACCGATTACTATAGCTATACTAGTGAAAAATATGTTAAAATTAATTTCAATACTAAATAGAGATACAAATAATATTATTGAGCTTATAAGTAAAGGTACAAATGCAAAAGATAATAAATTCATTTTATTAATGTTCAATTCATTTTGTTTTGATTCTTTTATCAGTATTATTCCTAAAATCAATGAAATAAAACCTATTATCATTAATATCAATGAATTATAAGTATTTACAATGTTTATTACTGAAGGGTTTAATTCAAGTATGTTTATCATGATTAAAAGGATTAAAGACCAAGTAAAAGTGCTAATGATTGAGATTTTTTTTGATATTTGCAATGATTTTAGTCCAAACCCCATCAATATAGCAAAGATTAATGTTAATAAAATTATACCTGTTGAGAAAAAAAAATTTAAAACTTCCATAAATATCATTTTTCCAAAGAAACTTATCATTTATTTTTTTTACAATTTACTATTATTATTTAAGGATGATTTAGATAATAACATTCGTATATTAGAACTTTTTTTATTTGTCTTATATTTTTTCATAATTATTCATAAAACAAATTAAAAATCATTTTTCATAATAAAAATGAGAAAAAGCTATTTTTTTTTAAAAAAGAAAAAAATAATTTTATATCATAGCTATTTTTTTCATATATTCCGATAAATATATGTCTTCATTTCGATATAAATATTTCGTTTTACTCAAAGAATAAACTTATTAATGATAAGATAAATATATTTATCATATAAGTTATTATTTTTTCAGGTTTGAAGTATAAATCCCTTCGAAATTCATATAGATTGTTATTTTTACAGGTTTGAAGTATCAACCACTTCGAAATTCATACAGATTGTTATTTTTTCAGGTTTGAAGTATCAACCACTTCGAAAATCTTGAATTTCACAGGTTTGAAGTATAAACTCTTTCGAAAAATCTTGAATTTATTCCAACTTAAATATATTGCAAATTTTCAGTGATGTTTAGCTATTGAGTTTTACACTTCATTATTCATTTACAGAGGATTTTACAAAAATTGTTCTTTGTTAAAAAGTTTTTTATAATTATAAACCCTAATATTATTTAAGAAATCGAGGAAAATTCCCATGAAAGAACTACCTATTGGAATATCCACTTTCTCTAAAATAATTGAAAAAGATTATATCTATGTGGATAAAACACAAGCCATATATGAAATGGTCAAAACTGGTGAAACTTATTTTTTATCAAGACCTAGAAGATTTGGAAAGTCACTACTAGTCAGCACTTTAAAAGAGCTTTTTAAAGGAAATAAAGAACTTTTTAAAAATCTCTATATTTATAATAAATGGGATTGGAATGAAAAATATCCTATAATTCATTTAGATTTTGGAGATATTGCTTGTGAAACCCCTGAAATATTGAAACTTTCTCTTGAAGAAGTTGTAATGGAGATTGCTGAGGAGTATAATATTATTCTTAAGAAAAAATTGTTAAATACAAAATTTAGTGAATTAATTAAGAAGATTCATGAAAAAACGGATAAAAAAGTTGTAGTTCTTATTGATGAATATGATATGGCTATTATTGACTCTATAGAAAATATTGAAATAGCTAAGCAAAATCGAGATATTTTAAGTGGATTTTATCGTGTTTTAAAAGCTAAAGATGAGTATTTAAGATTCATATTCTTAACAGGAGTAAGTAAATTCTCCAAAACATCCATATTTTCAGGTTTGAATAATTTAAATGATATAACTTTAAATAAGAATTTTTCTTGTATCTGTGGATACACTCACCAAGAACTAAAGGATAATTTTAAGGAATATTTAAACCTTCTTAAAGATGATTTATCCTTAACCAGTAGTGAAGTTTTGGATAAAATTAATTTTTGGTATGATGGTTATAGTTGGGATGGTGAAAACAAGGTTTATAATCCATTTTCAACCTTAAAATTATTTAATAGCTATGAATTTTCTGACTATTGGTTTGATACTGGAACACCAGACTTTCTAATAAAAGTTTTAAAAAAATCTAATGACTACTCAGCAGTATTAAAACCAATAATCATCAAGCAATCAAGGCTTAATACTTTTGATTATAATAATTTGGATCCTATAACCTTATTTTTCCAAACAGGATATTTAACTATCACTGAAAAGATAATTATCAATGATGTTATTCATTATAAACTTGAATTTCCTAATTTTGAAGTAGAATCTTCTCTATTAGATCATTTAATTGATTTAAATTTATCTGAAAAGAAGATAGGTGAAAGAAAGGAGAAAATAATTTCACAAATTGAAAAACTTGATAATGAAAGCTTTCAAAAAGAGATGAAAGCATTCCTTGCAAGAATACCTGGAAGAATTCATATAGAGCAAGAATATTATTATCAATCAATATATTTAGCATGGTTATATGCCCTAGGATTTGAAACAGAAGGAGAATCACCAACTAACATTGATTATACAGATATGATCCTTAAAGAAGAAGACTTCATAGTAATAGCTGAATTTAAATTTTCAAAAATAAGAGAAACTACAAATCAACCTATTAAAAGCTTTGATAAAATGCTAAATGAAGCTTTAAATCAGATAAAAAGTAAAAAATATCATGAAAAATATTTTGATGAAAAAATAATAGCTATTGCCATAGCTTTCGCAGGAAAACAACTACAAACACAAATAACAACAATTGAATAAAAATTGTTTTAAAGTAGCTATTGCAAGTGTTTTTAATCCTAATGTTTTTTTTTTTTATAATTTTAAAGTAGCTATTTTTAAAGTAGCTATTGCAAGTGTTTTTAATCCTAATGTTTTTTTTATAATTTTAAAGTAGCTATTGCAAGTGTTTTAAACCAAATGTATATTGTTTTTCCTAATTTAAGATTAAGATTTTCACTTGAAAGAAGAGTGATATTCGAATACACATTTATGCTTCCTATATCAATTTTAACCTGAATTATATCATTTTTAAAAGTCAATTCTTGCACTGTTCCTTTAAATATATTTCTAAAACTTGATTTTAGAGGTTCAGGCATTATACAAACATTATCATAGTTAATTAGTGCTAATATTTTATCCCCTACAGAATACTTCTCATTTAAACCTATGGTAATTTTCACTTCATTTATTTGGATTGTCACGATTCCTTTTGCACTGTCCACATCAACAACTTTAGCTTCAATTTCATTTAACTCTCTATCGAGCTCCATTATTGCATTGATTTTCTTACACTCTTTTAAAATCGTCAATCCTTCTTCAGTTAAAAATGTATTTCCTCCACCACCTTGTCCTCCTGTAGAAGTATTCACAATATCTATTTCTAATGTGCTTTCGATTCTGTTAATATAATTTAAAGCAGTTCTATAAGAAACCTTTATTACCTTCGCAGCTTTTGAAATCGATTCTGTGGTGTAAATGATATTAAGTAATTCATATTTCTTTACATCTAGAAGAAAAATTTTCCCATCAATGTTGATTTCATATACTGGTCCTGCTATTACTTCTGTCATAATATCTGCCATTAACCGTTAATTTATCAACATCATAATTGATTATTATAACTTTTTTATCATAAATTTGTTATATACTATTTAATTCCTAATAAGATTCAATGATATTAAATTTTTATCAATTTAGAGTTAGTCAATTAATTGATTTTTTGGATTTTCAATTTTAAAAAAACTCTTTAAAAATTATTAAAGTCAATATATTTGGTTGATTGTTATTAATTTTAAAAATAAATAATTAATATCATTTTTTAAATAATAATTAATATCTATATTTAAAATAATAATTAATATTTAAAGTAATAATTAATATCAATATTTAAAATAATAATCCATATAATCTTGATTGTAAATAAAAAGATTCAGTAAAATTAATTGTTATATAATTTTAAAATAAAGAAAAAAAGAATTTTATTATTAGACAAATCTTTTTTCTTCTGATTATTCCTAGTTATTAGTACAATAGCTGTTATTAAAACTGTGTTATTGCTTATGTTGTTTGTCTGGTATTTTGGTGTAATTTAATAAGTATCAGAGGATTTATTTCCAGTTGATTCACCATCAATATCACTACTCCCACTATTAGTTGCAGCAACATTAGTAAGTCGTTTGAGATACTTGAGTTTTGTTATACAGTTTCAAGGTTTCAAACTGTGTTTTTAGACAAGGTTTTTTTATAAATTTTCTATGAGTTCTGTGGTTAAATTCAAAGCTTTAGCTATTTCTTCAACAGGCATTCCTGCTTTTTTTAAATTAGTAGCTGCTGCAATATTAGCTATTTCTTTTCCTTCCTCTCTACCTTCTTCTCTACCTTCTTCTCTGCCTTCTTCTCTTCCAATTTTTATTGCTTTCTTAGTTTCTTTTGTTATTTTTTTTTCTAGTTTTTTTTCTTTTTTTTCATATTTTTTTTCAAGTTTTTTTTCTTTTTCTTTATATTTTTTTTCTCTTTCTTTTTTTATGTTTTCTTGATGTGCTTCTTCTAGTTTTATTAGGAAATATTCGTCAAATTCGCCGTTTTGAAGTGATATTTCTAAATTTTTCATTGAAGCTTTAAGTCCTTCATCTCCCATTTTAACTATCTCCTTTCTTTCCTTATGACTTATTTGGTTATCGAAAAATGCTATATATTGGTGTTTTAGGTTGTTTTTTAAATCTTTCTTTGTTTTTATAATTTTTGTGCTGTCATTGGGGTCTTCTTCGTAGATTATCGATTTTCTAAATTTTTCTATTTCAATGAAATGGATTTCTATTTTATCTATGAGTGTTTCATCGATATAAATATTACTATTTTTAAGATAATAGATATTATGGTATTTTAGCGATTTTAAAAAACTGAAATTGCATATAGCTACTGTTATGACTTTTTTAAAGACTTTGTAGTTTTTTCCTTTGGATACGGGTTCTATTAATCTTTTGCATACGTAAGTTATTATTCTTTCTAAAAAATCATCTGTTTTTCGTTTTTGTGCTTCTATGTTTATGTCTTTTTTGCATTGAGTTATGATTCGTGTGTCTAATCGAACTTTTTTGCCTTCTTCTGTATCAGCAGTTATTTTAGTATTAGTTGTTGTGAATTCACCTTTAATATCAATACCTAAGGTTTTTAAAAAGCTTTTTTGCTGTAATTCGTTTCCTTTTTCTCCCATATACTTGTGAAAAAAGAAGTCGTCAAATACATCATAAGTTTCTATGGTAGGCTTTTCAATGTCTAAGTAATCTTCTGTAGAAACTTTGTTCTTTTTTTCCATAGAATGAATATTTTAAGGTCTTAGTATTTAAATTATTTTTTTATTTCAGGGTAAATTTGTAATTTAAGATAAAATAATAGCAATTTTTCAATATGGAGTAAATTTTTCAATTCAAAAGCAATAATTTAATCCCATGACAATTTTAGATTTTTGAAAACAATCCTATTACAATTCATGTTTAAAATTTGCAAAATTTCCCTGATTTTACTCTGTTAGAAAAATTCTATTTTTCATGGAGTAAATAGAAAAAATAGACAAATAATATTCTTATTAGGAAAATAAAGAGTATAAATCCATAATTGAATTGTGAAAACCCTCTTGAATAAAGAAAAACCTCATTACTGATAATTTAAGGATTTTTTTGGATTATGATTAAGTGACTTGTTTTAAAAATTCTGATTACTTCTCAAATAAGAAACAAGGTATAATGGTTAATTAACAATTATTGTAAAAGTGATTAAAATAGCTTAGAAATAATAGCTAATCTAAAATATACAGCTAAATATTAAAAAAGATAGTTAATTTTGAAGATTCATCTTAAAATTTGAAATAATAGTTAATTTTGAAGGTTCATCTTAAAATTTGAAATAATAGTTAATTTTGAAATTGCATCTTAAAATTTGAAATAATAGTTAATTTTGAAATTGCATCTAAATATTAGAAATAATAGCTATAAAAAATCGTTTTTATTTATTTTAAAAAAAAAAGAATGAGATTGTAAATTTATTAATGGAATTTTTTTAAAAGCTATTTAAAAAATAAAAGGGATGCTTTTAATTTAAACTCCATTTTTTTTACAATCTCATATTAAAAATTTTATTGTTTTTTAAATAGACTTGATAGAGCACCTCTTTTAATTCCGATTCCCAATAGTAGTAGTATAGAGAATATTACAATAGCTGTTATCAATAAAGAGTTATTGTCTGTATTTTGTGTTGGGTCTTTTGGTGTAATCTCATAAGCATCAGGATTATCTCCAGATGATTCACTAGCTTCACCAGATTCACCACCAATATCACTACCGCCACTATTAGTTGCAGCAACATTAGCTGCAGCAACATTAGTAATTCCAGCTTGAGCTACTTGAGGTCCTTGATAACCTTGACCTTTATCAGTATTAGGGTTAGTTCCAGGATTAGATGTTGTGCCTGTATTAATTCCTAAACCAGTTCCAGAATCAGAGCCAGTTCCCATTCCAAAACCAGTTCCAGAACCTAAACCATAGCCAAAACCTGATCCTATTCCAGAACCATTTCCAGTTCCATTACCTAAACCAGATCCTGATCCAGTACCAGCACCAATACCAGTACCATTTCCGGTTCCAGTTCCAGTTCCATTACCTGAACTAGAGTTATTACCAGTATCAGTTCCACCAGTTTGATTATTATCTGGTGTAACCCAAGAACCATCAGGGTTTCTCTCTCCACGTTGCATGGATCGTCCAATTCCTGCCATTATCTCTTCACTAGTTAAAGTAACATTTAATGGTGGTCTAGGTAGTATACCGAATGCACCTACATAAGCATAAATAGTTACACCTATACCAGCATTGGAAAATACTCTTGTTGTATAATCAAAAGCAGCTATTCCATTTTGAGGATAAACTAAATCTCGACCATAACCATTTAAGCTGAATTCAACAGGAATATCAGGTAAATCTGTTACATAAACAATTGCACCAGTTGTAGGATCTATGTAGTAGAAGTAAACTAAGACATTTCCTTGATCATCTACACTTATTAACTCTACTAAGATTGGTATTGAGTTACTAAGTCTTGCACATGTGAAACTATCGCTAAGTCCACCATACCAATTTGCACCTAATGTTAATGGATCAGGAATGCTTCTAGCAGTACCAGTAGCTTCAAGTCCATGATTATTACCAGTTAATATGTTAGAGTAAACACTATTAAACAGGTTCACTGGACCATTTCCTAAACCATCATCAAGAATTATACCATGGGCATTATTGGTAATTGTATTCCTAGTTATGAGTAAGTTAGGAATATTGGCATCAATTATAATGCCATTTCCATCTCCACCATATCTATCTCCAACGGTACTAGGACCACTTGTACCTCTACCACTAATAAAATTGTCTTGAATTGTTATATAATCTATATCTCCTTTACCTCTTAAATCAATACCATCTCTACATCTAATAAATTCATTATTTAGTATATCTACATGTAAAGCATTGTTAACAATTACTCCTACTTGAGAATCACGAATATGATTGTTAAGTATTTTAACATTTGAAGCACCATCTTTTATATCAATAGCTACTCCATTTGGAATACTTAACTCAAAACCGATTAAAGTAACATTTGAACCAGTTATGCTAAATATAGGGCTATTAAGGGAACTTACAATTTTACCTCCATAAATAGTTATGGATTTACTAATAATAAGATGTAAATCAGTATAATTACCAGTAAGATTAAGTATGCCTCCTTCAGGAGTAAAATCAATCAACTGTTGAATACGTTCATTATCAGTGAGAAATGAATCAACACTAATAATTGTACTAATGCTGGTTTCAAGGTAATCATTGTCCTCATTAAAAGTTATTTTTAGAGAAATATCATGATATTCTGAAATATCAAATTCAACAATAGCTAAACCATTATTATCAGTTGTCCTATTGAAAAATTTTCCATCTATTTCAAAGAATAGTAGTTTACCTGCAAGTCCCACACCATTAGCATTTTGAAGTATTGCATACACGGTTAATTTATCAGTTGCCCTATCTATGTTGGTAATATAATTAATAGAAGTATTTCCTTTACTAGCAATATTAAAAGTAACCTTTGAATCAGACTCATCACTATTATATCCAATTGTGTAAATTCCAGGAGTAGGTAATATTTCTATTCTACCATCTTTAGCAAGAACATTCTCAATTTTGCCGTTATTATTGATAGTTACATAAAAATCAGGTAATTCATTAAGATGTAAATCAGTACCATCATTTAAGGTAATACGAGTATAGACAAAGTCACCAACACCAGAAGCACTACTATTATCTAAGCTAACATTATAGTATTTATCTAATTTAGCAAAAATACTTGCTGAGCTGAATTTGGTTTCAATAGTTGAGATGTTACTATGACCCCACCAGTTATAATCAATGTCAATTACTGTAGGAACTATACTCAAAGCTAAAAGACGAGTACCACCAGCAACAATACTATTATAATTAATGATGAGGTTATTTATTGTTACACCGAATATAAGAGCCATTTGAGAAAATGTGAATTCGATACCATTACCATGGGTTGTTTTAATATCATTATACTTAATAGTAATGTTATTTATTGTTACAGCACTATATGCATTAGTTGTGAAAATGATTCCATTACCATTGACAACTTTAATATCATTACTTAAAATGTCAACAAAACCTGTAATGGTTGAAGCAAAACTGTAATAAATACCCTCTCCATTGGCATAAATAATATTATTTTCAATTGTCTGATTTGTTATAGTACTTCCTTGGTAATATATCCCATTAACTGAAGCATTTATAAAATTATTTATAATCAAAAGATTTGTAATTGTAATACTCATCACATTACTACTAAAAGTAGGTCTTAACTGGATGCCATTACCACTATTTATTATATTATTTTCAATAATAAAATTATTTAAAGTTAAAGCACCGCCATTTTCATTAGGATAAATATTAAGTCTATTATCTATTATAATACCTGCTTCAGAAACATTAATATTATTAGTTGATATATTTAAATTGTTCACTGTAGCAGCAGTACCAAAAGCACTGGTTATTACAATTCCTCTATCGCCAGTTATAGTGTTATTTTTGAAAGTAAGGTTGATGCAATTAACTATGCCTCCAAATGCAAATATTGTACCATTTAAATTAATATTATTTTCAACTATATATGCATTAGGAGTATTAGAATTAAAGTTAAGATTCAATCTTGAGATATTATTATTGGTTATAGTTATATGGGATTGGTTGGAATTATCATTGAGAGTAAAAGATGCGAAATTGGAATTATTAACTATAATATCTGTTTCACTATCAGAATTAACTGTGATAGTTAAAGATGTAATATTAGAATTAATTATAGTAATCTGTGCTTTACAATTAGCATGTACTGTAATATTTAAGGAGTCTAATGTAACGCCATCTATATAAATTATAGATTCAAAACCAGTATCATTGACAATTATTGTATAATTGTTATAGTCTACATCACCAGTTAAATTAACATTAGGTGGAGTATGTAATATATTAGGATCTGTTATTCTCAAAGGAGGTTCTGTGAAAACATCAGAACTACTGGAATTCCCAGAAACAGATATTGTAGATGTTTGATGAGGGTCATTGAAAACATTGTTAGTTATGTTAACTTTTGAGTTATCTATTGGACTTCCGGATACTGATATTTGATAAGAATCAGGGAATATATTGTCTTTTATGGAAATTTCTGAATTATCTATTGTAATTCCAGATACATTTATATTGCCATTTAATGAGTTGTTTATTATGAAAAGTTTTGAATTATTCATTTCAGATACAGAAAACCTAATTCCTTCATAAAAACGTGACCCTGAGTAGAATCCATCCAATAAGGTATTGTTTGTTATGTAAACTTCTGCATTATCCAAAGTTCCTCCAATATATTCCAAAAATTTTAATATGTTGTTAGAAATTTGAATATCGGTAGCATTTGAATATATATTTAAAAGTAGAGATTCGCCAGTATTGTTTATCACGAATATTCTATTTATTAATCCATTGTTTGCAGAAATACGTCCAAAAACTCCAGTAATATTATTATTGGTAATTATGAGATTATTTAAATCGCCATTTATAGTAATATTTAGAAATCCACAATAAAAACTATCACTTGGAAAAGTTCCTGTATTATTGTTTATTAAAATATTTGTAATAATATCATTATCTATAGTTCCTTCTATACCATATCTTAAAACACCATATTCCTCTAAGAACTTGTTGTTTTCTACTGTAAAATTTCCTTTTGCAACAGTGAAAAAAATAGTAGATCCTTTTAAATCGTTTCCAATAATATTGAAATTTGAAATATATTCTCCATGGATAGTAACAAGGTAATTTCTATCACTATGAGTCTTTGTAAGAGTATTGTTAGTCAAATTAATATTTTCTATTGTTCCAGTTGGAGATAAAACTATTGAACCTGAAGCAGCATAAATAATGTTATCTTTGATATTTATGTTTTTCATGTTAGAGATTATTGAAAGGTTACTTGTAGTTATTGTTATGCCAGTTACTGTCCAGTTAGAATGAATATCATTATTGATTATTTCCATGTTTTCTACATTGTATTGGAATTTTATATCAATTATGGTTTTAGAGGAATCTTCACTTTCTGAACGAACAATATTGTTTTTAAAATCGAAGTTTGTAATGTTTTCACAAGTTATGAAAATAACAGTATAGCCAGTACTTTTTAAATAGTTATCTTCAATATATAAGTTTTCTATGTTTCCAGTTGTATTAGAATATATGGCATATGTTTGCCATGAGATTATTGTGTTGTTTTTGATAATATTAGTACTTATATTATTAGAGAATGATCCAATATTTAAAACAATAGAATCCTTTGTTGTGTTAATCAGATTGTTTTCTATCACATTATCACTATTAGTTATTATCACTCCTGTGGTATTATTCATAATATGAGTATGTGTTATTTTATTGTTTTTAACAGTCAATTTATCAGAACTTGAATTAATTGCTACACCAAAATCTATAATATTCAAATTTTGAATAATAACTCCTTGACTTTTAACATTAAATAAAGTACTCGTACCATCACCTTTAATATTAACAATTGCACTATCATTTGATGCTCGTATAGTTAAATTACGATTTATATTCAATTCTTTCAAAGAATAGTTTCCTGTTTGTAAATTAACAATATTGTCTTGAGTAGTAGTATTATCAATGAAATCTTGCACATCTTTCGAGGTAGTTGTTTGAGTAAAATCTTTAGCACTAACAGTACTAAGACATGACAAAAACAATAAAAAACACATAAATAAGACAATTTTAATGCTTATCGTTCTCAATTTAACACCTTTTTTTGATTTTATTGAAATGTTACAAATTGAGGGCTTATCATGATTATTGTATAGTTTAAAATTAATTATTTTTTAAAAATAGGAATTAAATAACCTTTTTTCAAAATTATTTAATTTTTCATTTTTTAAATCATGTCACTTACTCGATTTGTAAAAAAAAAGAAAAAAGTAAATTAATAATAATTCATGAAAACTATTTTTATTTAAATAATTTCCATAAAAATGAAATTATTTTACTAACAAAGTTTTTAATTACAGACCAAAGGTTATTAACCTCTGCACTTGTTTCTTCAAGAGGGACTGTGATATTTGTAATGTTATTAACATTATTCACAAAATTATTATTACTAATAGAGAAACTACCAGTTGAATTAACCACATTAACTAATAGAATAGCAACAACATTTCCATAAAAGAAATTGTTGGTTATTGTAACATTTTCTATTACAGTTGGTGATGATGCATTGTGGAAGGTGTTGCCTTCTTCAACACGTACACCAACTATACAGTCAATTATGGTATTATTATCTATTAAAATATCAACAGTAGAGCGAGCAATGTTAATCCCATTGCCACTTACATTACATATATAATTATTTGATATAGTTACTCCAGTGACTCCACCACCAAAGAATATACCTTGCCCTTCTTCTTCTGGTCCTGGTCCAATATTGTAAATAATATTATCATTAATAACTATATTGGAAGTGGCACTATTTACTCCCATGAATCCTGCCGCAAGAGAAATTCCATTGCGGTAGAAGGAAAAAATATCATTGTTAGAGATGGTGACATCAGAGGAGTTCACGATACCTATTCCATCACGAGCCTGAATAATAAATGCATTTCCATTAAGCTCATTGTTTTGTATTAATGCAGTATTAACACTTGTGAGACTTATAGCGTCATTATCAGTTCCCATGTTAATAACATTGTTGGTTATATTAATGTTATTAGTACTATTAACAACAATGGCTCTTCCACTATTTATTGTGAAATTGTTTATTACCACGTTGGTGGTGCTAATTACATTTAAAACTATTGGAGTACCACTATTAAAATTAAGTGTGGATCCATTTCCCTGCAAATTCAAAGTTTTATTAATAGTTAAACTAATATCCTGATAAGTACCAGGAGTAAAGAAAACTGTAGTATCATTAGTAGTATCAATAACATTTTGAATTTCTGCATTATTCATAGTGTCAACAACATTGGCTGCTGAGGCACTACTTATTATTGAAAGTAATCCTATCACTAGGAAACTATACAATAATAGTTTTTTCACATTATTCATATTTAATCTCCTTAATTTTCCCGTCTTTAGACGCAAAAATTGATTAAAACACTGAAAGTTGATTCAGAGATAAAATTTTAGAATTATCTAATCTTTTATTCTGTTTTAAACTTTCAGTTGTGGAAATATTTAAAAAAATAGAGGTTCTTTGATTAATGAATGATCTTTTGAATTTGATATCATATAATAAAAAATATAAATAATACCTATTATCATATAATAAAATGGGGTTGTATATTAAGAATACTGTTGTGCGTGACATGTTTTTTTTAGTTGCAGCCCCTCTTACTTGTTTTAAATGTTTAATGAATATTAACTATTTATTATTTGTTTTTAATAGTTCTGTAGCTTTAGTTTCTAGAATTAATAGTTTTATAGTGTCTGTTTTTTTATTAAAAATAATGAAAATAATCAAAAATTATTTTCAATTTTTTCAATTTTAAAGATTTGATTAAACATTTATTTTTAAACATTCTCCAGTACACTATAATTTTTACTAGTATCTCTATGGAAAAAATTTTTCCACGATAATATTATGTCTACATTTCGATATAAATGTTTTTGTTTGATTCAAGACATACCTTTATATAGGATAAAAGAAATATATTTAATACTTAATAAACTTTGATTTTCATGGAAAAAAAATGATATTATTTATTTGGCTTGTTTGAAGTGAAACTGACTTGATTTTCATAAAGTAAATTTAATTTCATTTAAAACTATGTGAAATACTATTAAAATTATTATTTTTTAATTTCAACATATATCCCTTAAGTTATTTTTTATCTATTTTTCGTTATGGCTACTTCTTCAACTATAAAAATTTAGTGATATAAATTGTTTTAAAAAATGAAGGGATTATTCAAATAGCTATTTTTATTTTTGCATGGTTATATGGGATATTGTACTGCCTTTTTTTGATGGATTAGTCTTTTTTTACCTAGCTATTTCTTTTAGCAAATATTTTCCTAAGATGTTTATTAGCTAATCTTGCTAATTTTCTAAGAAAGCTAAGCTTATCATTTTTTCAAATGATATAATAAATTTATTTTTATTTTAAAAAGAGTAAAATTATTATTCATTATTTTTAGTCCTTATGATGTGTGAAATATTTCAGTTTTTTCCATCACATTATTTCTCTCAATGTAATATAATTTTCATGTTGAAAATATTTTGAAATCTTTTTTATTTATAAAATTTTTTATTTTTATAAGTTTAGAAAATTGAAGTTTTTCTAACATTGAATAATCAAAGATTTTTCAAAGTTTAAAAACGAAGTTTTTTTTTATTTTTTTAAATGAAGTTTTTATTTATAAAAATATCTTTTTAAATAAATTTTATATATAATTAAACATTTTTCCAATAATTATTTATATCATTTCCTTAATAAAATTATTAAACAAAATTTTTTAAGTAATATGTTGTATAGCTATATTCTAAAAAAGTATGTTCTTTATTGAAAATTTAAATGAATCAAGTGTTAAATGATTGATTTCTAGTTGATAAGATTAATCATATTAAATAATAAAGTTATAATTATTATTAAAAGGTTTAAATAGGAATGAGTATATCTTAGATAAAAAACAATTAGCTATTGATTTTGCCATCATAAATCACCTTGAATTGAAAAAATCATATTATTTGGTTCTGTAGCTAGGGGTGAAGATACAACAGATTCAGATATAGATATACTCATTATCACTAAAAAAAAGAATGATAAATTTGAAATTAAAGATGATGTTTATACTAAGGTCATGGACATTGTATATACACATGGAATATATTTCTTAAAACAATCCCCTTTGATTATTACAAAAAATATAAAGATTTTTCTTACTTTTCAACAGTTAATAAGGAGGGCATTGTCATTGGATGAAATAATTACTCTATTTAGAAAGGTTATGATGCTTTAAATGGTTGAATTCAATTTTAAAAATGACTATTACAATATTACTATAAATCATTCATTACTCTGTTTTTTATGGATCGAAATCACTTTTACTTAAAAAAAGGAGTCGAAATCAAGACCCCATGGGATAAATATTGAGAAATTTGGTTTCAAATATCTGACTACCTTCATAATCTGTGTGATTCAAACCGTTTTTGATATTTCAACTGTTTTAATGAGAGACTTTAATTTTTACTAAAATATCATTTATAAAATTATACTACGAAACTTAATTTTTGGCACTAAATTTTCTCATTATTTATATATAAATTAATAATTCTTGTGCCAAAAATTTGGTGTGCGACTATATAATATTTTTATTAATTTCTTTTGCACAGGTTTTTTTATTTATTTCATTTTTATTAATCTTATTTTTATTAGTATCAAAAATAATTAATTATACTCATTTATATTTATAATA
>Ga0099364_10004311_pt1 | contig 21615 bp, 22 predicted proteins | sample TergutTh196P3_FD_73070 | JGI IMG/M metagenome (GOLD analysis project Ga0099364, IMG submission 73070) | Microcerotermes parvus P3 segment gut microbial communities from Pointe-Noire, Republic of the Congo - Th196 P3 | ecosystem: Host-associated > Arthropoda: Insects > Digestive system > Gut ... | reverse complement strand
TATGCCCTATCCGGGATATATTATTAATCATGACATAGAACATTCTGTCGAAAATTTTGATAATCTGGAAGTTGTGGCTTGGGTACAGAACATTGCCACTAAAGAAGTATATAACTCCTGTACAGCCACAAAAGGAACAAGCAACATCTCCACGAACAATCTTGTAGCAGTAGAACTATTTCCCAATCCCGTTACCGATGAACTCTATATCAGCAATACTCAACAAGTAAAAAATATCACAATTGTCAATATGACAGGTCAAACAGTGATTGAAGCGTTGGGAACAGGTGATAAGACAATGGTTATTTCTACTCAGTATTTGCCCTCAGGTATATTCTTTGTTACCTTGAAAAATAATGAGGGGGTGCAAATAACGAAGAAATTGGTTAAAAAATAAATTTGTATTAAAAATATATGTACCTTTGCCACAAGTTTAATTAAACAAATATAGTTATGAACAAAATGAAAAAAAATCTTTTTTCACCAACGCCCAGCGTTGTGAAAAGAGGCACAGTTACGATGCTGTGTTTGATGTTGTCCGGCTTGTTTTTGGTTGCCGGATGCAAGAAAGATAATCCGGTGATTTCGGGAGGAAGCGGTTCGAGTGACGGAGGCGAAGAACCGGAATATCCGATAAACATTCCGTTTATGGAATATTCGTTAGACGAAAGCTGTCATTGGACAAATCTCGCCTACAATGATAAGGTAATCATTATCAACAGTGAGGAGGATCTTAACCGGTACGTTGCCTGTATGGACGACGATTATACCGAAATTGATTTTTCAAAGTACACGATGTTATTACCTCACGGGTATCATACATCCGGAGTTAATCCTAACAATAATAGTTTGCAACAATTATCTGAACAAAACTATGAAATGAGAGTAGATTTATTCCCCACTTACCTAACCGCTGTTACATATTGGCAGGCTCCGATTATTGTTGATAAATTGGATGAGGGATGTGTTATAGAGTTATTAATAGTTGATAAAGGTATTGAAAGATGAAAAAAGTACTACTAACCTCCAAAGTATTAGTAGATACTCCCCCCAAGAAGTAACAGAAAATGATTTTTGTTACATAAGAAAAAGTCAGTAGTTAAAATTATTAAAAAAATAAAAAGTTTGCCGTTTGTATTAAAATATATGTACCTTTGCCATAAGTTTAATTAAACAGATACAGTTATGAATAAAATGAAAAAAAATCTTTTTTCACCAACCTCCAGCGTTGTGAAAAGAGGCACAGTTGCGATGCTGTGTTTGATGCTGACCAAAAGTTTATTATTAGTTTTCACTCTGTTAGGGAGCGTTACTTTATCATTGGCGCAAAATACTATCGTCAATGATTACAGTTCATGGGCAGTAGTAGGTTATTCTTCAGGGGGCAGTCCACCTCATTATCTGATAACAGACTATGTTGATTTTGATGGCGATTCGATTGTTGGAGACTATTTGTACAAAAAAGTTTTTATGTGTAGGGACGAGCTACATGAACATATTGCATATATGGGATTAATGCGTGAAGAAAATCAGAAAACATATTTTGTTCAAGGAGGGTTAGTTGCCGACCGTTTAATATATGATTTTTCATTAGAAGCAGGGATATATTTTGAATATGATACCAGCCCGCCGGATTACAACCCATGGTCTGTAACTTTGTATGTGAAAAGTGTTGATTTCATAGAAATTAATGGTTCTATGAAAAAAAGAATACAAATAACTGACAATCCTGATGCAGAAAAGATACGATATACATGGATAGAGGAGATAGGCAGTTTGGATGGGATATTATCTATGACTTTTGGAAATGGCGGTATTAGAACTTTATTATGTTATTTTCAAAATGACGAATTAATATATAAAAATCCTGACTATTCCGAATGTTATTATGAGGGCTATCTTGCAGATCTACCTGTTGAAAAGAATGGTTTAAGTGTTTATCCCAATCCGACGAGCGGGGAGTTACGGGTTACAAGTGACGAGTTACAAGTTACACGTATTGAAATTTTTGATATAGTGGGGAAAATGGTTTATGGTCAAGCATACGAACATACTATTGATATAAGTTTTCTCCCAACAGGTTTATACTTCCTTAAAGTGTATGATACAAATGAGCAAGTTACAGTAGTTAAAATTATTAAAAGATAAAATATTATGAACACAAAAAGGTTATTATTAGTTTTGGCATCACTTTGGATAAGTTCTTTGCCGTTATCGGCGCAAACGCTTGCGTCGGTCAGTCATGCAATCACGCACGACACATTGTTGACAACCATTCAAAGCAAGAGTATTGGTTCTAAAACCGTAATGGCGACAGGACAAGCAACATTCTCTTCAAAAACGGGCTATGTCAGAGTATTGCTCTCCGATGATTACGGGTATGATTTATTGGTGTATGAAAGTATGCCCTTAGTCGCTACCGATGGAATAGATAATTTCAGCGGCAAGGCAATGGAAACGGTTGATATCCCGTCTTCTCTTGTATTAACAAAGGTTCGGGTAGAGATAAAAAATGCAGAGTTGAAAAACTTATCGGTTGAAATAGCAACGACAAATATTTCCAAAACTCAGCAACAACAAGAAAGAGCCAACAGAATTACTTTAATGAACAGCAATCTTCGCGCCCAAAATGCACTTTGGCTGGCGGGTGAAACATCTGTCTCTCAACGGAGTTATCAAGAGAAGAAGTGGCTGTTTGGCGAAAAAGTTCCTGATTTGCAAGGTTTTGAATATTATGTGAGCGGAATCTTTGAATTGCATAGCGATAGTATTACGCCAGTTCAAAATCCTGCAAGATCATCGCCTTATGTACCTTCGTTTGACTGGCGCAATAAACATGGCGCTAATGATCCGGCTTCCCCTTATTATAATGGACCAAATGGATGGATTACGTCTGTGAAAGATCAAGGTTCCTGGTGTAGGAGTTGTTGGGCTTTTGCTGCGCTTGGACCTCTTGAAGCGATTGTGAATTTATATTATAATCAAAAAATAAATGTTGACCTGTCGGAACAGGAATTGCTCTCTTGCGATAATCATTATCCTAATGATCCTCATTCTAATGCCGGATGTAGGGGTGGATTTTCAGAGAGAACTCTTGAATATTATATCAAAAATAATGGCATCATTGATGAAGAGACGTTTCCTTATGGGGCTTCAGATTATATTCTTTGTAGCCAAAAGCCGACATCTTCAATTGAAAAAATAACAATTACCGATGCCAATACGATACATCCTGCCAACTTTGACCAAATAATAAAAGATGTTATGGAAGCCCCTCTTGCGATTGGATTTTCCACTTGGGAACATTCTGTAACATTAATAGGATATAAAACATTACAACCTAACGAGACTATTTTTCTGAAAGATGGAGTTGGAGGACCTGAAATCTGGGTATATCTATGGAATAATGATGAGAGGGTAGGAGAAACAGCATTATTATTTAAAAATAGTTTGGGGGATTCATGGGGCGACAACGGATTTGGTTATATATTAGTGCCAAACACAGATTCTCTCAATGATTATGGGAAAATAGTACTTCCCATCACAAGTCAAATCTATACCGATGCCGACATTGTTTGTGAAGACCGTGATGGCGACGGTTACTATTTTTGGGGAATCGGACCAAAACCGGCTACATGTCCCTGCTGGGCTCCCGACGAACCGGATGGCAATGATTTCGATTCCGGCTTAGGTCCAATGGATGAATATGGACATTGTGCTGTGCTGACGCCTACTACCAATATTACTACCTCTCAAACGTGGAATACAGGCGCTATTAGTAACAATCTTACCATACAGCCTAATGTTACATTAACTATCACCGGCGTTGTTTCTTGTGCCGAGAATGTTTCAATTACCGTTAAACCCGGCGGCAAATTGGTGCTAAACGGCGGCACACTCACCGCTGCCGCTCCCAATAAACTGTGGAAAGGCATCATTGTTCTGGGCGATCCCACCAAACAACAATTAGAACAATATCAAGGAAAAGTAGAGTTAAAAAACAGCGCCCTCATTGAACACGCCCTGTGCGCCATCAGCGCCGCTCCGACGAGTTATTGCAATGCCGGCGGCGGCATCATCACTGCTACCAACGCTACCTTTCTCAATAATAAGCAAGCGATAGAGTACCGTCCGTTTGAAAATAAATACCCAAACGGAACTATCATAGACAATGTCGGAAAGTTCACCAATTGTACTTTCATTATTGACAACTATAACCATTTTGATGCCAACGGAATATTTTCCAATTATCATGTTACGATGTGGGAAGTGCGGGGCGTAACCTTTCAAGCATGCACTTTTGACAATACTATTTCCAACTTTCCCGGCGGCGCATGTCTTTATACGATGGATGCCGGATTTAAGGTCATCAATAGTTGTGAACCGGCTTCCTATTCGCCGGGGCTTGTTGATTGCGCCTGTCCTGCAAGCCATGTTAGCACCCCAACAACTTTTCAAAACCATGGATATGGTGTTTTTGCGAGTAGCACCGGCAATCCGCGCTCTATTTACATAGACCAGTCGGAATTTCAAAATCTTATGTATGCTCTTCGCATCTCTAATCACGATAATTACCGTTTTACACGCTGTACAGTTACAGGCATTAAGGGTTATGGTATCTATAGTTTAAACTCCAGCGGTTACAGGATAGAAGAGAATAAGTTTTTTGGCTCTAATAACTTTCAAGAGATACGCGGTATAGATATATCCAATTCGGGTTATGTAGAAAATCGGATATATAAAAATGATTTCACAAATATTAACAAAGGTATTTATGTATTGGGACTTAATGGACCTCCGCTCAATCCTCCGGGAGGACATCAAAGGCTTCAAGGTTTGCTGTTTTTATGTAATAATTTTACCAATAATTACTATGATATTTATATTGGAGCAAATGCAACAGTTCGTTCCCATCAAGGCTCTCTTTCTTCAAGCGCAGGTAATACTTTTGAAAGTACTCAGGTAAGCAGTATTTATTCACTAAGTCCGCAGACGATTACCTATTATTACAACCCTTTCAGTTTCGGTAGCGGTCCCTATAATCCGACGAGCAATATAACTCTTATTTGGGCGACAAACAACCTCTGCGCCTCCACTTTTTGCCTGCCCGACGGCGGTAGTGGCGGCGGTGGTGGAAACGATCCCAGAGCAGCCGCCGACAGCCTCGAACAATACAAATCCATGCAGCAGCAATACGACGACTTGCTCGCGCAACTGAAAGACAACCCCGAACTCCTGCAAGAACTTTTAGTTCTAAGCGACGCCATGCGCGAACTGAGCGACCACGCCATCAGCAGAATCTTGGGCGACAGCATCTTATACTTGGAGAACTTAAAACCGTGGTACGAAGTGGTACGCACGCCCGTTGCCAAGTATTCTTTGGCGGAAGTCCATTTCTACGAAAGAAAATACGACCAAGCCGAAATGGTGTTAAACGAAATACCGAATATGTTTGAGTACAGCGAATTAGAGATGACGGAACACAACAACTACATGCGTTTCTACAACTTCAAAAAGCAGTTGCAACTCGCCGGCAGAAACTGGACACAGTTAGACGAAACGGAAATAGCCTATCTCCAAACCATCGCTGAGGCAACCAACGGCAGGTCGGCAAGCATGGCGCAAGGCATTCTCTGTTTCTTCTTCGACATCTGCTACGAAGACAAAATAGAAGAAGGTGGCGAAGTCATTCCGCCAACGAAAAACATGGCTACCGAAACGCAACTATCCGATAATCAAAACCAAAATTTAGATTACGAACTCACGCTATACCCCAATCCGACTTCATCGGAAATGACGGTAGTTCTCAACAACCCCGCCGTCAAAATCGTAGCGATGGAACTCTATGACCTTTTCGGCAAAAAAGTACAGCAACAAACGGTGAATCAATCTTACGGAACGCTCAAAATGAATGAGTTGGCGCAAGGAGTTTATATTTTGAAAGTGCGATTGGATCAGGGAGATGTGGTGATGAGAAAGGTAGTGAGGCAATAGATATGTGATGTGCGATATGCGATATGCAAAATTGTCTGAACATGATTTTCATGATTTAAGGATTAGCAGGATTAAAAACCTCTGTGAGCCTCTGTGTCCTTTGTGTCTCTGTGTTGAATATTTTTTTTCAGCACAGAGGCGCAGAGCCCACAGAGTTACACAGAGAAAATTTCGTGCATTCGTGGCAAAAACAAAATATTTTTTCAAAAAAAGTTTTTTGTATCAAAAAAATGTGTACCTTTGCACCCCTCAAAAAAAGTAGTTTTAGGGAGAATCGAAAAAGAAGAAAATTCAATGAAGATATAAAGATAGAATATGATAACTGACCCGATTGCAGATTATTTGACCCGGATACGGAACGCGATGAAAGCGAACCACAGGGTTGTGGAGATTCCTGCATCTAACATGAAAAAGGATATCACCAAGATATTATTCGAGAAAGGATATATCCTGAATTATAAATTTGAAGATGAGCCTAAGTCGGGGATCATCAAGATAGCGCTCAAGTACCATCCGGTAACGAAGGAGAGCGCCATCCGGAGCATTACCCGCATCAGCAAGCCCGGACTCCGACGCTACGTGAAAGCCGACGAACTGCCGCGCGTGCTGAACGGATTAGGCATCGCCATCGTTTCGACCTCCAACGGACTGATGACCGACAAGGAAGCCAAACAACAAAACGTCGGCGGAGAAGTAATTTGTTACATTTCATAAGGAAGGAGATTGAGCATGTCAAGAATAGGAAAATTACCCATTACGCTTCCCCAAGGAACACAAATAACAGTTTCCGACAACAACGAAGTCATCGTCAAAGGAAAACTTGGAGAGTTGAAACAAGCCGTCAAACCGCAGATTAAGGTAACGGTAGAAAATAACACCATTGAGTTGAAAATCACCGAAGACACGCAGGAAAACAACGCCCTGCACGGACTCTACCGCTCCCTTATCAATAATATGGTAACGGGCGTCTCCGAAGGATTTAAGACACAACTCGAACTCGTCGGCGTCGGCTACAAAGCCACCAACACCGGACAGGTTCTCGAACTCTCGCTCGGTTTCTCGCACTACGTCTATTTCCAACTACCGAAAGAGATAAAGGTGGAAACCGTTACCGAAAGAGGTAAAAACCCGATGATCACCCTCACCAGTTACGACAAACAACTGTTAGGACAGGTGGTGGCGAAGATACGCTCGTTGCGTCCGCCGGAACCATATAAAGGCAAAGGTATCAAGTTCCCCAATGAAATACTTCGCCGTAAAGCAGGAAAATCAGCAGCTAAGAAGTAGTAGGACAATTAAAATTGAAGAACAATGGCTATTAAGAATAAAAAGGAATACCGGAGAACACGAATCAAAATTCGTATCAGAAAAAGACTTTCCGGCACGGCAGAACGCCCCAGAATGTCTGTATTTAGAAGTAACAAAGAGATATACGTTCAGTTTATTGACGATCTCAACGGCAAAACCCTTGCCGCCGCCTCTTCGATGAGCGATTCCCTCAAAGGAACAAAGGGAACCAAAGTAGAAGTAGCGGGTCAAGTAGGCAAGTTGGCAGCCGAGACCGCACTGTCGGCAGGCATCACGACCGTAGTGTTCGATAGAAACGGCTATCTCTATCACGGCAGAGTAAAAGCGTTAGCCGACGCAGCAAGAGAAGGTGGACTTAAATTTTAAAGAACAGTTATGTCAAGCATAAATATCACAAAAGTAAAATCCAGCGAGATTGAGTTTAAAGAAAAACTCGTAAGCGTCCAGAGAGTAACCAAAGTTACCAAAGGGGGGCGCACGTTCAGCTTTTCAGCCATCATGGTTGTAGGCAATGAAAATGGCGTAGTAGGCTACGGATTAGGGAAAGCGAAAGAAGTTCAAGCCGCCGTACAAAAAGGCGTGGACGACGCCAAAAAGAACTTGGTGAAAGTGCCGGTGCTCAAAGGCACCATCCCGCACGAACAATACGGGAAATACAGCGGCGCTTACGTCTTCTTGAAACCCGCCGCCCCCGGAACGGGCGTCATCGCCGGCGGCGCCATGCGTGCTGTCTTGGAAAGCGTAGGCGTAACCGACGTCTTGGCAAAGTCGAAAGGCTCGTCAAACCCGCACAGCGTGGTCAAAGCCACTTTCGACGCCTTAGTGCAACTGCGCGACGCCTATACCGTCTCTCAACTTCGCGGCGTGGACTTGAATACAGTGTTTAACGGTTAAAAATCAGGAAGATGAAAAAGTATAAAGTAACACAAGTAAGAAGTACCATCAGGCGTCCGGGCGTGCAAAAACGCACCATGGAAGCCCTTGGACTCAGAAAGATAAATCAATCCGTAGAACATCAAGCCTCCCCGCAAATAGAAGGCATGATCAACGCGGTAAGACATTTGGTAACAGTAGAAGAAATCTAAATTTTAACTCTTTAGAATATATAAAGCAATGGATTTAAGCAACTTAAAGCCGGCAAAAGGCTCTGTAAAGAAAAGAAAAAGAATAGGACGCGGTTCGGGATCCGGACACGGTGGCACCTCCACACGCGGACATAAAGGAGCACAATCAAGATCAGGCTATTCGCAGAAAAAAGGTTTTGAAGGAGGTCAAATGCCTCTCTACCGCCGCGTACCTAAAGGCGGATTCAAAAATATCAACAGAGTCGAATACGCAGGCATTAACATAGACCGCATTCAGAAACTGTACGACGAAAAAGGAATATCCGTCTTCAACCCTGAAATATTCAGAGAAAACGGACTCGTCTCTAAAAACGACCTGATAAAAATCCTTGGACGCGGAGAACTCACGGCAAAGGTGGAAGTAACCGCCCACGCTTTCTCCGAAACAGCAACGAAGGCTATCGAAGCTAATGGTGGCACAGCAATAAAAATGTAAAACCCATGAGACGATTTATTGAAAGTATTAAAAACATTTGGAGTATAGAAGAACTTCGCAAACGAATCCTCTATACCTTGGGAATCATCCTGATATACCGCTTAGGCTCTTACGTGGTTTTACCCGGCGTTGACCCGTCGGCGCTGGTAGGACTAAAAGCCCAAAGCAGCGAAGGATTGTTAGGACTGCTGAACATGTTCTCCGGCGGAGCATTCGCCAATGCCTCCATCTTTGCCTTGGGAATCATGCCCTATATCACGGCGTCCATCATCGTGCAGTTGCTCGGAATGGCGCTGCCCTACTTCCAAAAACTGCAAAAAGAGGGCGAGAGCGGCAGGAAGAAGATGAACCAAATCACCCGCTACTTGACAATTTTGGTCTGTATCGTCCAGGCGCCGACCTACATCGCCAACATGCGGATGCAGGCAGCCGACGCCATCGTGCTGACCGACGTCAACGGAGCGCCTTCGATGCTCTTCTGGATCTCGGCAATCGTCATTTTGGTGTCGGGAACGCTCTTCGTCATGTGGCTCGGTGAACGTATCACCGAGAAAGGAATAGGAAACGGCATCTCGTTGATCATCATGATAGGTATCATCGCTCGTTTGCCCTTTGCGCTCTTTGCCGAGTTCGCTTCCCGTATGGAACAACAAGGCGGCGGATTGGTCTTCTTCGTGATGGAAATAGCGGTACTGATTATCGTGATCCTGCTGTGTATCCTGTTAGTACAGGGAACGCGACGAATACCGGTGCAATACGCCAAACGTGTGGTAGGCAATAAACAATATGGCGGCGTGCGCCAATACATCCCCATCAAGGTCAATGCGGCAGGCGTTATGCCCATCATCTTTGCACAGGCAATCATGTTTCTGCCTTTGACCATCGTCGGCTTTACCGACCTGGACGGCTCCTCGTGGGTAGCCTCTGCAATAAACTCATTGATTAACGTGAACGGGTTCGCACACAATCTCATCTTTTTCTTGATGATTGTGGTGTTTACCTATTTTTATACGGCAATTACCATCAACCCGCAACAAATGGCGGACGATATTAAAAAGAACGGTGGCTTCATCCCCGGCGTCAAACCGGGTAAAAAGACGGCGGAATATATTGATACAATATTATCCCGCATCACCCTTCCGGGTTCCGTGTTCTTGGGTATCGTAGCCATCTTACCCGCTATCATTGTGATGTCGGGCGTAACGTCCGAGTTCTCCCGTTTCTACGGCGGAACCTCGTTGTTGATTATGGTGGGTGTGATTCTGGATACGCTTTCGCAAATAGAAAGCCAACTGTTGATGCGCCATTATGACGGCTTGATAAAAGACGGAAGGATAAAAGGACGTTCGGGAGGAATGTAATAATGTCGCAATCATTGGTTAAGACGGAGACCGAGATAGAATTAGTCCGTCAGAGTTCTTTACTTGTTGGTAAAACGTTGGCAGAAGTAGCCCGCTACGTCCATCCGGGCGTAACCACCCAATATCTGAACGACAAAGCCGAAGCGTTTATCAAAGCGCACGGAGCCTCACCCTCGTTTAAAGGGTACAGAGGCTTTCCGGCGGCTGTGTGTACTTCGGTAAATGACGTGGTGGTTCACGGCATCCCCAATAACACACCACTACGCGAAGGCGACATCGTCTCGGTGGACTGCGGAGTGTTTATGAACGGCTACCATGGCGACTCCGCCTACACTTTCGCCGTAGGAAAAGTCTCGGAAGAGATTGCGCTGCTGATGAAACGGACAAAGGCATCGCTCTACAAAGGCATCGCCTGTGCCCTCCACGGCAACAGAACCGGCGACATCAGTTACGCCGTACAGTCTTATACCGAATCGTTCGGCTACGGCGTCGTCAGAGACTTGGTCGGACACGGCGTCGGACGAGAACTGCACGAAAAACCGGAAGTCCCGAACTTCGGAAAACGCGGCACCGGAACACGATTAGACGCAGGTATGACCATCGCCATCGAACCCATGATCAACCAGGGGAGAAAACACGTCTTCACGGAAAAAGACAAATGGACAGTCCGCACACGCGACCGCAAACCCTCGGCACACTACGAACATACCGTCGTAGTACGAATGAAACAGGCAGAGATTTTATCAACATTCGAATATATCGAACAAGTATTAAACGATAAATAAATTATATGGCAAAACAAACGGCAATAGAGCAGGATGGCACCGTCAGAGAATCGTTAGGAAACGCCATGTTCCGCGTCGAACTCGAAAACGGACACGTAATCACCGCTCACATATCAGGAAAAATGCGCATGCACTATATCCGTATTTTGCCGGGCGACAGAGTGAGAATAGAGATGACGCCATACGACTTGAGCAAGGGGAGGATTAGTTTTAGGTATAAATAAAAAGTATCTTTGCGCCAAATTTCATTCACAATATGAAAGTTAAAGAAGATATTAAAATTGGCAAACAATATACTGTCAGGGAATTACAAGAATTCTCCGTAATGGAGATGTATAAGTCTATTTCTGAACACGAAGACAGAGCCGACCCCAAAGTTGGATCTATTTTAACTACCATTGACGGAATTGTGATTGAAACGGCTCACAGAGGAGAATTACGTGCCGGCGACCATGCGGAATTTACACTATTGGAAAGAAAATGCAGAGATAGAAAAGTGGACGGATGCGTTATTTATGCTACACTTGAACCCTGTGCACCCGGCGCTCGAAAGGAACCTAAATTGAGTTGTTCAGAAAGAATTGTGAACGGAAGAATCAAAAAGGTTTATATCGGCGTTCAAGACCCAGACCCGACAGTAAAAGGCAAAGGCATAGATTTTTTGAGACGCAAAAACGTAGAAATAGGATTCTTCGACAAAGATTTGCAAAGTGAAATTATGCTTGTTAATGAAAAATTCATAGAAGAAGCAGAAGAACGGGCTCGAATTGCAGATTTGAAAGATTTAAAACCCATAAAAAACCCATTTGAAGTAGGATTAAAGAACTTTGACTATAGCGATTTGTCCGAAGATGCTTTACAGTTGTATATTGAAAAAGCAAATATTCCCTATAAGGTTGATTCCGAAGAATTTAAAAGATTATTGTTAAAATGGGACTTTATTGAGATTGACGATGAAAAACAGGTAAGCCCTACTGGTTGGGGAATGTTGTTGTTCGGGAAAAAACCTGCTGATAAATACTCACAAGCAAAAATTAAATTTACTGTCGTAAAGAGTGAAGGATTAAAGCCTGAGATAGAGGATTTTGATATGGCTCTTGTTAAAGCACCAGAAGAGATAGAAAAATATTTGCGCTATGTGTTTCCAAAGAGTATAGATAGAACTCATTTTGAACATACGGAACAAACGGAATTTTCCAGACAATTACTTGAAGCAATTACTAATGCGATAGTACACAGGGACTATACAAACGACGGCGCTCAAATCCTTATTACCATAACGCCTAAAGAAATAATAATCAAAAGTCCAGGTGAGCCTATTGTTCCCTTAAAAAAACTACAGAACTTTACGGCACCCACAGTAAGTAGAAATTCCAAGTTAGCGGATGTATTCTATAACATGAAGTATATTGAGCGTAGAGGTTTTGGCATGGAAGAACTCCAAAAGTACAAACCTAAGCCCATTTATTCATTTGATGGAACTTATACCGTACTTACAATAACAAGGAATATACTGCTTTCCAAACAAGATGTCAGACAGATGATTGAAAGTCTGAAAGAAGATGAAAAGAAGGCTTATGATTATATTAAAGAAAAGACAAGAACTTCCAAGTCTGATTACGCAAATCACGCTGGAATTGATGATAAGAAGGCACAAAGAATCCTAAAGAAACTTGTAGATGTAAGACTTGTACAAACAAAAGGAAAGGCTAAGGCAACAGAATATGTTATTGCAAACGTTGATACAATGAATGAGTAATTTTGTCCTGATTGCATAAAAGACAATAAAATGATGAATCGGGACAAAAAACAGGTGATAAATGTAGGGTTAATAGAGAAGATAATGATAGTTATAAAACGTGGCTAGTAAGGTTATATTAAGGTTATTTAACGTTATTGCAACCTTACTGATAATCTAAAAAATCATTGAATCAGGACAAAATCAGGACAGGAATTAGGACAAATTAAATATGTGATCTCGCATGGTGTAACCTTACAAAATAATAAATTAATTTTGCCTGACAATACGACATCCGTATTGTTGACAAAAACCTTATAGAAGTTGCACGTATCTTCAAAAAAGATTGGAAAATAAAAAAATAACTGTAAATAACTTTTTAACATTGTATCTTTGCAAAATATTTTATAATTGGTACTAATTTAATACATAGTTTCTATGAACAAACTTTTTTTTATGTCCTTGACTACCATAGCGTTTCTTTTGGCACTAAATAGCTGCAATCAATCAACCTCTGAAAACAAAAACAGTGATACCGCTGTTTATGACCGAGTTATTAAATCGGAAACGTTGCGAGCGTGTTTTCTAACTTATCCGCCTGCTTGTATGAAAGATACAAAGACAGGGACGATGTCCGGTATCTTTGTAGATGTGCTGCAAAAAGCATGTGATAATCTTGGTTTGGAACTTGAATGGACTGAAGAAGTGGGGTGGGCTTCTCAGATTGAGGGATTGGAGTCAGACAGGTATGATATTGTAGGTTCTCCTGTTTGGGCAAATCCCACAAGAGGAAAATTAACCACGATGAGTATTCCCGTTTATTATAGCGGAATTGGAGTTTATGTTCGTGCAAATGAAACTCGTTTTTCCAACTTGGATTTAATAAATAGTCCTAATGTTAGGATTGGCACAATTGATGGTGAATCGGCTGATTTAATTGCTCGGACTGATTTTCCAGAAGCAAAAAGAGTTTCAAGTCCGCAAAACACAGATATTTCTCAGAAATTACTTGATTTAGCCACCAATAAATGCGATGTGGTTTTTACGGAACCTTATTACGCATACGAATATTTGAGAAACAATCCCGGCACAATAAAAAATATTGCCGAAGCAAATCCTATCCGACTTTTCGGTAACTGCTATATGTTCAAAAAGAATGAATTTCAATTACAGCAAATGCTCAATGTAGCAATTCAAGACTTAATTAATAGTGGTTATGTGGATAAAATCATATCAAAATATGAACCAGCACCACATTTATTTTATAGAAGTGCTAATCAATTTAAACCTTTTGAATAAAATTGAAAATGAACGCTTTTGAAATACTTACAAAGTATAAAGGAGAATTTCTTATCGGCATTGGAGTAACCCTTCAAATAGCGTTAATAGTATGGGTAGTTGGACTTATTGCCGGTGGATTGTTAGGTGTTTTTGGAGCAAAATATAAGAAATTTGTAGGGATACCATCAAGTACCATTTCATTTATTCTTGGTGGCATTCCTGCCATAGTGTTCCTTTTTTGGCTACACTATCCGGCTCAAAGAATTTTTGAAGTAGTAATTGATGGTTATTATAGCACTATTTTTGCATTGTCTGTAATAAATACATTTCTTATTGCCGATTTAGTAAGAAATGCCTTATCCAATTTTCAAGAGCAGTATATCGTTTCGGCAGAAGTGATGGGTTTCTCTACATACGAAATTACTTGGAAAATTCAAATACCTTTAATATTAAGGCAAATAATACCAAGTGTGCTAATAACAGAAATTGTAATGCTTCATTCTACTTTGTTTGGCTCTTTTATTTCTGTTGATGAGATTTTCAGAATTGCGCTAAGGGTAAATTCGGAAGTATATAGACCTGTTGAGGTATTTTCCTTGTTGGCGATTTTCTTCTTGATAGTCAGCTTGCCTATTGCCGGAGTTGCCGCTTGGCTAAAAAAGAAGTATTCCCGTAATCTTTCTAAAGTATAGTGGTATGGTAGTAGTTAAAGATATATGTGTTGATTTAGGTAATAAGGAATCCCGGAAAAGGATTTTAAGCGATATTTCATTGAATTTAGAAAAGGGAACTATTACTGTATTAATTGGTCCTTCGGGTAGTGGGAAATCAACCCTGCTCAAAAGTATTGCAATGCTCATTAACCCTTCTGCCGGAAACATCACCATTGATAATGACAAATACGAATTTTCTCGTGATTTTGAGAAAAAAATCAGAAAACAATTTCAAAGAGATGGTAACCGTCAAAAAGTCGGTATTGTATTTCAAGATTTGCATTTATTACCTCACTGGACAAATCACAAAAATATTGTAGCGCCATTGAAAAATATAACAGCAGAGCAAAAAGATAAATTGGATTATTTCATAGAACTGTTTCAGATGGAGCAATTTATTAACCGTTATCCTAATGAAAGTTCGAGAGGAGAAGAACAGAGGGTTGCACTTGTTAGAGCGCTTATGATGAATCCGGAATATCTTTTGTTAGATGAAATTACATCGGCATTAGATCCGGAACAAATAGTAAACGTGTTGAAATACTGTGATTCCATTAAGAGTATGGGTACAAGTATTTTAATGATTACTCATTACATTCCATTTGCAAAAAAAGCAGCAGACCAAGTTGTTTTTTTGGATAAAGGAATGATTGTTGAAAAAGGAACAAATCAAATTTTAACCAATCCGCAAAGTGACCGTTTGCGGATTTTTATTAACAGCCTGCAATATATCGTTGGAACAGAAATGTAAAAAATCTAAAATATGTCAAGAAGAATAATTGTAGAGAAAAATGAATGGGATCTAGTATATAAGGATCTTGAAAACGAAAAAATAAAAACATCAATCTACGATGATTGTATTATTAAATTAATGGGAGAGGCTGGAAATAAACGGATTTTAGACTATGGAGGTGGTCCGGGTGTTATAGCAAAAGCCTTAAAAGATACTGGTGCCAATGTTGATATTTATGATATCAACAAACAAATTTTAAGAATGGCAAACTATAGATTGGCAGATGAAAACATTATGTCTAATAAAAGCAGTATTACACAAAACACCTATGATTTTGTTTTGTGTAACCTTGTGGTTTGTATTGTTGAGGACGATGAAGTAATAAGTATTGCAGAAGACATATATAATGCTTTACATCAAGAAGGTATAGCGTTTATTGGGTTCTGTAACCCTAAAATATATAACATTCACGAATCACAATTGGATATTAGGCACTCCGGAAATATGAACTATGAGGTAAATCATGAATATTTGAAAGAAAAAAAAGAGGGTGGATATATTGTCCCTGAAAAACACAGGCCATTGGAATGGTATAATAAAATATTTGAAGAAATGGGGTTTTCAATTAATGACATCTCATTCACTCCCGAATACATATTTAAAGGAAAGAAAATCAACGATTTTGTAATATATACATTAAAAAAATAAAATGAAACACATCAATGTTTTTTTTAATTTTAAGGAACTCAAAACTGACATTCGGACAGAAATAATTGCCGGATTATCAACGTTTTTAGCATTATCTTACATCTTTGTTGTCAATCCGGCTATATTGAGCGAAGGCGGAATGAATAAAAGTGCTGTGTTATTTGCAACCGTCATTACTTCTGCCTTAGCCACTCTATTTATGGGCTTATGGGCAAAGAAGCCGTTTGCACTTGCTCCCGGACTTGAAATGAACTCGTATGTTGTTTATTACGTTATTCTTACTCTTGGTTTTTCGTGGCAATATGGTTTAGGTATCGTTTTTTGGTCTGGTGTATTATTTATGGTTCTTACCCTTACCAATGTGCGAAAAAAAATTATCCATGACATTCCCGACAAACTCAAAGCCGGATTATCTGCATCAGTCGGCGTTTTTCTGATGCTAATCGCTTTAAAAATATCTGGTTTTATTGCTTATGAGGGTATTTCCATTCAAAGTTTCTCAAGTCCATTCACAAAACCGTTTTATGTATTTCTTGTAGGTTTGGCATTAGTTGTTCTATTTGATAGGCTTAAATTGAAAGTATCAATTCTTATAAGCATTATTGGAGCAACTATTTTTGCCCATTTAACGGGGTTAGACATTTCAAGCAGAGAAAAAGTTGTCATTTCCGGTGATATGTTTAACGCTTTTATGCAATTAGATTTCAGTGCCATTTTTGAACCTAAATTGCTTTCGGCGCTTATAATTCTGTTTGTAATAGATTTCTATGGGAGTGTCGCAAAATTTTTGGCTTTTACGAGAAAAACCACAATGCTTGATTCTAAAGGCAATATGCCTAACATGAAAGAGGCATTGGCTGTAGATGGGATTGCAACAATGACCGGTGCAACATTAGGAACTACAAGCGTAACGGTTTATGTTGAAAGCGCCGCCGGCATTTCTGTAGGAGGGAGAAGTGGGCTGACTGCCATTGTTTGCGCTTTGCTTATGTTTTTATTTATTCCATTAGCCCCCATTATTAATCTTGTGCCGGTTGAAGCAACAACAGGGGCACTTTTAATGATTGGGTTAAAAATGTTTCCAAGGTTTACTGAAATAAAGAAATGGAGTACTATTGAAATTATTCCGGTTTTATGTATGATAATAGTTACATTCCTTACATTTGCATTAGATAAAGCAATGGCTACAGGGTTTATATTCTATATTTTAGCTTTGCTGTTTAAAGGAAAGCGAAAAGAAATTAATCTCTATTTGGTTGTTTCTACTTTATTAATTTCTGTTGCAATAATACTTTCAATATATGGATAATAAAGATACTCACAACGCTACCAATGATTCTTTTAATGTCTCCTTTTTATTTTCTAAAAAAGAGAAAATCAATAAGAAAATATCAGATCTTTCTAAACGGAATATAGAACAGATACTTAAAGAGTTTGCCCCTCCATTTGATTTCATTAGAAAAGGTATATTGGAAAGTATGGGTATGATTCTTTATGAGTATATGATCGAATATTTTGTCGTTAACCCTGAAAAGTATCAAGGTTTTAATTTGGAAAAAATAAAAACCAATTATATCGCAGTTCAATCTGAAAATGCTCAAGAATTGGATACAAAAAAATTTAGTGAGTATATTCGAACTCTAATAAAAAGAAGTTTTAAGTTTTATTTTTGGCCGGGGTTTACTACCCTCCAAAATAAAAGGGTTTTCATTTGGGTAGATAATAGTCAAAACCAAGGTCATTATTATACAGGAATAGGATATGATAATGATAAAGAATTTAGAAACTGTCCAACGACTTTAGCTTATAATCAAGTATTAAACGCTGATAATTTTATTGGAACGGATTTTTTTCCTGGTAGTACTCATAATTTTAGGGTAAATCAAAGCAAAATAGATGAGAATTGGAAAAAGGAATATTTTAAATTGAGGAATAAAGGTCATGTTTTTAAAGCAATACACGTTACAACAGATAAAGATTTCAAAGAAGAAGAAGAATCACACCACGCATTGCTCATTTCAATTAGAAAAGAGAATATAAAAGATAGCAGCTGGAAAATTAAAAAAAAGTTAGGCAACTTTCTTAAAGGGAATAATGTAGAAAAAAATGAATATTACTTCCAATGGCCTTTTGATGCTTTGCCGTATGAAGAAAAAATAAAAGAGAAGCAAAAAAATATTACTTCTGAAAAATTAATTAATCTGTGTGAAGAAAAACAACGGAGAGTCATAGATATTCAAACGCATCTTTACAGTTACTGGATAGCTGAGACGTTAGGAGATGGTAGTGCTTTTAAGAGTGACGAAAACAAACAAAAATTTAAAAAAAGGTTACATGAACTTTTAGAGAATAATAATTTGTTAGAATTGGAAGGAAAATTAGGTTTTTTTGAAAAAATTGATAACGAGAAACAAAAGTTCAAAGCTAATCCATGTAGTTTCAAAGATGTTTATTTCAATCATTGGTACACAATTTTCCATGAAAGTTTTTCTTTAGAAGAAGATTTAGGTTCAACTATGTTATTATCTAATTATAAAATACCACACCAATTATTATATCATGTATCTTCGTGGATAGAGGATATTTATAATAGTTTGAAATTGCTTGAAAGTAAAACGATGGTGGAATTTAATACATATAAAGATAATTTCAGAACATTGGCTCACTCTCAAATTCCTTTTTTTAATTATTTTAGGAACAAACTATCGGATAAGGATTATCATACTCTTATACCTGTTGTTGATTTATTACAATATGGATTAACGATTGCAAAATACAGCTATTTTCCTCCAGAAAAATTAAAACAGGCTATAGAGTACGAGAGGATGAAAACAACGATAAGTATTAGTAATGTCATTAATGATTCTATAGAAAAGTTAAATACACTTTGTAGAGACAATACTAATCGGATTTATCATGATTTGTTTAAGATTGAGTCTCCATCTGAAATAGATAATTTAATAGATCTTGCTACCAATCATCAACTATTTTCTTTTATTCCCTATAATGAAAGTAGTATAGAAACTCATCAAAAATTTTTTGAAACTTTAGTAATAGAAATACTAATTAATGCAGTGAAACATTCTGACCATAATAGACCAAATATTCAAATTGAGATGTATTCTGATAAGATATGTTTTAAAAATTCTAAGCCTTCAGGTAACAATCTGAAAAAAGACGAAGGATTTGGTTTGAAAATGTGTCAACTTATTGCTGCGGCAATTTCCATTACACTAATGCCGTCTGATACAGAAGAAGATTTTTATTGTATAACAATTCAATTAAAAGATTATAAAACAGAATAACATGAACAAAAAACTGACAGTATTAATTATTGATGATGATTTTAGTGACATCGGAGTTATTAAAGAAATGCTTCAATATACCGGATATTTTGCATATATGAATGTCCATGATGTCCGATATATCGAACAAAACGACAACAATGAGGAAAATGGTACGCTCAAACAATTTATTAATCAGAATAAGGAATGCATAGATATTGCTTTGATTGATTTCTTGTTCCCTGGATATGAAAAAACGGTAGAATATGGAGGAGAACAAGCAGCAAGAATGGTACGTGAAAGGTTTCCATTTTGTGAAATAATATTCTGCACCAGACATGGCGATAAAGTGTCGGATGGCAAAATTTTTAGCAAATTTAATGCTTCTCCATGGGCTAAAAGTAATATGGAAGATGGCAAGAGAATAGGGAAACTACGAATGCAGGACGCAATTAAAGAATGGGTAAAATCCAAGTTGTTTGAAATATCAGCGAACGAAACCGCCAAAAAAGAATGTTTTCAAGCCATTCAAGGTGATACCATTGAATGGGATTCACAAATTACAATAGGCACAGAGCGGTGGACTTTTGAAAATCTGTTTTTTATATATAAAAATCAGCCAAAAGAAAAAATTAATGAATTGTTTAAAAAATATCTTGTCAGATTTCCAAAAATTAAGCCAAGAGAAAGTGTTAATAGATGGGAGGAGGCTACAGGGCTATATAAAAGTCCATTAAAAGACTATTATTTTCTTTTGTATGGCAGCTATTATGCAGAATTAACTAATATAACAAATAAGGCAAAACTCTTTTTGGATAACTTGTTTGAATTTCTCTTAACATATTTAAAGACAATAGATAATAATGACGAGAAAAAAGAAAATGAGAGTTTAACACAAATAAAAAACAATATTTTAGAGCGAGCAGAGTCTATTTGCAATATAAGAGAAAAAGTGCCGATTATATCAGAAAACCCGTATATAGCTTTGCAACAATTTACAAAGAAATTAATTTCCAGATTAATTAGCATTACATCATATGTTTTATTTGATATGTCTGTCCCTTCAATATTGTATCTTTTTACTAAAAACGATTTTCAAAGTACTAATAATGCTAAGTTGATTAGCCATTTTTTATTTATTTTTGAGATGCGTTATGACGAACAACAATCAGACTTTGAGAGTTTTATCTATGAATTTAGTGAACCGAAAGGAAAAACGTTTAAAGTCTATAAGCCTATCGACCGGAAATATACTACAATATTAGGCACAATGGAAGAGGCAGGTAGTTGCTCAGATTATGAACTTGATTTTATTTCATCCTATTTCAAGGAAATTAAAGATCGTGTACAAAAAGAAAATAATGACATCATAAATGCATATTTTAATGAGACTTTCAATGTGCTAAATGGATCTGAAGTGTTGAAAAATAGAAATAACTCATAATAACAAATTAGATAACTACTTCATGACTAAAATATAACATTTTTAAACCTCCAGCTTTTTTACTTTCGCCGAAGATATTATTATTTTCGGTTTTTTAATTAATTAAAAAGGAGGTAAATTATGACAAATTTTTATTCAACCAAGTTAATGCGGAATCCTTTACAGGAGTTTTCGCTCATGAGATTCTTTGAAACAGCCAAAGAACGGCACCTGAATCTCAACAAATTGATGCACGATTGTTTTACACAGTGCATTGATGCTACAAGAGAGAATTTAGTAACTATAAACTTTAAAAAAGTAAAGGAGGACAAATCATGAACCATTTACATTTTCACCCACATCCACATCACCTGCCATTACAAATGATGCAACAATGTCAGCGTATTGCTTTAACAAGAGTATTCCTTTGTTTAAAAAATATGCAGAATGAACATATCATCATTCTTGATGAAGCCACCTCAGCGTTAGATATTGCAACAGAGGAAAAGGTTATTAATAATCTTCTTTCCTTAGTTGATAAAAAAACGACGATTATTGCAATTGCACATAGGTATAATATTTTGAAAAAGTCGGATTACATTATCACATAACTGTCCCAACAATTCCATAAAAAAAGTTCATTGAAAAAGATTACCTTTGTATGAGTAAATTACAAGTAATCATCAATAAACTTTTATGGGTACAAAGTTAGGAAAAAAATCGGACA
>Ga0099364_10004310_pt1 | contig 21622 bp, 16 predicted proteins | sample TergutTh196P3_FD_73070 | JGI IMG/M metagenome (GOLD analysis project Ga0099364, IMG submission 73070) | Microcerotermes parvus P3 segment gut microbial communities from Pointe-Noire, Republic of the Congo - Th196 P3 | ecosystem: Host-associated > Arthropoda: Insects > Digestive system > Gut ... | reverse complement strand
TCTTTCCGTCTTTGTAATAGTTGACATTGCTGGTGTCGGCGATATACATCTGCGGCGTTTTCCAATTGTCCGGATTGCTGATGTAGTTTCCATCGCGGTCATACATTGAGGAAGCCATGTTCATGGCGCCGAAGTATTGGAAAACATCATCGTTGTCAAGGGAATCGTAAAGATTGCCTGCACTTGCAAAGATGGATGCGTCCGTTCTTCCAAGCAGAGCCTGAAGCATTTTTGTAATCGCATCAGAACTTTCGCCCCAATAATTTTGCGAATACAGGTAGCCCATGTTTGCCAAATAGAGATCGGCAATTGCCTTTATGGTATTTGGATCTGTTGGGTCTAAATTGCCGCTGGCACTGACCAGGTTGCCCGTTCCGATTTCATATTGACCGAGTTGCTGAGCAAAAATACGAGATGTTGCAATATCCCACAACGCTGCGTCATTTTCACTGCCGCCGAGCATCGCCACAAAGTCAAGCGAATTTTGGCGCGGATTATTAACGACATCGGGGTGGTCATTGAGATTTGGCGTACTTGCAATTTGTTTGATGGCTCTGTCGATGTGTACCAAGATGGATCCAAAACCATCTCTCATGCCGGCGCTGTTATAGACAACATCGACGCGCGGGCGATAGACTTGTTGACCATTGACGGTCAGCAAAAACATATCGTCATATTTGTCGCTTCCTTGTTCAACAACATTAACGCCTTGTAAAGAACCACCGCCGCCCCATCTGGGCTCCACGCCAAGCAGATAGAACAGACAGGCTTCGAGTGTTCCTTCGTCTTGGATGAAGTCAACGCCAAAACGCATCATTGAAATTGTTTCGGGCCATTCGCCGTAGGTTTCGTAGTAATGAACCAGCATTTGCTCACCCATTGCCTGACCGACTTTCCAGGCGGCAGGCGTTGGATAAGTACTTGGATCAATGCCGTAGAAATTACGTCCGGTTGGCAAAACGTATGGGTTTAAGACGGGGTCATTTCCGGGCGAAGGTGATATAAATTCGCCGGAAAGAGCACCGAGTAAGGCGTTCATTTCAGAGTCGCCGCAATCGAGTATTTTTTGCGGATAATTGATGCGTTCGTTACCCATGATGTAATTGACCATATCTCCGTGGTTCCATGGTCGGCCGGCGCCTACACCTGTTACATTCGACAAACCGTATTGGACGGAATCATAATAATTTCCGTTGTAATTACGGGCACGAAGAGCCATCGTTCCAAGCAGGTTTTCCATTGTTGTTACGTTTACATAGTTGCCGTCAGCGGATCTATAAGCCGATGTTTGACCATCGGGGAGACGGAGATTTGCAGGCGTTGTCGGGACACTGAAATAATAGTAGAAATCAAAGAATTGACTGACCATGTCGTCCATGTATCCCATATCTTTAAAGAGTTGTGTGTATTGAGCAGCAGTATAAGTGCTGTATGCCGGATCGTTTATGACATAGCCGGGTCCTAAAAGGAAGTAAACGACTTCATTTTGATAAGCCGTGTTTCCGGCATCCTGTGGGAAAGCCATGTCCAAATAGTCGCGGACGTCTTGGGCATTAATGCCGCTTCCGTGATTGACAATCAGCGTGACGAAATAGAGGATGTCGTCTTCGCTGTATTTGTACTGTCCGCTTTCAGCCGGTGTGATGACGATGAGATTTTGTCCGTCATCAAACGAGATGGAAGCGGTTTGTCCTGTCGGGATGCTTGAGCCTGCCGGAATGTCGCTGAAATAGGTATTCAGCAGAACTTGGTCGAGTCCTTGGCGACTCCACATATTCCAAACCATTGGTGTTACTTGATTTACTTCAAAAGCTCCGTAAACGTGTGTACCGTATGAAAGGCTTGTTTCACGAATAGATTCTACGAAATCGTGGAGATGGTTGTCTAAGAAATCATCAAAGGAACCATTTTTGTTGGAAATCAAATAGTCTTGAAGCATTTTATCCGTGACGTCGCTTGTCTTTTGAACATTCGGATAATCCGAATCAGCAACAATTTGATTCTTGTATTTTCCAAAGACGTCGGTAAATGCGTCATTCCATCCGAATTTGTAAACATCGGTGACGATGATGAAGCGGTAAGCTGAAAGCAGTTCTTCAACGCCTCCGCCGGCAGCAACATTTTTCTGATAACCGCGAATCGCAGTTTCCATTTCAATGAGGTCATCATAGAGTTGTGTTTTGATCATCGGCGGCGTCATATGGGATATGATTAAAGCATTTCCGCGGTATTCGGCGGTTAAACCTTCGCCGACATTTGCGACGATGTAGGGGTAGATGTTTGGAAGATCGGGAAGCAAAACGGGTCCCCAGTCATCCGCCCGGGATAATCCCAAAGAAGTTCCGGGGAGCCATTCCTGTGTACCATGCGTTCCAAAGTGAATCAGAGCGTCAGCCTTCCAGCCGCGGTCACCATCCGTAAAGCCGGTTTCACCGGTTCCGGTACTGTCGCCTGTGCCTCTGTTGAGCCAGAAGTAAGTGGCGATGTATTGGTGTGTCGGCGGCAGGTCGCCATGGTAGTTGGCAGAACTCAATGCTGTGTCACTTGCCAAGGCTCTGTTTGGCTCAGGCATAATGCGGACATTTCCGAATTTAATCATCGGGACAACGATATAATTTCGGTCTTGACCGTAGCCCAGTTGGTTTTGTTTATCCGTCCAGATCATGCCGCCCCAATAGGTGTCATCGTCAATGGGACCAAAACCTTGAGGAATTCCCCAAACATTGACAGCTTCATCGAACAATGAAATATTCATTGTTTCGTTGACATAGATTTCATGCTCGACCCATTTTATGTAATCGGTGACCGGTATCAATTCGCAGCCCCACCATGTATCGGCAGTGTGCGACATGTTAGCGTCATTAATGTAGTCGATTCTTTCTTGAACCATGGTGTCTAAGACGCCCGGAGCGTAAGAGCCGACATTAATTCCCTGCGTGTAGATGAGGTTGATTAAATTGACTTCGTTTAAAATGAGAGATTCATTTGTAACGGTGTAGTCAAAGATGTGTTCGCCGCCTGATCCGATTGTTACAACAGGAAGTCGATTCAGTTGAACATTATAGCCTTCTGTCCGCATTTCCCGAATGATGCCCGGGTAAGAAACATAGTCACCGATGTCTGACGGATTTTTAGAAACGCTTGCAACATATTGTTTGGCACCGTCGCCTGCTAAACTTCTCATAACATTAAGATAGTTAGCGCCGATGTCTTCTTTTCCGGGGGGGTAGTTGTAATACATTAAGGCGATGTTTTTGTCAGAGTTGGTTTTTTCGCTTAATTTTGCCCAAGCGAGGGCTCTGTCGACAATCCATTCTGTACTTTTTGGACGTGCGAGAGCAATAAAATCAATCATGCCTTCCAAATTTGAGGATGAACCCATCCATGCAAAATTTTGGGAACTGAGACCGTTTGTATCATAAATTGCGCCATCAGCAGAGGCGCCAACGGCTTTGATTACCGGCACATTAACTTGTTCTAAATTGTAAACACCGTTTGCTTGATTATTATAATCCAGAGCCCAATTTTTAAAAGAGATCATAGAGACAATGTAGCGGCCTGCTGCGATATCCGAAGGGGTGGAATTGGATTTTGTTTTATTAAGGTATTGATCCATGTTTGCGTAAAAATCAAAACCATCAGTCACAATGAGAACTGTATTATATCCCTGACTTTCAATGAGTTGTGATAATCTCTCTATACTTGTTCTGTAAGTTGAAAAACCAAACAAGACGATATAAGGCTTCCCTGGATTATGATATGCCGATTTTTCGTGCAAATCCATATATTTTTCAATTGTATTCGTTTTTATTTTATCTATGTGATAAAAGTAGCCGCCGAATTCAAGAGTTGATCGCGATGAAGAATAAATAAAATTCTGTGATGAAAATGGTGTACCTATCTGATTATCACGGAGCATATTTTTTATATTCAAAAGCAATTGATTAAAGGAAGCAGATCGACTACTCATAACGATATAATTGGAACTGAAAAAAAAAGAGCCTGTTGGAAAATTACTATTCGCAATGGTGGCAACGGAAGGACCTGTGGGAGTATTCAAATATTGTGTGTTAAAGACAAGTTCTGCACCTGCACCAGACGCATTATCAAAAACATTGCTGAACATATCAATTATCTCTACTGTAAAGAACCCGTCGAATAGGATAACGTCATAATCTGCAAATTGAATGCCTCTTTCGTCCATATTTGTATAAAGAATAGCAGGAGAGTACCAACTGTCATCTTGGAGCTGCGGATAAACATTTGAAGAAGAATTGGGAACACTCCCAAAAGAAACTGTGTCGATTTCTATGTAGCCGTTATAAATAGAATTTTCAACAATGTCTTTTAAAGTATCAAAAGTCAAAATGCCTGAATAATTTGTTGCTGCGGTACCTGCATCATACCCCACATACAAAATTTTTGTTTTTTCAAAATTCATCTCATCAATTTTTTCTGGTGGAGCATATTCTTTAAGAACGTGGCTGATGATACGCATTGTTAAACTGGCACCTTCTATTTCATTTATTAACATACCCTGCCCTAGAACATATTCATAATAAAAAGATGAACGAGTAGGATAATTTCTAGTAATTGAAGCTGGAACATCTCTTGTCCAATTTTCTTCAGTGGAAGCCAAATAAGTTCGATAAACTTCAGTGGAGGAATCATTCCAAAAATTAAATGTCATATAATTTGCTTCAATTAAAGTTATTAATTCAGCATCTTCTTGTGAAAAAAAAATGCCATCCAGATCAAATTCATTGCTTCGGATTTGAATTATTTTTAAATTTGGGTTAACTATTTTGGCTGCTTTTAAATTATTCAAAAGGTCTTGATTTTCATAAACCCAATACATATCAATAATGACAATATCTTGAAACTCAATATCTCCGCCAGGGGCAGAAAACACTTTAAACTCTGAAGTGTCGTATGGCTCATATCCGTTAATATAGTGGTAATTGACATGATAAATTTGAGAATCTGGATGATTATACACAGGTCTCATTGCATTCGTAGTCCCTTTTCTATTTAAATAATCTTTTTCTGGACTGAGGTAATCTTCCATTAATACTTCAATTGCCAAACTGTTGATTTCACCAAAACTATTGGTTTCATCACCAAAACGATTGGTTTCATTAATACCAATATATGTAATGTTTACAGAACCATTCATTTCAGGAATGATTGCCTGAGTTGTTGAAACCAAGCTGATTAATAATAAAAACAAAAGTAATAAAATAAAAAAAGTTTTTTTTTTTGAAAAAGGAATCATTGTAACATCTTCTTTTAAATTTGCGATTGTTATTCCAACCTTGCTAATTTTTAGTAACAAGGAGTTCAAATATTGGAAAATATATATAAATTATACAATAGAATTGAAGTCATGGAAGATAAACACAAACATTCTAATATTTATTCTTGTCATGACTCAAAAATAAAAAAGATGATGCATACAAATGGGCATCATCTGTGGTTTAAATTTTTTCTCTGTTCACAAATACGACAATAAATCCAAGTAAACAGTGAAAGGTTGACCAGGTTCGATATCGGCATCAGATTCTTCAAATGCATAACTGAAATCACCCTCAAATCCAGGTGCGGTTGTATCTGGCACATTGTTGAACTCAAAGTTTGATGGTGTGTCAGCAGGATCTGAATACATAGATGCTGTGTTGACTGATGTGTTTGCAGCAGCAGTTGCTGCAGCGACAAAGTCGTTATAGGCATCAAGAAGGGTATCGTCCACATCACTTATATCTAAAAAGAACATATCCACGAAAAGGTAGGCATAGCCGCCTGCTTCAACCATCGAAGTAGCATTCTGTATGCTACTTAAAGTGGGAGGAGTGGTGTTATCTGGGTCGTATATAATATCAACATAAATATGTTGGTATTCCATTGGAGCGTAAATAATGTCATTTGCAGTTCTGTACACATTGTCATATGTGGTGTCTTGAACCCAAAGGGTGGGATCATTATAGTAGCTAGAGCCGTTGCCCATACTTGTGTAAGTTGAGCCGTTGTAGTCATAAGTCCAACCGATGTACAAAATGACCGGATCAATGAGTCCTTCAGTTGTGTTGTTACCGGCACCAGAACCGTTTCCGTTACCTTGATCGTTGTTGTTTCCACCTTGAGAGTTTCCTCCCTGGTTTCCACCTTGACCATTGCCGCCCTGGCCGTTGCCATTGCCGCCTTGGTCATTTCCATTTCCTGCCATAACTGCCGGGACGGTTGAGAAAACCACCATAGCAACAAGGGCAAGAATCAAAATTTTGGTAAATTTTTTTTGTGTCATATTAATTTATCCTTTGTAATAAAAGATTTTAATATATTTTTGCTTTAATGAAACAAACAATATCTGCCTTCTTGTTCCTTGAAAAGGATCAAGGGGAAGAAAATCCCAATTCCAAATGGAAAACGAACCAATCTGTTACAAAGTGATAAAATTAAATGGATAATAAAAAGACAAAAATGAGGAAAAGATTTATTAATATCAAATCTCATTTAATAATTGTTCTTTTTACTAAGACACTCTTTTATTATCTTACAGCTAACAAATTGATTCGGTCATGTAGAAGATGGCCGGATTTTTTTTTTGAATTTTTCACTATTGTGATTAATTTGCCGATTGACCCTTTGAAGAATCAATTGACACGTTGATATTTTATTGAAATGAAGGCTGATGTCAGAACAGCCTTCATTTTTTATCGTATGGGGGGCGAATAAAGATTGCATTTTGCTGCCGAACGGAGAGTTGCCGTTCTTTTTATGTTTTTACTTGTGGTTCATAACAACACGATGAATCTATTCGAACAATAAATTTGAAAGACATTTCAAACACTTGAGAAGAGAAAAGCAAAACGGACAACAAAATTAATATTTGTTGCTGAACTAAATTGTTCTGCCTTTGGACACTTATAGCGTTTCAGTTCTCAAGTGTTTGAAGGTTAGGTCTTGGCTGTGTTGCCGCACAGCCAAGGCGACCTTTTTGAAATATTTTTCTTGAATAATTGTTTATGAATGCCTGCGATACAGGTGATTACTTTCAATTTTCGAATGTATTGTGTTTGCTTAGGAGAACGACTGCGGAAAAGACCGCAGCCGAATTTCATGCAACATTATATTTTCCTCAAAATTGAAAAATCAACTTTTGTTTTGGAAAATTAAAGATTACTTGTTTTTTTTGATATAAATATTTTTCTCATAAAACAGGGGATTTGCTCTATTAGATATGTCTAAAGAGTAATTTGATACATATTTGTATTAAAAATGAAGGAAAGTAAAAATGTTTTTTAAAAGTAAATCAAGCTAATTTGATCATTCAATAGAATTAAAGAAAATAATTAATATGAGAACAGATATGTTTATAATGTCTTTAACATCGGCATCTTTCTTCTCAAGTGTAGGTTTCCGGTGTTTAAGGCTTTGTTTTAACTTATTGGGTGAGTTAAAACATAATCTCTTTTGGAGAGAAAGGATAAGGGATAAATATCGATTTTGATGATTTTTGTCGATAGAATGGAGAGTCCCTTATCCACAAAAAATTTTGAAATGATTTTTTTTATGGAGCTCAAACATTTGATGTGAAATGGATGCGTATTTTGAGAATTATTCGGTGCGCAGGGGTTATTGAAGCTTCGCCAAAACAAATCCTTCACTTTTGGAAAATAAGAGCAATGTTTATGTTTATTGGTCCACCAACGGGTTTCAGGGTTTGGTTGTTATTTTTTGCTTAAATGAAAAAAGAAAAGAGGTGAGTTTATTTGATGTATGGGCATCATCCCCTCCATAGTGGAAATTGTGGAAAAGAAGCAAGTGTATGTTTTAGGGAGAGGAGGTGTCCGTTATTGGATTCAGGAGGTTAACGTCTCCGAAATAAAGCATCCAAAGATTCCTTTCTCCATTTTTCAAAATTATCTAATCTTTTCTGATGTCTTTTTGGGAAAAACTCTTTTTCAAATTCCAGATATGACATATATTTATTATGTTCCATACTTATCATTTAATTCATCATTCCTTATAATGTTTTGCAATATAATGAGGGTTGTTATTTGGATCAAAATAATACTTTCGTTTCACCCAAACAAATCCTTCGCTTTTTGAAATAACAGCAACGTCTATTGGTCCGCCAACAGTCTCAAGTTGATTGGTTATTTTTTGCTTAAATGAAGTGAGGTTGATTAAGGTTTCAGCCATCATTGCGAGTTCTGTTTTGGGCAAGTTTTCAAGAGCTTCAAATATCGGAGCAATGAATTCTTCGGCAGAATAAGCTTGAATAAAATTTTTCAAATAATCGCCTTTTTCAGAAAAAATGGTTGCCCAATCATTGACTTTTTGCTACAACTCTGATTTTTCTTCACCAATTTTAGACATGAATGAAATGTGAATATCTGAAAAAGAATCATCTATAGCCGTTTTTACATCCTCTTCAAAGATGGGACTAATACCTTTAACAAAAGCATCAATAATTTCCCTTTGTGCGGATGGAAAAATGTGCGCACTCACAGTACAACCTTCGACAAAATCAGTAATGTATGCGAGTTTGTTCAATAACAACCTGTCGATTAAAAGAGAACAAACTTTGGGAGTGTAATCATTATCCCCAAATCCTGCAAAAACGATACCGGACATACAACCTAGCATATGATTATTAAAAAACAAATCATTTATTGTTTCTAATTGTTCTTTTAAAACGTCATATGTAGATTCATAGATATTCAGACAAATTCCATTGATTTCTTGCAAATAAAACTCAAGTTCGTCATTAAAATTTTGATCATACGGTTTTGTAATCTGAGTTTGCAAAATAATTTTATCAAGTTCCTGTTTCAAAATTTCTAATTTATCTTTTTGATTTAACTCTTCGTTCGAATGATTAAAATAAATTTTTTCGAAATATTTCTCCAAATATTGTAGCAAATGATCGAGTAAATTTTTATGATACTCCTCAAACTCCTCCATGAAAAAACGAGCTTGTTCGTCTTTGTCAAACATTTCATTGTTTTCTAAAAAGGATATAAAACACTCAACGCCGTCTTCTAATGTTCCAAACCGTTTCCCTTCATTTTTGATATGCTCTCGAAAAGCGTGAATAATCGTCTCCCATGGCAAACCCATGAAATTGGCGTCATTGTAAATCATAATGCCAATAGAATGGTCATAAAGGGCAAACAGTTTATTTGACGAAGAATAGGTTTTTCTCTGAATGTCATGATGCTCGGCATGTGAAACAATTGTAGATATGCTGTCTGCCGCCATTGAAACTGCATTTTTATTCATAATAACAATTTCAGAAGTCATGCAAAAACCCCGTTTTGTTTTTTTCATCCCAAGCTGTGTGAATACATTTGCCTTTAAAGAACTGTCTGTTTTTGTCGTTCATAAATCAATCTTCCTTCAAGAGAGTCATGCAGTTATTCACACATGAATCTGCCGAAATTCTTAAAAACGAAAAGTTTAAAAACCCCACAGCCGGCAAAGAAATGTATAATCCCCCCAAAATGGAAATGGATTGCATTATTTTATAATGCCTTTAACGCCGCCTTTCTCATAAACGGGGCTTTCCAATGTTAAAGACTTTGTTTTGATTATTGGGCTCTTCGAAAACAAAAACTCTTTTGAAAAAAGGATAAGGATAAAATATCGAGTTTTTGGTTTTATCGATAGAATGGAGAGTCCCTTATCCACAAAAAATCAATAAATCCGTTTCTTGTTTTCAATTTGAAACCCGCCGTCTTGGAGAACATATCTCAATATTTTTCCCCCGATGTTACTTTCTTTGTATTTCCATATCGATAGTGTTCTTTCAAAATCTGTGTATTTTTTCGTCATTTCAAACTGAAAATATGAATCAGCAAGATGTTTTAATTGATTTTCAAAAAATGTCGGAAAAATTCCCTCATATAATACCGCAATTAATATGATTTCGTATTTCTGTTCCGCGTTTTTGATCAATGCGGCGGCTTTTTTCAACAGATTTGCAAGGTCTGTCGTTTCTTCTTTTGAATATGAAAAATCAATCAAGTTTTCAATCACACAGATGATACTTTGTTTTTTTGTGTCTTGATTGGCTGGATCTGTTTCAAAAGTGGTTAGATCTGTTTCAAAAATTTCAAAACCATTGGCAATTTCATCAAGAAGATTTTTGTTTTTTAAATCCGCTTTGATGAATTGCCAACTTTTTTGTTCTTTTTTGGCGTGCCTCCCTTGAGATTTTTTCATCTCCGCCAAAAAGGAACGCATTCCTTCATCATCATTTCCGGCCAGAAGAAGAAATGACATACTTTCGATTTTATGTCCTGCCAAATGATCGATTTCGGAAATGCCGAATGTGAAATCCGTTTTCATAGTTATTTCACAAAATTGAGAAGTACTTACAAGTTGATATGCCTTCGTTTTTTTAAAAAATCGAAACATTTATATATTCAATCATCGGCTTTTTCAATATGGTTCAACTTTCAAACTCCTCCGATTCGCTTCTCTCCTCTTTGAAATTTGAAAACGGTCTCATTCCGGTGATCGTTCAGGATGTTTGCACAAAAGAGGTTTTGATGTTTGCTTTCATGAATCGGGAAGCTCTTCAATTAACAATGGAGACCAAAATGGCTCACTACTGGAGCCGAAGCCGCAAATCTTTGTGGAAAAAGGGAGAAACTTCAGGACATTATCAAAAAGTAGAGCAAATTTTGACAGACTGCGATACGGATGTTCTCTTGCTTCTTGTCACTCAAACCGCCGGAGCTTGCCATACCGGTTACAAGTCTTGTTTTTATAGAACGCTTGACGGTGACGTCGTCGGTGAAAAAATAGATGATTGAGGGCAAATTGCTCATTAATCTCTCTTTTTTTTCTTTTCTCTTTTTCTTTTTTCTTTTTTTTCTTTCTCTTTTTTCTTTTCTCTTTTTTCTTTTCTCTTTTTTTACCTCGGAATTCTCTTTTCAAACAATTTATTATAGAAAAAATCTAATTATCCATTATGACATCTCAAAAATCGCCTTCAAGGTCAACCCAAAAAACATTCAATTTGACGACAAACAAGGAAACGATTGCCATTATCGGGGCAGGAGCAATCGGTCGCGGTTTTCTTCCCTGGAAAATGAATATGGAACGATACCGTTTGCTGTTTATCGATTCGAACCGAGAGTTAATCGAGACCATGAATAAAAACGGAGGATATTGGACGTTTATGGTTCAAAACAATCGTTTGGAAGAAAAATATGTCAAGATTGATCAGGCGCTTCATCTTTCTGAAATATCGACCGGCTCTCTTGATAATCCGGCTGCCGTTTTTATGTCGGTTGGTCCAAAAAACGTGAGAGATGCATCAAATTGTCTAAAAGGTGTTTCATGCCCCATCATTTTATGTGAAAACGACCCCAAAACAGTGCAGATTGTGAGAACGCATCTCAATTACGATCAAGTCTATTTTGCGGTGCCGGATGTTATAACGTCTAATACGGCTTCTCAAGAAAGTCTTTTGCGTGACCCGTTGGCAATCCACAGCGAAGATGGCTGTCTCTTTATTGATGATCGCGCCGGCTCAATAGACGGAGACATCTCTTTTTTGAGCGAAGATGAATTAATTAATAAGCAATGGACTGCAAAGTTGTTCTTGCACAATACGCCGCACTGCATCGCTGCATACCTCGGAGCAATGCGCGGTCTTCGATACATACACGATGTCATGAAATATGATGAATTAAAAAAAATCGTTGTCGGAGCGATGAATGAAATGTTGGCTGTCCAAAAAATCAAAGCAGCCGATGAAAGTAATGAGAGTGATTTTTTGACATGGTATGCCGAAAAGGAAATCTCGCGATTTTCAAATGAATTGCTGTACGACCCGATTTCACGAGTTGCAAGAGAGCCTTATCGCAAGCTGGAAATGGATGGGAGACTTATCGGAGCAGCTCATGATTGCATTTTGACGAGTAGACCGTTTGACAATATCATGATTGGAACCGTCTGTACTGCGCTTTGTGCCTATCATGGTCGTACAGATATTTCAGACATAGAATTTGATCCCGTTTCTTCAAAAAGCAAGGTCTTGTCGGTGTTTTCAAGTATCGGGCTCACAGGTACTGTTGTTGGTGATGCAATGCAATCAAAGTTAGATGAAGCCCTTGAAAAAATATCGGAAGTCGTTTTATAATGTCTCTTTATTTCGGATTTTTCTTTTCAAATGGTTTATTATAGAAATAAATCTCTATTATTCTTTATGACACCCCGAAATTCTCCTCCCAAATCCACTTCAAAGACGTTTAAATCAAAAATCGTTGAATCCGATTTCGGATTTGATTTTGATCCGAAACGCCGTTTTTCGATTGAAACTGTTATCTGCGATACAAGCGCAGTTGTTGATGGTGTTTTATCCCGTGCTGTCCAAAGCGGACGCTACGTCTCATCCGATCCCGACGCTCTTTTAAATATTGTTATTCCTGAAGCTGTTTTGGCAGAGCTTGAACATCAGTCCAATCAAAAAAAAGGGATTGGTGTATCGGGATTAGATGAGCTTTTGAAATTGCGTCAAATGGATGAAGCCGGAAAAATTCACCTTCAGTTTAAAGGCAGCCGTCCCGGACCTGAGCAAATCAAAAGTGCATCGGTCGGAGCTATAGACGCCCTGATTCGTCAAACCGCTCTTGAAATCGGCGGACTCTTTGCCACATCCGATAAAGTCCAAGCCGTTGTCGGAAAAGCACGCGGTCTTCATGTAGATTTTATTCCACCGACATTTGCCGCAGAAGAAGCCGATGTTTCTAAATTGGCAGTTTCCTCTTTCTTTGATCCGCAAACCATGTCGGTTCATTTGAAAAATAATGTGCTGCCCATGGCAAAGCGCGGCAGCGTTGGTGAAATGAAATACATGCCGATTCGAGACACGGTTTGCACTCTTCCCGAATTGTTGAAAATAAAATCTCAGCTCATGGAATTTGCCAAAAAAGATTCCGATTCATTTATCGAATCCGAAAAAGAAGGCGCTTGTATTCTTCAAATTCGCGATATGAGAATTGCAATTACGGAAGCACCGTTTTCAGACGACTTTGAAATTACAGCTGTCCGACCGATTGCATCTGTCGATTTTGATAAATATCAAGCCGGCGATGTTTTAAAAGAGCGCATTTTACAGCAGCGCGGCATTTTAATTGCCGGAGCTCCCGGTGCCGGCAAATCAACATTTTCTGCGGCTGTTGCAACGTTCCTTCTTGAGAACGGCAATGTTGTTAAAACAATGGAGTCTCCGCGTGATCTTCAAGTGCCTGTTGAAATCACACAGTATGCACCGCTTGAAGGCAAAATGGAAAACACAGCCGATCTTCTTTTGTTGGTGCGTCCCGATTATACCATTTATGATGAAGTCCGAAAAACCCAAGACTTCCTTTTATTTGCAGACATGAGGCTTGCCGGTGTCGGAATGATCGGCGTTGTCCATGCAACGCGCGCCATTGATGCGGTTCAGCGTTTGATTGGCCGCGTCGAACTCGGCATTATTCCGCAAGTCGTCGATACAGTTATTTTCATTGACAAAGGACAGATTGCCAAAGTCTATACGCTTAATTTCACGGTTAAAGTGCCGCACGGCATGATAGAGGCGGATTTAGCCCGTCCGGTTATCGTTGTTACGGATATTCTTGGAAAAACCGATTATGAAATTTACACATACGGCGAACAAGTTGTTGTCATGCCGGTCGGCGCAGATGTTGGAGGAACAAACCCCACGGAGAGAAAAGCGTTTTGGGAAGATATTGAAAAGCGTTTGTCAGACGAAGTTGAGCGCTACGTTTCCGGTCCGTATGAAGTTGAATTGATTTCAGACAACAGCGCTGTTGTTAAAATCAAAAGCACCGACAAAAAGAAAATTATCGGTCGCGGCGGAGAGACAATTTCCCAAATCGAGTCTTTCATCGGCGTTCGAATTGATGTTCGGGAAATGCCAAGTCACTATTTTGCATCGCGCAGCGGATGGCAGGAAAAACGAGACCGCAGCGGATGGCAGGAAAAACGAGACCGCAGCGGATGGCAGGAAAAACGAGACCCTGACGGCGAATCTCAATCAAGGCGGTTAAAAAAAGTTTCCTATCGCAAGTACGATGATGACGATGATTCAGACCTGCCTCTTCCTGAATATGTCGTTCCGGTATATGAAAAAACAAAAAAGCATTTCATCTTGAGAGTTCCTGAGTTTTCGGGAAAAGATGTGGACGTCTTCATGTCCGAAAAACCATTTTTCAGTGCAACGGTCGGGCGCTCGGGAGACATTAAGCTTCGGCTTGATTCGGATTTGGTTGAAAAAATTAAAAATGGTTTTACAAATGGAGAATTTATTGAAATCCGCTTGTCGGAAGAGTCTTTTGAAGAATGATCGTTTTGTAAATCACCATTTTTCAGATTCTCATATTTTCATATATCTATTTTTTTAGATATTTTTCATATTTTCATATTTCTATTTTTTAGATATTTTTCATATTTTTATCAATTGGATTTGAAGCTATCATTAAATTTTAATAACAAAAAAGAGAAATTTGACTTCATCTCAAGAATTTTATCTATCGTTTTGGGGATTGTTCGTGAATTTTGCGGAAATGAATTTTGCGGTAAATTATGTTTTAATTGGAAAAATTGCAGTCGCGTTTATCATCTGCATGTTTATTTTCAATATATTAGCTGTGGCTCTCGGCATTTACTGCCTTCGCAAGAAGAAAATTATTTTCCCAAAATTTATTTTGTTTATGCTTTATCTTTTTTATTCTCCTATCAAATGGGTTTTTTCGGTTTTCTCGATCAACGAATTGCTCGTGGATGAAATTTTAATTGAAATTCAAAATGCCATCTATCTTGAAAAATTCAAAAAACAGGATGAAAGAAAAATTGTTTTGCTGCCGCAATGTTTGCGCAGCAGTAATTGCCGTGCACGCTGTGATCCTTTTTACGGCTTCATTTGTACAAAATGCGGTCAATGCGATATCAGTTCCATTTTAACGGAAGCAGAAAAGCGCCGTTTTAAAGTTTTTATCATCCCCGGAAGCAGTTTTGTTCGAAAAATTTTTAAAGAATACAAACCGACATCTTGTATTGGTGTTGCTTGTCCTGTTGAATTGAGCGAATCCATGCAAAAAACATCTGTTATTCCCTCTCAAGGTGTTTTTTTAATCAACGACGGCTGCTTTGAAACAAAAGTCAATGTGAATGATGTGATTGCAAAAATGGATCTTGTATCGCCTTTCACTGAAGATTCCAACGACTCCGGAGGTGCTTATTGATGTATGCCGAATTGGGATTATTCGTGGTTTTCTTTCTGATTGTTTCCGTTATTTTCCTCTCGGCTGCGTTTTATATCGCTCACACGCGCCTTAAAAGGATTCGCTATTTTGCAAATTTGGCGGTACACATTATGGATTTCTTTTACAAACCCATTCTTGCAATTTATATGTTTATTTACAAAAGTCCGGATAAGCTTCATAAGAAAATGACTGATTTAAAAAACAACGCTCATCGCCATAATTTTAAAAAGACGACAGATCGTATTATTCTTGCGCCGCATTGCATGAGACACAGTGATTGCAAGGCACGAACCACGCGTACCGGAATTCAATGTACCTCTTGCGGAAAATGCGATTTTGCCGCCATTAAGGCGCTGGCTGAAAAATATGGATATCGGCTCTACATTATTACCGGCTCTTCATTTGTTAAACACATTTTAAAGAATCCGGAATCGAAAGGAACAGACGGTGTTTTGGCGATCGGCTGCGCTTATGAAATTAATAAAGGAATGCGCGAAATGAAGCATACAAAATTATCAACGATGGGGATTCCTTTATTAACAAGCGGCTGTTACAATACGAAAATAGATTTGAAATACTTTGAAGAACAATTAATTGCGTATCATTCAGCCTCTCTTGAAAAAGAGTCCAATATTATTGATAATTGAAAAAAATAAAGAGTTTTGAAATGTCTCAAAGTGAAGAAATTGCAGCCGACAATCCCGAAGATTCCGTTTTTCCTTGTGGTGACCCGACTTGTCCATGTATCGTGTCATATTCTCCCGAAGACCTCGCCTCCAGAGAATCCGTTTCAGAAATGGTTGTGATATGTGATGATATTTTGACGATATCTTTTGGTTTGACCTACGGAAATTTTATTAAAAACAACTCCCTTCACAGTGATCTGATCTTAAAATTAAAAACAATTCAAGAAGCATCTTTAGCGTTACCTATTGATTTTAAAGACAAAAATCTTAAAACCGATTGGGATTCCATTCAAACAGTTTATACACAAGTGGTTCATCCGGATCTCGGATTCAATCCCGAAGCCCTTTGGGATCTCATTCGATTGGATCTTCCTTTTTTGAGACAATGTTTGGACATTATCATTAACGGGTGTACACACGTATATTAAATCCAATAATCATTAGCGGATGTACACACATTTATCAATCAATAACCATTAGCGGATGTACACACATTTATCAATCAATAATCATTAGCGAATGTACACACATCTACCAATCAATAACAAAATAATAAAAAATTGCTGACAAAAAATTGCACGCGGGTCCGGCGAGTAAGCTCCCTTCTGTTTGTGTACATCTTAAAAAACATTCTTATTTTTATGATCATGTACGACGGCATTCAGCTTTGCGTCTTTGAACCTCGGGTGTGCTTTCAAATCAAACACATTCTCCCGATATAACTTGCACCTGCGGGGATTTACCGTTGCATCCGTGCGCCATGCGCCTCCATTTTTCATATCATTGCTGACATGGCCCGGTTTCGTTTCTGTGCCATTGCCTTGACTCTCGCCAAATATTCTTCACAAACATCCGCAGATTTGAAAGAGGGTGGGGAGACTTTCCTCAGGAATTTTATTCCCGCAGCCGCCCTGCCGCTCCCGCGTATCAAGTAAAAACGTTCAAAGAATATTTAAAAATTCGCTTTGAAAAATTTTTAAAATTTTGAATTTTGGAAAAAATCGGGTTATGCCTTTTGGAAAAAATCAGGTGATGCTTTTTGGAAAAAGTTTATCCAATCTGCAAAAAGAAATGTTTGGAAAAAAATAAAACAATATGCAGTTTTATTTCTCTGTCATTTGATTTTCAATCAGCCAAGAGGCCAAGTACCGTAAAAGTATGAAACTAAAAGAACCAAAAATGCGACCAAAAAGCCCGCAACGATAACGTAAAGCGGCTTAATTGAAATGGATTTCTTGTCTGCTTCATAATATCTCATCAATCCTGCAGAGGATTGGAGCCCGCTTCCTTTTTTATTTGCCATATCTATCTGTCCCGAATAATTTTTATTTTTGATAAAAGAATGATTTCATAGAGCCTTTGCTCTTATATAAACTTTAATCTTTTTTTATTTTTTTGCCTGATCTTTTGGTTTTTGTTCCCTCAAAAATTTGTTGTTAATCAATAACGATTTCTTCAATTAAAATCGGCGGGTAATAAACACCATTTTCGGTAATAATTGCCGATACGTTTTCCATGGGCGTTTTGTCAAAAGCCGGATTTAAAATCGGTACATCCAAGGGGACATTCAATTCTTTGGCTTTCCCGATGCGGCGGATTTCATCTTCCGGACGTTCCTCAATTTTAACATTTTCTTCCCAGCTGTTCGGATCAATGGTTGACACAGGTGCCGCCACATAAAATGGAATGTCATGCTCCTTTGCCAAAACGGAGTGCGTGTATGTTCCGATTTTGTTGTAAACAAATTCCTGCGTTATCCGATCGGCACCGACAATGACTTTATTAATGATGCCTTCGCTCATTAAAAAACCGGCTGCCGAATCTGCAATGACATGAACCTGAATTTTGTCTTGCTTAAGCTCCCAGGCGGTGATGCGGCTTCCTTGATTTAAAGGTCTTGTTTCACAGGCAACAACTTTGATTTTCTTTCCTTCCGCCACCGCAGACCGGATCACCCCCAAAGCCGTTCCCCAGTCCACACAAGCCATTTTTCCGGCATTGCAATGGGTAAGTACAACATCCCCGTCTTTTAACAACTTTGCCCCGTTTTTTCCAATTTTTTTGTTGATTTCAACGTCTTCATCAGCCATTTCTTTGGCTTCTTCCAAGGCGACATTTCGAATCAATTTTGGATCAACGCCTTCTTCTTCGGCGATGTTTAAAATCCGATCCACGCCCCAAGCCAAATTAATTGCAGTCGGACGTGTTTTTTTAATGGCATCTCCGGCGGCTTTCATATCTTTAATCATGCCTTCTGCTGTTTTTGCGCTGCTTAAATGCGCTGAAAGTGCAACGCCGAATGCCCCACAGACGCCAAGTGCCGGAGCACCCCGAATTCTTAAATTTTGAATCGCTTCACAGACTTCAGCGATATTTTTGCATTTGATTATCTTTAATTCAGCCGGCAGCAAAGTTTGATCAATCATTTTGATTGAAGAATCCGAATCATCCCATTCTATTGTTCTCATATCCATCTTTTCCCATTATTTTTCCCGTCATTTATCCATTATTTTTCCCGTCATTTATCCATTATTTTTCCCATCATTTGTCCATCATTTTTCCCGTCATTTGTCCATCATTTTTTATTTTCGATTATCTTAATCCGTCTTCAGTAATTTTAAAGTAACAGGATTCTCCCTCAGGACGGCATCTGTGCTTTATAATTTGGGCGCATCTTTCTCCCGTTCCGACACGTTCCAATTTTAAAATTGTTTTTGAAATATGTTCAATTCCTCTGCCACCGATCGGGCGAACACCGCCATTGTCGATATCGCTAAATATTTGGTTTGTAATTAAAACAGGAACACCCGATTTTCTGGAAATTCCCTGAAGAAATCCGATTTGATTTGAGAGTTCTCGGCGGTTTTGAATGCCGGCTTCTTCATCATCCAATTCATAACGATAATACGACGTTGCAGAATCGACAACGATCAATCCAAAATTTTCATGAATAATTTTCTCCGCTTCGCAAATGGCTGCATATTGCTCTTCAAAACTCATCGGCTCAAAAATCAATATGTTTTGAGCGATTTCTTTGGATTTTTCACCGGCGATTTGCGAAAACCGATCGAAAGATAAACCTTCTGTGTCAATATAGATCACTTTTTTACCGGCTTTGGAGCATTCAATCGCAGCTTGGAGGCATAAATTCGTCTTTCCTGAGCCCGGCTCGCCATAAACTTGCGTTACAATCCCGTTCTCAATCCCGCCGCCGAGAAGCGTATCAATGGGCATGCATCCGGTTGATAAAAAAGATCCGATATTTGTCCCTCCTTTAATTCATATAAAATCCATAACGTCGCTCATATAATAATCCATAAAGTTAAATATATACACATTCTATTAAATATATAACGCACACTATGTGTTGACATTAATTTAATATAAATAATAATGAATCAGTAGGTTTTTTCTATGGAAAATGCAACTTTAGCAGTCATATTTTCATTTTTCATTCCGGGTCTCGGTCAGTTGTATGCAGGTCGTACCTTAAGAGGTATCATTGTTTTTATTGTGATCGCTGCTTTGGCGATTATTCTTTATCGTGTAACGACATTTGCTGTTCTTATCGTCTTAATTCCTTGGGCATGGAATCTTATTGACGCATATCTATTAGCATTACGAAATGTTCCCTTCCTTATCAAATCACCCTGATTTTGATATGGGACTGGAAATCGTACCAATAGAGACAAAGATTGTTTCTTTAATTATTACAATGTTACAAATGAGTCTCCCGCAAATTATTTTTTATATTTTTGTTTCATCTTTCTTTTTTGTGCATTCCGCTGTTTTCCGTTTTCATCCGGCAAAAATCCATAATGCCACTCGTATAAAATCCATAAAGTTAAATATAAACACATTCATAAGGGTTTTTCATGGCAAGCCCACTTTTAGCAGCAATATTTTCGTTTTTCATTCCCGGTCTCGGGCAGTTCTATGCAGGTCACTTTTTTAGAGGCGTTCTTGTTTTTATAGGAGCTGCCATTTTAGGAGCTCTTTCTTTAGCTACAATTATTTTAGCTATTGTCGGTTTTATTTATTGGATATGGAACATTGTTGACGCATACCAATTAGCAACAAAGCCTAATGCTCCTTTTATTGTCAATAATATTAACAGATGATTCAGTCGAATCATCTCTTTTTACGCATTCAGCTGTTTTCCGATATACTCATCCAGCATCAGAATAAATTCATCTGCTTTTTCGGGAGGAATTGTTCCGCCGGCTGCAATATCATGCCCGCCGCCGGTACCGCCGACAGCTTCCGTGACATCATTGAGTGCTTTGGATAAATTCATGCCGCGGCGAATCAACTCCTGTGTTCCGCGTGCCGATATTTTAATGCCGTCGTCTGAATCTGCCATCCCGATGATGGGTTTTTTGCGGTCAACATTTTCCAAAGAGGATGCCATTCCGGCAATAATACCGACGATTGTTTCTTTGATTTCTTCGCCGGAGTAGAAATATTGAATATTTTTAAGCTGGATGACGCCTTTTTCACGAACAAAGTTAAGGCCGTTTACCAAATTTTTCCGATGCTCTGCTAAAAGTGTTCGGGCTTCGCTGAGAGCAGCCTCTCGATCCCCCATACAGACACGAACGCCAATATCAGCTTTATCATATCTGCCGGTTGCGTTTAAAAGAGTCGAGTATTCGGAAGCATCACGCATTTCGCTGCCTTCTTTTTCCGCCATCAATGTGTAGCATTCGCGGATCAACTCTTGAACACGCTGGGATGAAAAACCACGGTCATCACAATATTTCATAAGTGCGGATATAATTTTTCGCCGCTCTTCAAGCTCCAGTTCAATCCAAAGCTTGGCGCCTTCTCTTTGATCGTAGCCGACCCCGACGCTTTGAAGAAAACGAATACAGGATTCTTCTTCGCCCGTCAGACCCGGCAAATAAGGCTCGGACGAATATTGAAGAATGCGATAAATCGGACGCGTTTGTTTTCCAAAAAGCGACAAGTCTTGAGCGTTTTTTAAGACGCCGGCGGCAACGCCTTGTTCTAATATTTCACGATTTAAGCCGACAAGTTTTCCATGCTTTCTGTTTTGCATATCGCCGATGGCACCGACAATAGCAAGCCCTGCCAAATCCTGATTGCCCCCAAGAACGCAAGCCAAAATATATGATACCCCCGACCCGCTGATTTCAAAACCGCCGTTTGCACCAAACAAATGCGGATTAATATGATAAGAAAAAGTCACAGAGTCGACCGCAATATTTTCGGATCGCCCGCTCGGCTGATGATGGTCGGCAACAACAGCGCTCATCCCGTTATCCACCATAAAATCAATCATGGAACTTCCAAGATCGGTAAAAATAAGCAATTCATGGTTTTCTTCCAAAAGTCGCAGCATTACTTTTTCATCAAGTTTTTTTACAAATTCCGTGGTATAGTCAATGCCGGCACGATCAAAAGATAGACTCATAATCGCTGCGGAAGTGATGCCGTCGGCATCAATGTGGGATACAAGGTGAACATTTTTGGCAGACAGGATTTGTTTTGCACAGTGTGCCGCCCGTTCACTTAACTTGTCAAAAGTTTCAGAAACCATTTTTGTCACTCAAGTATTTTGAATTTTTAATTTTTTGCTATTGCCGTTGACAAATGTTTTTCTGATTTAAAAAGGTGCTTAAAAAA
>Ga0099364_10004309_pt1 | contig 21625 bp, 16 predicted proteins | sample TergutTh196P3_FD_73070 | JGI IMG/M metagenome (GOLD analysis project Ga0099364, IMG submission 73070) | Microcerotermes parvus P3 segment gut microbial communities from Pointe-Noire, Republic of the Congo - Th196 P3 | ecosystem: Host-associated > Arthropoda: Insects > Digestive system > Gut ... | reverse complement strand
GTCTCCCCGTTGTCGGCGGGGCCGTGGGTGGTGCAGGTGAACTCAAAGATGTTCGGGCCGCCGCTGACAAATTCCTCACCCGCCGTCAGCGTGGCGGTCGCCTCGTTGGGGTTGCGCGTGGCCAGATAAACCGTCCAGATATCGGAGCTTGACGCGTCCAGCGCGCCGCGGTACGCGGTGATGCGGCCCGCCACGGCCCGGAATGTCCCGTCGGGGTATTCCGCGTACACGTCAAACACCGCCGTGCGCACATCGGCCGCGCGGCCGCCCAGCAGCCTGTCGACGCTGACGCCCAGGCGCAGCGCGCCGCCGTTCGGCGCGGTCAGCTTCAGCGCGCTTCCGCCGTCCAGGCTGACCACTTCCATGGCCGCGTCCTTATCGGTGTCGGGGGTGCCGGTGTTCAGCAGGAGAAAACCGGTTTTTCCGTCCGAAAAATCGACGGCGTACGTCTCTCCGGAGCCGGAGGGCGCGGGCGGGTTGGTCGCGGGCGGATCCGTCGCCGGCGAAGGCGAGGGCGTCCCCTCGGAGGTACAGGCCGACAGCGCCAGCCCGCAGCACAGCAGCATACACAGCAGCGCCGCCACAAGTTTTTTTCGTTTCATCGTATCCCTTCCTTTTATTTATTTTCCGCATCGCGGAAAGGAGGACTAAGAAATCTGACGCCTAACCCACAATCCCGCTGCGCTCGACGCCCTCGATGAAATATTTTTGCAGAAAAATATACATCAGCAGCAGCGGCAGAATCATAAAGACGACGCCCGCGTAGACATACAGGGTGGAGATCGACGGGTCGCGGATCATATCCAGATTGGCGATGGTGCGCTGGAGGGTGCTGAGCTTCCGGCTGAGTAAAATGTTGTCGCTGATGTTGAACAGCCGCCCGTAGAACGAGTCGTTGTACTGCCACACCGCGGAGAAAATGGCGACGGTGACGATGGCGGGGGTAGCGTTGGGAATCATGACCTGAATGAAGGTGCGGATGCTGCCGGCCCCGTCGATCAGCGCGGCCTCCTCGATTTCCTTGGGCAGGCCGCGGAAGAACTGGTTGAAGATAAAAATGAACAGTCCCGAGCGCAGCCCCGTCCCCAGCGCCGTCATCAGGAACATCGGGAGCGGGCTGCCCAGCAGATTGCCGTTGTTAAACCAGCCGAACAGGCCGCCGGGGTTATTCTGGAACAGGTTGTACAGCGGGTACATAATGGTATGCGAGGGCAGGACGATCATGACAATGACACAGGCGAACAGAATCTTTTTCAGGGGGAAGTTAAACCGCGCAAAGCCGTACCCCACCATCGCGCAGACCGCCAGCTGCAGGACGGTCAGGCTGGTGACATAGAGCAGCATACGCCCCAGGACCCGGAAATAATCCATGCGGAGCAGGGCCAGCCGGTACCGCTCCAGCGTCGGGTTTTGCGGGATCAGATAGACGATGGGGCTGTATTTGTCCTCGTTGGAGAAAAAGGAGTTGGCCAAAATCCCGATCAGCGGCCCGAGGATGACATAGGATATGCCGAAGATGATGACCGCGCGGAACAGCGCGAACAAAAACCGGCGCGCCTGCCGTTCCGCGTGACGCCGCTCGTTTTGCAGCCGCGTATCCCGCGCCAGGGACGCCCATTTATCGCGCAAAGCGCGCCAAGCGTTCATTCCGTCTCCCCCCTTAAATGTGGTAAAACGTCCGCCGGCTGAGGAGCCAGCCGACCATCAGCAGGATCAGGCATACCGCCACGGAGCTGACCAGGCTGAACACCGCGCCGAGGCCGTAGTTGTAATCGGTAAAGATCGTATCGTATGACAGCGTGACGATCTGGCTTTTCGCGAAGGAGTCCACGATGGTATACACGACGTTGGTCACGATCAGCGGGGAGACCATCGGGAAGGTGATTTTCCAGAACGTCTCGTAAGACGTCGCGCCCTCGATCTTCGCCACCTCGTACAGCGCGGGGGCGATGGACTGCAGCGCGGCGACGAAAATGACTATCTGGACGCCCGAGGCCGTGATGACGTTGTTGATGCGGGCGACCGCGCCGATGATGTAGTTGATCAGCACGGGCGGGACGGCCAGATTGCCCAGCATGTAGAGGTAATAGCCAACGTCGATGGTCGTGCCGGCGCCCAGCGAGGCCATCACCTCCGCCGAGGCGGGGCTGATGCCTCCAACCATCAGCGCGCGGGCCATGTTGATCGCCTCGCTGATGGCCGGCGCGCCCAAAATGACGGGCAGGAAAAAGATCGCGCGGGCGACCGTCCGCCCCCGGAACTTCTGGTTGAGGAACAGCGCCATGAACAGCGAGAAGAAAATGATCAGCGGCAGGTCGATCAGCATGTTCAGCAGGGACGACGTCAAATCCTGCTTAAAGGTCGCGTGCTGGGAAAAGGCCCGGATATAATTGAAAAAATCGTTCCATTGCATCGACATGCCCCGGACGCCCTCCGCCACGCCGACCGTCACCTCGGACAGGCTCATCCGGACCGTGGTGACAATGCTGTTGACATAGAACAGCAGGAATCCGGCGGTGAACGGCAGCACAAACAGAAAGCCGGTGAGGGCCCGCTTTCTGGGCAAGGTTAACATCCGGTTCCGTTTCATACCGCGCCCTCCTTGACGATGAAGCTCAGGGGCTCCAGAACGTCTCCGCCGGCCCGCTGTTCCCGGTCGGAGCGGTTGATGAGAATTTGCACGCCGTTGGAGTAGGTCACGCGGCGCACGCCGCCGGGCAGAATCTCGTGCCGGAGCATCTCACAGCCCGCCACAGGGGCCAGAGCGCCGTTGACCGTATGATACAGCTCCGCCGCCGACGCCTGCCAGCTTTGGTAGTGCGTGCTGTACATCCGGTTCAGCCCGGTGTACTTCATGTCGCTCGAGCTGCGGTATGTGAACGCGAAGCGGGGCGAGGCGCCGTGTTCTATCAGGCGCAGCGCGATCTCCCGCTCGTCATAGGCGTCGTTGAGATTGACGGGCTCTCCCGCGTAGTCAATATGGCCGTGGACGACCATCGCGTAAAAGGGGATCTCCTCGTCGACCATATACAGCGCGTTGTGCGCCATCGGCACGTTGATCAGGTCGTCGCTGACGCGCAGCGCGTACAGGTTGCCGCCCGACACCATAAGCGACCGGCCCAGGCCGTCCAGCAAATCCAGATTGTGCGAGACAATCTCCCGGGCCTCCTCGCGGTGGATCATATCGGTGCGCTTGCGGTCCGAGGCCAGAATGTCGCCCATGTCGCGCAGAGACACCCCGATCCCTGGGTCATAGCGGGACATCGCGCGCGTAAAACTCTCGGTGTAGCGCGTCAGAAAGCGGGGGCTGAGAATATTGTACATGACCTCCAGATACCCCATCGAAAAGGTGTTGTACAGCGTGATGGGGCTGACCAGGCCGAAGCCCGCGACCATCCCGCCGCCATAGTAGCGGGACGACTCCAGCTCATAGCGGTACCGCCGCGAGGACCACGGGACGCTTTGGAGGGCCGTGTCGGAATAGAGCTGCCCGCCCTGTTCCTCCAGCGCGGCGGCCAGCTCCTCCAGCTCCCCGGTACGGCCCAGCGCGCGGACCGGCTTGATTTTGTCGGCCACGTCGTGGTAATAGCCGCGGTTGAACCAGCCCTGATAGTTGACGACCTGCCGCCGCACCCCGAGAGCGGTCAGCTCCGCCGACATTTCGGCGGCCTCCTCATAGCGGGTCATCGGAATCTGGCCCATGTAGGAAACGCCGGCAAAGAATTTCTGTCCCAGCACGCTGCCGACCACGTCCATATAAAACGGGATGTCGCCGGTCCGCGCGGAGCCGGACAGCACGCCCTCCGCGGCCAGCTGCTCGCGGGCGCGGCGCGCCATGCCGGAGTAGCCCTCGTAGTCCCCGGGGAGCAGGCTGTACCGCACCGCCAGCAGGACGGCGGGCATCTCCTTTTCCACCACGGGCAGCGTGGCCTCGTTGCCGGTCATGCCGAACATCGCCAGAGACATGCTGCCGCGCAGGACAAAGGCGGGATAGACATAGTTATAGGCGTTGACCTTGCCGGACACCCCGGCCGTCAGATACGCCAGAGACTCGCCGGATTCCACGCGGCCCAGCAGGGTCCGGCCCGGGCGCTCGATGCCGAAGAACGGAAGGCGGGCCGTGACGGTGTTGCCCAGCGTCGCGTATTCGCTCATCAGCGGGTCCTGCCCGTAGATATACTGCTCGTACTCGTCGGCGTAGCTCTTGCCGTTGTTAAAGCGGATCAGCGACCCGGAGCCGTTGGGGACCATGAGGTAGCCTTCCTCATCCATGCCGCCCGCGCCGAAGGCGCGCAGCAGCTGGATCTTTTCGATGCGCCCGTCCGCGTATTCGCTGACGCGCCCCGTGTCCAGACGCACCTCCAGGCTGTCGCCGTCCAGGATATAGTCCAGCTCGATGACAAAGTGCAGCGGCACCGCGCCCTCGACGCCGGAGCCGGCCATATCGGCGGCGTAGTCCTCCTGCGTATAGCCCGCGCCGGTCAGAATGGTCTCCAGCTCGCGCAAGGTCGCCTTGGCGGTGCGGATGGATTCCATCAGCTCCAGATGCCCCGGGGCCTCCCGGGATTCCACATAGCGCATCCGGTTGCGGGTATAGTCCCGCGTCCCCTCGTACACCGACAGGAACCGCTCCAGCCGCTCCTCCGTGATGTAGACCGGCACCAGCCCCGTCGGGCTGGAGATATCGCCCAGCGTATAGACGCAGCGCAGGCCGTTTTCCAGCGACTCGAACCGGAACTGCTCCAGCGCGATCGAATGGTCAAAGCTGTTCATCCGCGCGCGGAGGCGCTCCTCGTTGAAATAATCCAGCGTAAGCTGGCTTTTCAGCAGGCTTTTGTTGATGCCGGCGGCCACGGGGTCCTCCTCCGCGCCGGGGGGGACGGCGTATACGCTCTCTCCGCTGCGCTTGTCGTACAGGGCGACATTGGCGTCGTCAAGGCTGACGTACAGCTTCAGGACGTCATTTTCCGCGGCCAGCGCCATGCCCGGCACGTCCGCCGATGCGTCCGCGAGCGCGGCGAACGGGCGGCCCTCCTCGTGAGCGGCCGGAGCGGACAGCACGGCCTTGTGTCCGCCGTACAGCCGGTAGCGCACCGTCAGGTAGCCCTGATAGGTGAGCGTGACCAGCGCGGCGGCGGCCAGAGCCAGCAACAGAATTTTTTTGGACAGCCTCATCCGGCGCACCCCTCCAAACCGAAAACCAGCGGATCAGCGGATTAAATACGGAAAATCAGCTCCGTGTAAATGCTGTACAGAAAGACATACGCCTGATTGATCAGGTCTAAAATCAACAGCCCGATGAACACGAGGATCAGCATCGCCACAAAGGTCAGCCCCAGCGTGACCAGCGTTTTCAGCAACGTGTAGTTATGTACCGTCATTACGCCGGTCAGCAGCAGGATGACCGTCCACGCGATGCCGGCGCCCATGACGATGGCGTAAAACGCGGTTTCCCCTTCCGCGATGACCAGGCTCAGCAGGGTGGCGGGACCCAGAAGCAGCGCGGCCGGAAGCATGGCGTAGCCCGTGACCGTCACGATATCCCGCAAACGCCCCTCGCCGTCCATCAGACAGGTGACCGACCAGTTGCCCACGCAGAACAGCCCCAAAATCAGAAAGATCGCGCCCATTTCCTCCAGCCCGTCCACCGTGCGCGGGTTGACGTCGTTGACGATGAAGCCGGCAAAAATCCGGTTTAAGGTAAAGGCGGCGGACAGCAGAAACACGCAGAGCGCCGCGAGCGGGACGCTGCCCTGGTCCCGGTGGCGTATCTCGTAAAACGAATGCAGCGGGCGGGTCAGCACGCCGAACATATAGCCCACGCGCTCCCGCGTAAAATACTTCCCCATCAGAGCAGCCCTCCCGCCGGGGCGCGGCCCCGCTTCCTGCGCCGGTACGACCGCCAGCCCGCGTAGGCGACGACGGCGGCCAGCAGAAGCGTCAGCATCCAGCCGATGTTTTCCTTCAGCACCTCGTTGCGGTACCGCTTAAACGCGATGGCGTAGTGGCTCTTGTCCATGCCGAGCTTCAGATATCTCATCGCGGTGCGGTTGTCGCCCGCGGTGAGATAGGCCTTGCCGATCCCGGCGTTGGCCAGCTCCAGATTTTCGTTGAGCAGCAGCACCTCGCGCCACGCCTCCACGGCCAGGGCCTCGTCCCCGCCGTAGCGCAGGGCGACCGCCTGATTGATCAAGGCCCCGTAGCGCGTCTCCTCAAAGGTAATGATTTCGTTGCGGAAGGCGTCCAGCGCCAGAATGCGGTTCTCCTGCGCCCCGATGGCCGTCGGCTGGCGGAAGGTCCCCGCCTGATGGCCCATGCCGCCGAAGATATACAGCAGGTTCCCCTCGTGGTCGTAGGTGAAAATGCGCCCGCGCTGGGAGTCCAGCAACGAATAGATGCCCTGGCCGCGGTAGGCCACGTCGATGATCTTGCTGGGGCCGGAATAGACGCTGGCGGAGGCGGCGAACAGTTCGATGTCGCCGCCGAGATTCTGGTTTTCCCCCGTGCGGATCACGTCCTCGCCGCTGGGGTTGAGCCGCCGGACGGCCTGCACCCCCTCGCTGTCCATGTTGGAGGCGTACACAAAGCCCCACGGGTCCACATCCAGGCCGGTAAACTCCGTCGGGATGAACAGCTGCTGGCGGGCGCGCTCCTCCTTGGTGGAGAACACGCGCCAGAACCGCTGCCAGAGCGTGATCTTGACGTTGATGGTCCCGTAAAAGCCGATGAAGTTGTCGTCGGCGTCAAAGGTCATAATGCCCTGAAACATATTGCGCGCGATGACGAATACCCGCCCGGCGTAGTCCACGGCGACCTTCAGCGGGACAAAGTCAAAGTTTGCGTCCAGCAGCTCCGACGAGGGATTCCGGATGACGCGGACCGCCGCGCGCCCGTCCAGCACGACCACGCGCCGGTTGTCGGTGTCGGCGACGTACATCAGACCGTCCGCCGCCGCCACGCCGTGGGGGCGCGCAAAGCCGTCGGCAGAGCCGTCGGGCCACGAAAAGGAGTCCACCACGTCCCGCACCGAGAGCAGGTCCGGCTCCAGAATCACAATGCGGTTGTTGCCCGTGTCGGCAATGTAGACCGCCCCGTCGTCCGCCACGCACATACCCTGGAAATTCTGGAACGCGCCGATGCCCAAATCCACGCCGGACACGCTCCGGCCCGGAACATACGCGGCGGGCGTGAACACGATGAAGTCCCAGTAGTCGTAGTTGTAGGTATCATACGGAACCAGTCCCGCCCCCGCGGCGGGCGCGGCCCCGGCGATGAGGGCGGCCGTCAGCAGCAGCGCGGCGCATACCCGTTTGAGCGGCATCGGCTCACCTCCTCTATTCTTTAAGCCCCGAGGTCGTCATGGTTTCCAGAATGCTGGACTGGCAGACCAGGAAGAACGTAATCGGAATGGCGGCCAGTACAAAGGCGACCGCCGCCGCCGCGCCGGCGCGGGCGGCGCCGCCCGCCGCGATCTGCTGCATGGCGTATTGCAGGGGCTTTAGCTCCTCGTCGCGCAGGAACAGGCTGCCGGTGTTGCTCCAGAGGACCTGGAACTGGAAGATGGCCAGGGTCAGCCACGCGGGCTTGACGTTGGGCATGATGATTCTCCAGAACACCCCCAGCTCTCCCGCGCCGTCCAGCCGCGCCGACTCAATCAGCGAATCGGGAATCTGCTCCATAAACTGCTTCATCAGGTACAGGCCCAGCCCGTAGGACCACGACGGTAAAATCATCGCCAAATAGGTGTTGTTGATGCCCAGCGCGGAGATAATCATATAGTTGGGGATTTGCGTGACCGTCCAGGAGAACATCATCGACAGGATGACCATCGAGAACAGCAGTTTCGCGCCGGGGAACCTGTGCTTGGTCAGCGGATAGGCCGCCAGCGAGGCGCACAGCACATGCCCGGCGGTCCCGCAGCCGGAGATAATCAGCGTGTTCAGGATGTACCGGGAAAACGGAACCCAGGAGTTGCTCATCAGCACAAACAGGTCGGTGAAGTTCTCGTGCGTCGGGTTGCGCACGAAAATCTGGGGAGGAAAGCGGAAAATTTCCTCCGGCGGCTTGAGGGCGTTGTTGACGATCATCACCAGCGGCAACACCATAAACACGCCGCAAATGACCATCAGCCCGAACAGCAGCGCGTTGCCGGCGCGCGAACGGTTGAGCTTCCGGGCGCGCCGCGAGCGCCTGAACTCCCAGTATTCAGAAAATGTCTGGCCGCGCTGTACCTTGACCGCCATGTTAACCCCCGTCCCTCCGGTGCGATTTATAACAGCCCGCGGGCGCCGTCCCTACGAGCCCACCCTGCGCAGCAAGAGCTGCACGAGTTTATTCGTCCCGACCATCAGCCCGAACAGCACGGTGGCGATGGCGGAGGCATATCCCATTTCAAAGCGGATGCCGCCGTGATCCAGCAGGAAGGTGACAATGGTGGAGCCGGCGTTGTTGACCGAGGGGTTGCCCGCCAGATTCAGCGACACGTCGGCAATGGCAAACGACTGCGTGATCTGCATGACCGCGCCGAACATCAGCTGGGGCTTGATGGCGGGCAGGGTGATGAACCACAGCTCCTGCCAGCGGTTCTTCACGCCGTCGATCGCCCCGGCCTCATACAGGGACTTGTCGATGGTCTGCAAACCCGCGATAAAGGCCAGAAAGCCCGTCCCCAGCGAAAGCCAGAGCTGTACGACGATCAGCACGGGCAGTACATATTTCTCCGTCTTCATCCAGACAATGGCCTGCTGGATAAAATCCATCTGCATCAGAAAGCCGTTTAAGTACCCGTACCGGTCGCCGGTCAGGATGATGTTCCAGATCAGGTATGCCTGCCCGCTGATGGAGGGCGCGTAAAACACCAGCGTCAGCAGCGCGCGTGGAAAGCCCCTGAACTCATTGATGATCCACGCGAACAGCAGGCACAAAACATAGCTGACCGGCCCGGTGACGACGGCGAAGATCAGCGTGTTCTTCAGCGCCGTGATGAACAGGTCGTCCTCCAGCATCAGCTTGGCGTAGTTGCCCCAGCCGATGAACTGCGGCAGGGAGTGCATGTCGAACGTGGTAAAGCTGAAAAACATGGAAATCAGGACGGGCAGCACGGTGAAAAAGAAAAACAGCGCAAAGTACGGGGCCAGCATCATATACGACACGCCGCCCTTGCGGATCCGCGCGCTCAGCTTTTCCGTATAGTCCCCGCGAGGCTCAGCGGCCATGAGCAAGCCCCCCCCTTTCACGGATTGTACAACGGCTCCAGCGGCAGGCCGAATTCCGTCCGCTTGTAGCGAATCTCGTCGTTGATCAGGATCACCTTGTCCATCAGCTCCTCCCGCGGCATCGCCGTCTGCTTCTGGCCGGCGGGCCGGTCGGTCAGCGGCGTGGTCACGGAATAAAAGGCGTTGTTGACGTTCCGGTAGGTGAAATAGCCGCCCGGCACCTGCGGAATGCCCCGGACGTATTGGAACTGCTCCCGCAGCGCGCGGTAGTCCTCCACCGGCCAGGGAAGCATGGCAAACGCCTCGCGGTTGGCCGTGGGCACACGGGCGGCGGGACCCATCAGGCTCTCCATTTCGCGCCCGAACAGCACCTGGGTCTGCGCCGAGGTCCACCATTGCATAAATTTCCAGACCTGCTCCTTTTTCGGGGAGTCCTCCATCATCACGCACGCGCTGCCGTTGCCGCCCATGACCCCGATCATCGTGGTCGCGGCCATCGCGGCTGCCGCGGTGCTGCCGTTGCTGGCGACGCTGCGGTCGACCGTGCCGTCGGCGCGGCGCGTGCCGGGAACGGGCGCGAATCCCCAGATTCCCTTCAGGTCGGGCGCGGACACCTGCAAGTTATTGTAAAACGTATAGTCCGCGATGATGATCGGCGTCTCTCCGGTGCGGAAGCGCTCCTCGACGCTGGTCTCGCGGTCCAGCTTATAGTCGGTGTAAAATTCGGTGTAGCGCTTAAAGGCGTTGACGGCCTCCTCGCGGTCCAGCGCGGAGCGGGTCGCGTTCTCGTTGTAATACTGCCCGCCGTTCTGGTAGAGCAGCATCGTAAACACCTGCTCGCTGGGCAGCATCCCGAATTCCATGTGGTTGAACGAAAGCTCCGACATGAGGACCGCCACGTCGTCCCAGGTATCGGGAAGCCCGATGTCCAGCTCCGACAGGATATCTTTGCGGTAAAACATCATCGGAAAAATCTGGGTTTCCGGCAGCGCGTAGGAGGCGCCGCCGAACTCATACGGCATCATGGCGCTCTCCGCGAAACGCGCGCGGACCTCCTCAAAGCCCTCAAAGCCGCGCAGATCCGCCACGGAGCCGCGCAGGCCGAAGTTCATCGGCAGCTCGCCGGGCACCTGAATGGCGACGTCCGGCCCCTGCCCGGCCAGCGACGCCTGAAGCAGTGTGCTCATATCCACCAGCCTGACATTGACATTGACGCCGTTCTGGCGGGCGAAGGTCTCGTCGATCAGGGACTTGATGACGCCGGCCTGATCGCGGCCGGAGCCGATCCAGAGCGTGATGGTGTTTTCGTCGCCCGCGTCGGCGATGTTGCCGACCTGATTGTAGTCGATGACGAAGGAGTAGTACAGGCGGCTGATTTCATAGGCAATCGTATGGAATATCGTCGAGCGGCCGACGCGGACCGGCGTGTCCGGCGAATGGAAGAACAGCGTGTCGATCTGGAGCGGCTGGTTGACCGCCTCGTTGAGCCAGGTGCCGCAGGCGCGCACGTTGACCTTGAACGACTCCACCATCCGGGGGAACCGCTCGTTGTCCTTGATCAGAACATCCAGCTGGTCGCGCATGGTGACCAGCACACGTTCCCGCTCGCTGCTCCCGCCGGCGGCCTGCCGCAGGCCGTCAATGACCCGGGTCAGGCTGTCGCGCACGGCCGTCATCTCTCCGGTCAGCGCCGGAAGCGTCCGCTCCAGCTGATAGTCGGCGTAGCGGTCGGGCTTGACGCTGGTGCGCGCGATGACCTTGCGGTAGATGGCGTTGAGGTCGTACACCGCGTCGCGCACCGCGGAAATGATCTCGCTGAACTCGCCCAGCACGGCCTCCATGCGGAGCGTATGCGTCACGCCGGCCTCCAGATAGAACTTATACGGCGTGTCCCCGCCGATGCGGTCGGTGCGCCAGTTCTGGGCGTAATGGAATCCGTAGTCCTCCAGCTCCGAGAACGGGACCTCCCCGTTGAGGCTGAGGCGGCGCGAGGCGTAGATGCCGCGCTTGAAATTCTGCTTGGCGCGCAGGGTCAGCTCATAGTAGCCCGTCTCCGGGACGGTGAAATCCCATTCAATCCACTGGCCTGTCAGCCGCCAGGCGTGGCCGCCGACGGTGTTGTTCAGCAGCAGTCTGGGGCTGGAGGGAGAGACGGAGGGGGAGGACTGGTCCTGAACGGGATAGAGCATCTGGGAGGAGGTCCGCACGGCGTCCTCGGCCTCGATGACGACCATCCGGCCGGCGGTGTCCTCCGCGCCCGCCGCGTCCCACGCGGCTTTGGCCGCGCGGTAGTCCGGCGCGGCGTACTCGTTTTGCAGAAGAATCCGGCGCAGCAGCATCGGCTCCCGCAGCGACAGCAGCGACAGCGTGTGCGTCCCCTTCTCCAGATACAGCGAGAGGGGGCGGGTCACATAGCCGCCGGAGTCGTACACATAGGCGGAAATCCAGTCCGGCGACTCGATCATCGCCGGCTTGAGGTCGTTGCCCTGGTTGTCCCGCTCCCAGGTCAGCGAGACAGGCCCGCCCGGAGCTTGTCCGGCGGCCTGCCGGTTTTGCCAAATCCGGCTCATCTCGAACAGGGACAGCTCCCGATAGGGCAGATTGCCGTCGATAAACAGACTGCGCTGGATGGCGGAGCTTTTCCCTTCCACGGGGTAATACTCCAGCAAAACATCATAAAAGCCCGCTTCCGGAACCGTGACGTCGTATTCGATCAGGGCGGCTTCCCCCGTCAGGACCGACACGCCCGGCATCCCCTCGTAGTCCGTCAGCCGCTCCGGCTCGGCGGACTGCCCGTCCTCCTCGTAGCGGACGTAATCAGACGCCTCGACGACGACGGGGGCGGCGGGTCTGTGGGGGGGATACAGGCTTTGATAGCGGCGGTATGTAGGGATATCGTTGTTGACCGAGTGCGTCCCCACAATTGCGTAGAAGTCCTCTTGCGTCAGCGAGGTGCGCGCGGCCGCCCGCGGCGGCGCGGAAACCAGCAGCAGGGCCGCCAGAACCAGACTGATGGGTTTTCGCAACGGAACGGCGCCCCCCTCCGGAAAGAATTACCGCGGAAAAACCCGGTATCTAATACAGTTTAGCACAAACCGCCCGCCAATTCCAGCCCCTTTGAAAAATTTCTCTTTTCAACCGGCTGAAATTTTTTCCTCCGGACGCTCCGCCCCTCCCCGCCGGGGCGGGGAGGGGCGGAGGCGCTAGTCCATCCGCACAATCAGCAGGCTCCCCGGGACGGCCGCGTACATCAGGCTGTTCCATGTCATACAGCCGACGATCGCGTCGGCGACCAGGCCGTTTCCGCGCTGAAACGCCATCACGGCGCTGGCGGTCGCGGCGCCGAATATGCCGTCCAGCCCTCCGGCGCCGTACCCCAGCGCGTTCAGCGCGTCCTGCAGGGCCAGCACATAGGCGCCGAGACTGCCGGTCCTGACGAGGGGATAGCCGCCCGACGCGCAGGCGGGCGTCCCGCGCCGCCGGTCGAAATGCACCCATGTCGGGCTGAGGGACACCGGCTCCACATACGTCCACAGGCCCGATTGATACGCCAGATTGCGCATTTCCGCGCGCTGGGCGTTGTTCAGGTTCTGCCCGACGTCAAAGGCCAGCCCGGCGTAATGCTGAGACTGCCGGCTGTGCCCGCCCTCGCGGGGGCGCTTAAAGGCAAAGCCCACGGAGATCGGGCGGCCGTACAGAAAGCGGAAGCTGTTCCAGGACTGCATGGCGCGCTTTTCCGTCCACAGCAGGTCACTGCGGCTGGAGCCGCGGAACTCCGCGACCTTCAGCGTGTTGCCCGTATTGTAGGGCATCGCCTCATCCTCGCGCCTGAAATACGTCTCCATCCGGTTTTCATCGTTATTGTATATTTTAATCGTGGCCATATCGTCCTCCAAAGCGATATATTCTACCGCAATATATGCTCCGGAGGGCGTTGCTGTGCCGTTCGGCCGCCGCCGGCCCCGTTAGCCTCCCGCCCCCAGCTCCCGGAAGCGCCGCATGGCCTTCCGCGTGTTCTCATGCGTGCCGAAGGAGGACAGGCGGAAGAAGCCCTCGCCGTTTTGGCCGAAGCCCGCGCCCGGCGTGCCGACGACCTGCGCCCGCTCCAGCAGGCGGTCAAAGAACGCCCACGAATCGCCGCCGGGGCATTCGAGCCAGATGTACGGCGAGTTGCGCCCGCCCGTGTAGGCGATGCCCAGCGCGTCCATCGTTCCGGCGATCAGGCGCGCGTTTTCGCGGTAATAGTCGATGTTCTCCCGGCATTGCGCCAGACCCTCCGGCGAGAGGGCCGCCGCCGCGCCGCGCTGGGTGATGTACGATACGCCGTTGAACTTCGTGTTCTGGCGGCGGAGCCACATCTGCCGCAGGCTCACGCCGTCCCGGACCAGCTCCGGCGGCACAAGCGTCCAGCCGCACCGCACGCCGGTGAAGCCCGCCATTTTGCTGAGACTGCCGACCTCAATGGCGCATTCCCGCGCGCCCTCGATTTCATAGATACTGCGGGGGATGCCCGCCTCGCCGGCGAACGCCTCATAGGCCGCGTCGAACAGAATCACCGCGCCGCGCTCCCGCGCGTAAGCGACCCACGCGGCCAGCTGATCGCGGTTATAGGCCGCGCCCGTGGGGTTGTTCGGCGAGCAGAGGTAAATAATATCCGCTTGCGCCGACGCGTCCGGCATCGGCAGAAAGCCGTTGTCCGGCGTCGCGTCCATAAACCGCACGGCGCGCCCGTCCATCCTGTTGGTGTCCACATACACCGGATAGACCGGATCGGGGATCAGGGCCACGCAGTCCGGCGAGAAAATGTCCAGCAGGTTGCCCGCGTCGCTCTTGGCCCCGTCGCTGATGAGGATTTCATCCGGCGCGGCGGCCGCGCCGAGACGGGCGTAATGCGCCGCCACCGCCTCCTTCAGGAACGGATAGCCCTGCGCGTCGTCGTAGCCGCGGAAGGTCTCGGCGCAGCCCATTTCGGCGGCGGCCTCGCGCATGGCCTCCACAACCGCCGGAGCCAGGGGGCGGGTCACGTCGCCGATGCCCATGCGGATGACCGGCTGACCGGGGTGCCCCGCCTCGAACTCGCGCACCTTGCGCGCGATGGCGGCAAACAGATAGTTGTCGGGAAGGGTCTGGTAGTGGGTGTTGATCATAGGGGGAGCCTCCTGATTAGAATTAAGGGGCGTCCTTAATTATAGGGCAGGCGGGGCGGGATTGTCAAACCCCTTTGGGGTGTATGGTCAAAAGGGGTTTGTGAAGGATGAATCTCCGCGGATATTACAGGTTTGGAAGAAATATCATGCGAAGCATGATAAAATGTGGCCTGCTCGACCATGCTCGAGTATATTTTTAAGGAGGCCACAAAAATGAGAAAATCAAACGAAAACAAAATCGTATGGTGCGAACCCGCGAACAACCGCCGCAGACCTTGCGCAACCATGAGCGCGGATGGAGTTCTATGTTTTGGATCGGGGATGCGAGACAAGCTGCCGCGCACCATCAGGGTCGGGTTTCTGCCGGACGAATGCTCGTTATGCGTTGAGGCGAATGCAGAAAAAGGATTTGCTCTGGCGGTAAACGGTACGGTTAAGGCTTTTGAAATCGCAAAGCGCCTGAAACAGCTGGGAATCGACCTGCCGGTACACTTTTTGTTCGTTGAGGACAGAGAAGATTCCCTTTGGAAGGGCTATATCGTGCCGCCCCCGCGCAGGCCAAGATCCCAGGCGGCCAAGAAGACAACGCCTTTGGCCGGGCATCCGCATTTGCTGATCGCTTACCAATGGCTGATTGATAAGGCGGTTTATTTGTACGCGAAAACCACCCCTATGGAGGAACGCCGCGCAACCGCCCGCGCCGCTCTTTGGGAAGCCCTTCACACCTATACCCCCATACAGGGATCGCTCAAGGATTTCTTGTTTGATGAAATCAAAAGACAGTTGATCGAAAAGAACAAACAATACACGCGCCATTCCTCCTACAACGTCGTATCACTGGACGCCCCGATCGGCAAAGATGCCGATTCTGACATGACGGGGCATGACCGGTTTCTGTCTCGCTATACGAATGATATGCTGTCGGTTGAACGCAGGATCGACATGGAGACTTTCCGGTATCAATGGCTGAATCCGCCAGAGAGAGCCGTCCTCAAGATGCTCTTTGAGGGATACACGGTGGAGGAAATTCAAGCCGAGCATCGCATGACCGGGCAGGCGCTTGACGAGCTTTGCCAAAGCATCAGTCGTCGTTGGGATACGTTTACTCAAGCCGATGACGCGGTGTAGATGAACCCGACAACGCCCTGCGCACGGTGCGCGGTGCGTGTATCGCGTCGCAACGCGCCGGGAATGATTCCCCCGGCGCGTTGTAGTGGACAAATGACGCGTTGCGCAATGCGCCCCCCTACCCGTCATTGCGGGCTTGACCCGCAATCTCCCGATACCCCAGCGCGCGGCGGTGTTCCTTCGTCTCCGGGTCGCGCACCGTCGCGCTGCGGCGCGGCTCCAGCAGCTTGGTGATTTCGTAGAGGTCGATCCAAATCTGATTGGGGCCGTCCTTCTGCGACGGGTGGAAAATCAGCTGTAAGCCCCAGTGCAGATGGCTTTGCTCGATGCCGTTGGTGTTCTCGCGGCTGCTGTAGCCGGTGCGGCCCACATAGCCGATGACGTCCCCGGCGGCGACGGCCGCGCCCTTTTGCAGGCCCTCCGCGTAGGGGCGGTTCTGGCGCAGGTGGGCGTAGTACCAATACCGCAGACCGTCGCGGCTGCGCACGCCGACGCGCCAGCCGCCGTAGCGGTTCCAGCCCAGCTCCTCCACCACGCCGGACTCCGCCGCGATGACCGGCGTGCCCGTCAGGGCCATCAGGTCATGCCCGAGGTGCTTGCGGCGATAGCCGTAGGCGCGCCCGCTGCCGAAGTCGTCATAGTGGCCGTAGGCGAAGCCCTTGGCGATCGGCGAAAACGCGCGCAGACCGTAGCGCGGTTCCCAAACCCCCTCCGCCGTCTCCTGCTCGTATGCGCCCACCAGACCGCCCAGCGCCGCGCCGTAGGCTTCGAGATAATAGGCGTATGTCTTCAGTCCCTCGCCCAGCCCGGCAACCGTCTTCCCCTCCTCCAGAGCCTTGCGCAGCTGCCGCAGCTGCGCGGCCTTGTGCTTGCGGAAGTCGCCGCCGCATTTGACCGCCAGATAGGCCAGCCCCTCGATCCAGTCAAACGGGGCGGTCTCTCCGGAGGCGCGGGATTTTACGTCCATCTCGATCAATTGCCGCATCAGCGGGGCGGGCGCGTTGAAGTCGACCCAGCGGATATACGATTCCTTGACCTCGTTCCCGGCGCCGGGCGCCTCCTGCTCCGGTTCCGGTTCGGGAGACGGCGGCGGCCCGAACAGCCTGGGCTCCAGCTCCGGCGGAGCCGGCGCGGGGCCGGCGGCGCGGGCCGGAACGGCCGGATTCAGACAAAAAATTACGGTAAACCCAACGGCCAGCAGCCGCCCGGCGGTTTTGGCGCGGTCCATTTTGATCATCCCCTTTTGAATTTATCCTGCCGTTAGTATCCCAAAGGGGCGGATGTATATTGCGCGCGGGAACTGGCAATCCTATGACGCAGAGGTGATATTTCACATGGCAAAGGACAGCCAGCTCGACAACAAGCAGGCCCGCAGCCGCAAGGCGGGCGGCGAGAACCGCGATAATCGCCCCGCAGGCGACGGTCGTCCCGCAGGCGACGGTCGTCCCACGATGGCGCAGAGCGCCTGCGACGGCGAGAGCCGCAACGCGAAGAACCAATCCGGCAATCGGGAAAAGGCGAACAGCGACCGCTGAGAGCGGACGCGAAAGGGCCGCAAGCCGTGGAGAGCTTGCGGCCTTTTTTTGTGGGCAAACGGGTGCTGTGTATCTGCCGGAGATCACCCCCATCTCCCCCTAACCCATCTCGTGAAAATCCCGTGCGACGGGTCCCGGCGCCAGGCGCGCCAGATGATCATACAGCAGCCCGCGCAAAGCGCCAGTGTCCCGATCATGCTCCAGATCCATGCAGGGCCTCCCTGCAACAGCAAATTGCCGTACAGAAGCGGGAAGCTGGATACATATTTCATCGCCGTTACTCCCGTCTGATAGGCCGCCGCCGGTGCGAGCAATAGGCCCATGGAAGCGGCGAACGCGACAGAGAGATATCGGCAAACCGACGAAATCGCCGCGAGGCAGAAGCCCATGGCCAGCGCCCCCGCGGCCCGCACGGCATACAAGGCGGTTACATATTGCAGGATGCTGACATGCGGGCCGTAATTGGCTAATTCCGAAATGCTCTGGACAGGCGCATGAATATATTCAAGCGAATACAGCTTGGTAATCGTCAAAAAACGCGAGGCATAGACGATGCCGGACACGAGCAGGCACAGGAGCAGGGTGAGGGCCAGCTTGACGAATATCAAACGGCTTCCGTTCTTGCAAATGCGCAGCAGCTTCTTCATGCCGCCTATATTTTCTCTTGCGAACAGTCCGGCGCAGAGCAATAGCGCCGCGGAACAGAGAATCATGACGTCCTGCGCGTCCTGCGCGGGATTCGCCGTCAGGCGCAGGTATCCCGTATCATTGATCAGCCACGCCTCTATGCCGTTTTCCGCTTCCTGGTTCAGCGCGTTGCGCACCTGGGATTCAATGCGGGCCAGAGCCTTCATGTTGCCGTCATAAAACCCCAGGGTCTCCGGCGGGAGCGAGAAGAAATACGCCCATTCCTCCTCCATAAATTGTTGCGTTTCGGCGGTAATTCGCCCCCCGATTTTCCGGATGTACTCTTCATAGATGATTTCTTCACCGTACTTCACGGTATACGCCGAACGAACCTGATAGGTCATCAGGCACGTCAGAACGGTCAGGACGATGACGGCGCTCAGGATCCCCTTATGCAGCTCGTGCAGGCCGAGAACGGTGTGCCGTCCCATTTTGTCTGTCAGGCGGCTGAGGCGTTCGCGCACCCGCTCAAGGGCGGCCAGGAAGGCCGTGCCGCGGGCCGCCGCGCCGGTTTTGAAATGAACATAAATCACCGCGCCGCACAGGAGGAGGGACAGGCCCGTCACCACAGACCAAGCGGTCAGCATATTGACGGGAAACCCGAACAGATTGATGTTTTGATACCAGCCCAGCAGGGAGAAGCTGTCGATCAGGTGAAAGATATTCACAAGCCGAAACGCATTTACGCTTGATGCCACGGGGACCGTATGGTACAACCAGTACTCGGCCCCCGCGGCAAACGAAGCGGCCAGCAATACAACCGGCGTATTCTTCAGCCCGATAAACAGCGCCAAAACCATCATCCCGAGCGCGAACAGGAATAAAAACTTGATGCCGAACCCCATCCACAGATAGCCGCCGCAGGATAGGCGGAGGTTGCAGTTGCGGAACGCCGAAATGGACTGGATCGGACGGCTCAGGTCGCCCGTTCCGAACAGGGTGTGCCCGATCAAAATATTACTGCCGTACAGCGCCGCCGCCATGATCAGGAGGTTCAGGAAGAGCGAGGCCATCTTATGAGCGGCGATCCTCCCGCGTGAGGGCGTGGCCATCAGCAATCCGAACAGGCCGCGCTCATACTCCATGCCGAACAGCCGCATACAGGCGAACAGCATGGCGGCCGCAAGCAGAATATCGGTCATGGGGAAATGATACGTCTGCTCCACGGCGGCGTCCGGTCCCATCCGCAGCGGAAGCGTGTCCAGGCCGGCAAAATCCCGCGTCGTCTTGTCGATGTTGCGGCGCGCAAAGCCGCTTGTATCCTTGGACAGCGTGGCCGCCATCCGCGCCCGCTCCGGCATGTCCAGGATAAAAGAGGGGTAATCGTCAATGTGCTTTTGCTGCTGCGCGGTGTAAAAGGAGATGATGTCCGGATTGCCCTCCCGCTGCCAGCCGTAATAGCTGATCTGGTGCTGGTAAAAGAAATACCCGTTTACGGCCAGAATGATCAGCAGGAGCAGCAGCCAGATTTTATCAAAGCCCTTTCGCAATTCAACTCTCATAATTTCCATGTATATATAAATATACATCCTCCATCGTCGGGCTGACCGGCAAGCCCTGTTCCGGCAGTTCATCGCCGACCAGCCGGACAGAGACGCCCTCGGCCAGCCTGCGGATGTTACTCACTTTATACTTTTGCTGATACCCGGCAAGCTCCTGTTCGGCGATGACGCACTCGCGCACCTTCCCCTCCGCGCTCCTGAGCCAGTCCTCCGGGCTGTGAGCGCCGACAAGCCGCCCGTAGCGCAGAATAATGACCTTTTGGGCGATGAATTCGATATCCGCCACCACATGGGTGGCGATAATGAGAATTTTATCGGACGCGATTTTGCTGATGAAGTTGCGGATGCGTATCCGCTCGGCAGGGTCCAGCCCCGCGGTCGGCTCGTCGAGCAGAATGACCTTGGGATGGCCGAGCAAGGCCTGCGCCAGCAAGGCGCGCTGTTTCATGCCGCCGGAATATGTACGCATGGGCCTGTGCGCGGCGCCGCGCAGATTGACGACCTCCAGCAGGTCCTCAATCTCCTGTTTGGGGCGTTTGATGCCTTTCAGCCCGGCCATGTAGTATAGGAACCGCCGCGCTGAAAACGTGTCGTAGACCGCCTGCTGCTGCGGCATGTATCCCAGCACGGGCAGGATGTCCGCCGGCGGGTCCAGGACGACGCTGCCGCTGTCCGGCATCAGGTTTTTGGCAATGCAGCCCATCAGCGTACTCTTTCCCGCGCCGTTCGGGCCGAGCAGCCCGTAAACGCCCGGCTCAAAGGAGCAGGTAAAGTCGATCAACGCCCGTTTCCTGCCGTAGGATTTGCTCAGATCGGCGATGTGCATATTCATCGAATCATCTCCTTCACAGTCCTTGCGGAACACTCAGTGTTCATAAAACGGTTTGCCTTCCAAATTCGGATTGTCCAGATCGCTCAGATCAATCGCCCATATATCATCTCCGTTTTGACCGTTCTTCAGGTAGAAATAGTAGTCCCGCGTTATCCCCAAGCCGGGGTGCCTCCTGTTGTGAAGCAGCACCTCATTCAGAAGCTCTCCCCGGTCATTATAGAACTGGACGCTGCGTTCCTCCAGGGGGACCAGGTCAAAGGTTACCAGATGCCTGTTATCCGCCGCGAGGATTCCGCCGAACGCATATAAATCCTGTCTGAACTCAATGTCCAGCTCTCCGGCCGCCGTGCCGTCAAAATTGATCCGCACAGCTTTTTGCGTAAGGTCGCCAAACTCCGCTGCTCCAAAATAGACCAGAGTATCGTCTACCCAGGCTAGTGTAGAGCCTCTGGGCGGCTCGAACGTTCTTTTTTCTGCCGTGTTTATGTTATACAGCCATTGCTGTGAGGAAAACTCGTTTGTTTCCTCATAGTCCTCCGCCGTTACCGCGCGTATACACAACGTATTTCCAAATCCCATGACGGTGTCGATTTGACCCCAGTGCCCGGTCTCTTCTATAATTTTTTTCGGGGAACGCGATAGATTTTTCATGCTATACGCATACACGCCGTATCCCATGACGCTGAACTCCGCCTTTTCCTCATCCGTGTAGCTCGCCGGCCCTTTATGAAAATCCGAATATGTCATGTACAGCGTTCCGCGATGGATGATAAAATTGGACAAAACCGACCGGGGACGCAGAATGTCTGTATACCCCGAGCCGTCCGTCTCGATTTTATAGATGACCGGTATCAGTTCCCCAATATCGCCTGCTATGCTGTCGGCGCTATAGAGCGCGCCCTCATAATACTGCAAAGAAAGTTCTCCGCTTGCGTACGCATTGCAGTAAAATTTGCGTTCATAGACCTTTTCCTCGTGATGCAGACAGTCCGGCTTGTTGCAGAGCACCGCGACCTCCCCGGTCTCCTTGGTCCTGGAGCAAAGATACCGCCCGCCCATGCCATAGAAAAAGAAGTGGGTTTCACTCTCCGCTATGAAATTACTGTCATGGCTAAAATAATATTGATAGTCTGTTTCGTTGTGGTATTCATCGCCCAAATCCCTGTACGGCTGGCCGCACGCGGCCAAGACCAGCAGCGCGGCCATAAGAACGCTTATTTTTCTGAGCATGTTCATTGTTCCTTTCTTTCATGATTTTGAGTGAGATGCGTATGCCTTCTGATTAGACTTTCTCGGAGACCCCGGTTTCCTGTAGGGGAACTGCCCTAACGTGACATCTCTGTAGGGACACGGCGTGCCGTGTCCGCGCGTGTGCGGCGCGATGTGGGCATCGCGCCCTACAATTTAGATGTTACGCCGTAGGGGACGCAGACCTCGGCGTCCCGCAGGTGATCCGCAAACTTTGGGGAACGGGCTTTCACCGTTTGCCCGTGCGGCTGTGGGTTTGGGTGGTGTTCAGGCATTTCCGGGGGAGGTCTCCCCCGGAGCCCCCCACTGGGGGCGTGCCGCCCCCAGCCCC
>Ga0099364_10004308_pt1 | contig 21626 bp, 22 predicted proteins | sample TergutTh196P3_FD_73070 | JGI IMG/M metagenome (GOLD analysis project Ga0099364, IMG submission 73070) | Microcerotermes parvus P3 segment gut microbial communities from Pointe-Noire, Republic of the Congo - Th196 P3 | ecosystem: Host-associated > Arthropoda: Insects > Digestive system > Gut ... | reverse complement strand
CCCCACTGCTGAAACCTTCCAAGCCTCGTCATTGCGGCCTCCGAGCCGCAATCCCCTTAAAATCCGCAGGGGATTGCGGGTCAAGCCCGCAATGACGGGAGGGGGTTGTGAGTAGTTACAAATATTTTTTTAGCTTTGCCTATGACTTTTTCATGGTATAATATCGTGGAGGCAGGAACAACGGAGGGAATAATGGTGAATGAAACAATCCGCAAGCGCAAATCCGTAAGAAAATATGACCAAATCCCATTGGACGACAAAGCAATCGCCCAAGTGCGGGAGAAAATCGCGAACATAACCCCACTTTACCCCGACATACGGTACTCCATCGGGATTACCGGCAAGGTCAAAGGGCTTTTCGGGCTGTCCGCGCCGCATTACCTCACATTTCACAGCGAGGAGAAAGACGGCGCATACGAAAATATTGGTTTTATCGGGCAGCAAATGGATTTGTACTTTTCAGCAAATGGGATTGGCTCATGTTGGCTTGGCATGGCGAAACCTGCGGACAAAGAAAATGACGGCATGCCGTTTGTGATAGGCATGGCGTTTGGAAACCCCGTCGAACCGCTCCACCGCGCCCTGTCCGAGTTCAAACGCAAGCCATTGTCCGTAATCAGCGAAGGAGTTGACGAGCGATTGGAAGCGGCAAGACTTGCGCCAAGCGGAATAAACGCGCAAAACTGGTTCTTCATCGCGCAAGATGGAAAAATCCACTGCTACCGAAAAAGACCTGTTATCGCAATTGGGGGGAGCAGACTTGGCTGCATAGATATAGGAATAGCCATCTGCCATATCGCGCAGGAAACCAACGGATTCAGGTTTTCCCATGAGCCAAACGCGCCATCGCATAAAGGCGCGCTATATGTAGGAACAGTTGGATAGGGTGTTGGAGGTAAACCAATGCCAAAAGCGAGGAGGATAGCTAAACATGAACAAAAACCCCAACCCAAACACGCGATTCCCCGTTCCGGGCGAGAACGGGCAAGACCCCTATGACGTGACCTACATCAAGCCGACCATCACCCGCCCGAACATCATCGTCGGCGATTTCAGCTATTACAGCGGTTCGGATTTTGAAAGCCGTGTCACGCACCACTATGAGTTTTATGGCGACAAGCTGATTATCGGGAAGTTTTGTCAGATTGCGGCGGGCGTCGAGTTTATTATGAACGGCGCGAATCATAAGATGGACGGCGCGTGTACTTTTCCGTTTTATATTTTCGAGGGTTGGGAGCAAGATGTTCCGCCGCTGTCGGTTATGACGCATAAAGGCGATACTGTTGTTGGGAACGATGTGTGGATTGGTCAGAACGCGGTGATTTTACCCGGCGTACAGATTGGCGACGGTGCGATTATCGGCGCGAACAGCGTGGTGGGAAGCAATGTAGAGCCCTATACAATCGCAGCGGGCAATCCGGCGAAACCGGTTCGCAAGCGTTTTGACGACGAGTTGATTGCGCTTCTGCAAGCGTTTAGGTGGTGGGATAAGCCGATTGATGAGATACAGGCCTTGATTCCTCTTTTACATGACGACGACTTGGAAAGGGTGAAACACACGATACAGAGGTATTGCGATGTTTCAGATTGTAGAAACGGAGAATCAAAGCTATGGCAGAACCATTAAAAAACATGGTAAACGAAAAATCACTCGGTGAATTTGCCGCGATTATCAAGTCAATTTACAGTCCGTTCCCGATAGATGATTTTATTCAATCGACAATGGACGAAACATGGGATGGGTTGGAGCTAAAAGCCCATGGGCGGCAAATCACTCTTAACATGGGGAAGTATCTTCTGTAGTGTGCGGATAAGATTTGTCCGACATCACATAAAACCTCCTTTCATACGAGATAATCAGTAAAACCCGCTTATTTGCATGGCAGTTTTTATGGGCTTCTGCCGATAAACTGCGAAAAAATATGGATGCATCAGAATATAAGCACATCGTACTTGGGCTTATGTTCTTAAAATACATTTCAGATAACTTCAATGAAATCCACATGAGAGAATCCACATCAATGATGAAATTTGCACGATTGCAGAAATGGTAAAACAGAATGGATTGATAACCGCAGATAAGCATATTAATGACCGTTTGCATATCGGATGTGCTATAAGCGGCGAGTCTGATGTCATAGTTTCTATGAATTTTAAACATTTAGTCAATGTCACCACTATTTGTGTTTGTCAACTAAAAAGTACAGCTGTATTTTCATATTACCATAAACAACTATTCGAGGCGTTCGCGCCATATCCATTTTAGAAAGCAATCGTAATATAGATATAGTGAGTCCGGTATCACTAATATATAAAGAAGGAGATGATCAAAATGACGGTTGACGAAATCAGGGAAATCAGGGAAGGCATATCGCTTGAAATAATAGGTATGAATTCAGAGGAGTTGCGTGCATACTTCGCTGAAGGAGCTGATGATATTGAGCGGCGCATTGCGGAAATTCGCAGAAAAAAAGGTATCGCCATTTATCCGCAGAGCAAGGGCAAAACAAATGAGCCAATACAAAAAAACACGTATGGTTTTGTTCGCGGCGCAGCATACTACGCTAATTTGTCGAAAAGCAAAACAGACATAGCTGTACATGAAAATCCGGAGGATTACAACTGATAATCACTGACAGGAGAATCATAACCATGCGCAAAGGCAGCGATATAAAACCTGGTGTTGTACGCATTGTTGATTTTGGTTGTGCGGAGAATAATGACTTTTTGGTTGTTAACCAATATACGATTGTACAGAATGCATAAGATTGAGTTTCCCTCTCATTACAGTCAGACCACAATAATTCCCGCATATGGAGAGTTATCATGGCCTGATCGCAAGAATCATTGAAACTGCTGTTTTTTCGCGACTTTACCATTTCTGTGGGGTTATAGTGCCCTGACGATTTTCTGTGTCCTGACCCCGCAGAACCGAAAACCAGTGCCGCCCGGATTGGTAGCTTTCTGCGCAAAGTTCCTTTTTGGCGGCGTGCGTTATTATCGCTTGCGCAAAGCAACGGCACGACCAAAAGCCGTGCCGTTGCCGACACTCATGGCAGTCGCCCATATGTGAAAAATTTTCTTTTTCTGTTTTATAAAGTGGACACACTGTTGTCGTGTTTGCTATGATAGGATTGATCAAAAACGAGGAGGTAATGACAAATGGACAAGAAATATATTTGCTACTGCGGTCTGTACTGTGAAAACTGCGCGGTTATGGCAAAGGTCGCTCCGGCGTCAAAGGTGCTGTATGATGAAATGCGAAAAGCAGGGTTTGAGGACGTAATCAATTATATACCCGGAGGCAACGGTTTTTGGCCATTCTTGAAAAGCATGGCGGAAGACGGAATATGTGTTTCATGCAAAGACGGAGGCGGAAATCCGGGCTGCGCAGTCAGAATCTGCGCGAAAGAAAAATCCGTTGAGGTGTGCGTGCTATGCGAGCAATACCCTTGCGAGAAGTTCGATGCGTTTTTTAAGCAGAGCGTAGGGTATCAGACACTCAAACAAGACAACGACTTGTTTCGGGAGCAAGGCGTGGAAGCATGGGGAAAAATGCAAGATCAGCGCAGAAAAGCCGGATTTACATATTCGGATAGTAAACACGAGTCAACGAAAGGATAGGAGGATAACGTAATGAGCGAAAAACTTAAAAAAGCAAGCGAAATCATCAAGGGAAGAACGGCGTCGGGCGAGTACAAAAACCAATACTGTGTCCTCGCGCAGGAGGATTTGGACGGTCGCCTGACTGCCGCCGTCATTACGCCGTCTATGTCTGACGGAATTAGGCAGCTCACTTTCTGCTCCGGCATTGATAGCAACTGGGCGAAACGCGCCGAGCGTGACAACCGCGCCGCCGTCTGCTTTTCATCCGAGGAATACAGCATTACGCTCCGTGGGAAATTGGAGATTTTGACCGACGCGCCGACCAAACAGGAAAACTGGTACAGCGGCTTGGAAAACCACTTCTCCGGCGCGGATGACCCGAACTACTGCGTTATGCGGTTTACAACCGAGAAATACAAGTTGTTTGTCGATTGGGAAGAGACAGAGGGTAGTTTGTAGAGTCTCCTCGAAAACTCAGTTCGTCATTGCGGCCTCCGAGCCGCAATCCCCCGAATTCCGCAGGGGATGGCGGGTCAAGCCCGCCATGACGCGGAGGTGGGATTTTTGGGACGAAACTTCATTGCCTGTAGTTGCAATGCTTTGGAGTTTCCGAGGAGACTCTTTGTAGTAATGAGAGGTGTTAAAATGCCGATTGATTTTAAGAAGGAATACAAAGACCTCTACCAACCCAAAACCACTCCGACCGTCATAGATGTGCCGGAAATGGTTTTTATTATGGTGGACGGCACGGGCAACCCGAACACAAGCGAGGAATATAAATCCGCTGTCGAAATACTCTATGGGCTTTCCTACACCATCAAAATGGAAAATAAGGAAGTTTTGGAATATGTTGTGCCGCCGCTCGAAGGCTTGTGGTGGCTGAATGACGGCTCGGAAGAATGGTATAAGGATAAAGGCAAATACTGTTGGACTTCGCTGATTCGGCAGCCGGAGTTTGTCACCGCTGATGTTTTTGAAGCGGCAAAGACCTCACTCGCAAAGAAAAAAGCACACATCGACATTTCGCGGTCGCGGCTTGAAAGATTTACCGAGGGTCTATGCGTTCAGGCGATGCACATAGGCTCATACGATGATGAGCCGCGAACAAACGCCGCAATCATGGAGTTTATCGCTGATAATGGATATGTTAGCGATATAAGCGACAAACGCCGTCACCATGAGATTTATCTGAACGACCCGCGCAAGACAGCGCCTACGATGCTGAAAACGGTTATAAGGCATCCGGTGATACAGCATTAAGCCACAAAATCAAAACATCCCCAACTGCCGTCGTCCGATACATTTCGAACAAAGATAACGAAGCCGGCCGGCTTACAGAGGTTCAAATACAGATTGTCAGGAAATAAGCGATGATAATGAGCTTCATGCTTCACTCATGCTTCAAGCCGCCGAATACCTTATGCAAAAGGGGTTTGAGTTTCAAGGGATATATGATAGAATAGGATGCGCGGACGGCCGGAATGAATCCGGTCCGCGCAACCGTTTCGCTCCCGGCTGCGCGATCATTATTTTTGGAGGTATGCCACATGAAAAAGTTGATGGCTTTTTTACTTGCGTTTCTTCTCTGCGCGGGCATAACGTCGCCGACCCCGGCGGCGGCGCAGCCTTCCCCGTGGGCGGCAGATCAGGTAAATCAGGCAATCGCCGAAGGGCTTGTGCCGAGATCATTGCAATCGGAATACACGCGCGCCGTGACCCGCGCCGAGTTTTGCGCCCTGGCTGTCGAATTGTATGAGAAAGTGACGCAGCGCGCTATCACCGAACGCATGGCGTTTCTTGATACGATTGACGTAAATATCCAAAAGATGGGCGCATTAGGCGTTGTGTCAGGCGAAGGTGATGGAATCTTTAACCCCGACGGCGCCCTGACCCGGGAGCAGGCGGCGACGATACTGGCGCGTTTGGCGGCCGCCATCGGCAGTCCTTTGCACGGAGGGCCAGCAGGCTTTGCGGATAGCGACAAGATCGCCTCATGGGCGCTCACTGGAGTCGGCAGAGTTGCGTCAGCAGGGATCATGACCGGGGAAGGCGGCAATATGTTTTCGCCGCAGGGCCCGTATACGAGGGAGCAGAGCATACTCACGATCATGCGCCTGTACGAATATGAGAGGGACGGCGGCACGCCGCCTGATAGCGGTTCCTTCGTACTTGCCGAGCAAATAAACGTCATTTTGGACAATACCAATATCGCAGCAATAGACCCTTTCAATTGGGCAACTAATAACTCATCCTCAAATATGGCGTTTACCATGGTTTATGACAGGTTGGTTGAGCGTGATCCCGATACGGGGCAGTACATCCCCAGGCTCGCGGTTTCATGGGAAACGGAAGACTTCAAGACTTTCACGTTTCGGCTGCGCGACGACGTATACTTCCATAACGGGGATAAATTAACGTCAGCGGACGTCTTATGGACTACACTGATAGGCGGGTCTTCGGGGCCCGGCAGCGCCGCCTGGGCCGCATGGGGTAATATTTCGTCCATTTCTGCCCCAGACGCTCATACTATTACATTGTCATTGGGCAGAGTCAACGTTGACTACCTTTTCAACTTGTCCATGCCGGGCGCCGGCATTGTCAGCCAAAGGGCAATGGAGAAAGACCCCGAAAACGGCACACAAATCGGTACCGGTGCATATATGGTCGAAGACTTCAGCAGACACGATTTTGTGAGGTTTGTACGAAATGGTAATTATTGGGATCGCCTGGCTGAGACAAGGCATGTGACTTTCCGCTTCGTTCCGGAAATGTCGAACCGCTATATCATGATGTTAAGCCAGGAGTCACATATCAGCTTTGGCATCCCTGAATGGGATATGCCTTTGTTCCAGCATGATCCGGAGAATTTCACAGTCCGCACGCTCACGTTTAACGACCCGCAAGGCCTCTCTTTCAACCTGGACGACCCAATCACAGGCGACTATCATTTCCGTATGGCCGTAATGCACGCGATGGACAAAACTGAGATCGCCAGCGCAGCTTCAGGCGTCTGGGCAAGGGCCGACTATGATTCCGGCACGGTTTGGGGCCTAAATACAGAGTTCCGCAACGACGGCATCCCTGCAATCCCGCATGACCCCGGCGAGGCAAGGCGGCATCTGGCGCTGTCGGGATACAATGGTGAAAGTGTAGAGATTGCAGCCGGCATTCCAACAAATATTAGAGCGGCCTACGCTCTTCAGAGTCAGCTTGAGGAACTTGGTATAAATGCCACTGTTTATGAGCTTGATTCGCCCTCCCTAATTGCGTATACTATGGACCGGGACTCCGGCTCCCAGATGGCTTTCTTTCCCATTCGCATGGATGAAAGCTCCGGTTCCTATAGAAACATGTTCAGTCCCGAAGGGTCTCAAAACAGGATGAATTATAACAACCCGCTGATCACTCGCATGCTTGAAGAAGCGTCCTTAATGATTGATGTGAACCGGCGCAGGGAACACTACATGAGGATGCAGGAGATCATCGCCGAAGACGCACCGTTTGTAAACGTGTTCTGGCGCTCATATGGCGTCGTGGCAGCAAGCGGCATTGGGGGGGTTACTATCCCGTCCGACAACCGGCTGGTTGACCTGCGGTGGATATACATGATTCAGGATTGAAGGCAAGTCCAGTGCATCGTATACCAAATAACAGGAGCAGTCTTTTTATTGATACTGCCGAGTGCCGCAAACATCGTCGTCTTTGCGGCACTGTTTGTGATTGCCTATATGAAGAAGGGACTGAGGGGCTAACAAAAGTGAAGTTATATGTGACCCGTTACTGCTCACGGTTAACCGGAATGACAGCACGACGTGAGAAAAAAGGGCGTGTTGTGCGACGCAGAGATGGAATTCCGGTGAAAAATCCGGAACTGACCGAACTTAAGGCGCATAATACACCCTTTTTTCGAGGGAGTTTCAGCTAACCGTGAATAGTCACTGTGACCCGTAATAGAAATAATCTTCGGAATAATGCCGCTTGAATATTATTCCGAATCGCGCTATAATTAGAAACGTGAGAGGAGTGATCCACGTTGAAAGATGAATTTATGAGCGCTCAGAATGCGGCGAAAATATGGGGAATCTCCGACCGCCGTGTGCGGGTTTTATGCGGCGAGAGAAAAATCCCCGGCGCATACAAAGACGGCAAGTCATATAAAATCCCCGCCGACGCCGAGAAACCGGCTGACGGCAGGGAAAAGAAAAGCATACCCGCTTGCCGTTTCCTGAAGTGGGAAAACGAAACCATCGGCACGGTTGACAACACAAATGCCGTGAGTTTCGCCATACCCGAATACAACGAGGTTGTCGCTCTGTATACCCGCGGAGAGGAGTCTTGGACGCCTGAGCAGTTCACCGAGTTTTTGTCAGAACGTATAGTCAGCCGTGACCGCCGCGATATTGAGCGGATATTATTCCGCTGCGGACTGTCACACTATGATGTTTTGCGTATCGCCGAAATAACGCGCGGTATTCACCCAAAAGACCTGCTCTGGGTTGCCGGCTCGGAAAACGAGCGACTTGACGCCGCTATAACCAATGTGTTTGATTCGGTGTTCCACCAGCGGATTGACTTGGTAGGCGACAGCATTGACACGCCGGAGGGTTACAACATCAAGCGTTACGGCGTTTACAACGGACAATACGGCATTTATAAGCAGCGCATCAGCCCGCTAACCACGGATGTAGAGTCCGAGGCCGCGGTATATCTGCTGGCACAAAAGTTGGGTGTCCCTTGCTGTCCGGCGCACCGCGTGGATAAAGATACGGTTTTTTCGGCGTTCCTATACGATTTTTCAAAGGAATACATCGTGCATTTCCGCAGGTTGTTTGACGGCGCGCGTTCCGATAACGAATACCAAAACTTAATCGCAGTCCGCCCGCAATATAAAGACGACATAGCCCGAATGATTTTGCTTGACTTTGTCACCCGTCAGGACGACCGCCACCTCTCCAATATCGCCATAAAGATTAGTAGCGGAGGTGAGTCATTCTATCCTCTGTACGACAATGGACGCAGCCTGTTCTATGAGGACACTGAAGAGATGGTCAAGCAGGCCATCGCCGACCCGGAAAGCTGCTCCACCACTTTTGGTTACTCCGGCACTTACTGGGACTATGTTCAGGATATTGCGGCGGAGCGCGGCGGTTTGCGAGGTCTGCTTGACTTAAACGTAAGTGAAGCCGATGTCTGCGCGATTCTGAAGGAAAGCGGGTTTAGCGGGTATCGGCTTGACGGCGCTGCCCGGTGGATAATGAAAGCGGTAGCTATGCTGGCAGAATCAAATTAAGAAAGACCATCGTGTATCACATCATCGGCGGGAACTTGATTGAGTTTGAGTTGAAACCCTAGATTATAAGGCACACCAATATAAGCGGACTTGACCCGTCCGCTTTTTTTGCATAAATTTTACAAAAAGTGAAACTATTTCCCTCCCGATTACGATTAAGTAATCAGAAGGGTAAAGGTGGGTGGCTTGATTGGACAAACGTCGTCTTATAACAAGAGAACCTTTTTCCCGCGCTGACCGAGCGGCAGGACGGCGGGAAAACCGTCACGCGGTTTGCGAGCGAGTATGACTGCGGCAGTATCGCGCAAAGCGTCAGCCCGAACATGGAGGATGTTTTCCTATATATCTATCGAGATGAGGCGGTGTGAGCATGGTGTTACGACATGAATTAAAAAAGATTTGGAATGTCAAAATCCTCGTAATCATTCTTGTTTTGAGCAGTCTATACTTTTTCATTGCTATGAACAACAGCATATCGAACTACCCAAGCGGATCATGGCTTTTTGATGTTGATGTTGCCGGGTATCTAACGGATAACTACGGCACGACCCTTGAGCGTGACGAGTTTGAGAGTTTTCTAAAATATCGGGAGGTCATTGTTTCCGAGTTGGATTCTTTTATCGCGTCAAATACCGTGTTCACCGACGCTGGAATATATGACTTCCAAGATTATGAGAGTTTCAGCGAAGACTTTCACTCGCGCTATGATAAGCGCAGCGAAGCGGAGACAAATCTGTGGATTGCCATCAGTAACGAATGGGGGGAGATTCTTCGCATACAAATAGACGGTGAGTGGGTAGATTTTGTAAGCGACAATGAGGCTCCGGCGGCATATGCAAGGTACATAGGTTTCAGCAATGTTGCCGGGATGTATGAGTACCAATGGGAGGAGAACATCAATAATTTCACCCAATATATGCCATTAAGCGAAAGGGAGACTCAGAGAGCCCTAGAAATCAGGGACAGCGGCGAAATGACAGGTATCCTATCGGGGCATACGGTTTTTCACACACGGCAGTATGCCCAAAGCCTTGCAATCCTTGTTGTACTGGCTACTCTAATACTGGTTTCGCCGCTTGTTACAACAGACCGAAGCAGCAAAGTTGTATTGCTTCAATATTCGTCGATGACCGGGCGCAGGATTCTGAGAAAACAGTTTGCGGCTGTGGTAATCTCGGCTGTCACCGCATCAACTCTGCTCGTATTGTGTTTTACGGTGATTTTTACACGAGCAACCGGAACGCAGGTATTCTGGATGAGCGGTATAAACTCGTTTATGAGTTTCCCATATCATTGGCTGTCGGTCACATACGGAGAGTATTGCCTATTGCTTATCGGAATTATCTATTTGCTTTCCGTCGCTGCCGCCGCGTTTGCCTTTATACTGTCAAGGTTCAGTCGAAACGCGATAACACTAATTTTTAAGATTATACCCTCATTTGCCGCCGCTGCGCTTTTGTCGAGTTGGCTATTCGATGAGTTCCTCGGTATTTATGTTGGAGGCGATGTATTACTAAAAGCGTTTTTGCTTTCAGTCATTTTTGTTGCGGCAATCGGTATGGCGGTATATGTGATAAACAGAGAAAAGAGAATAGATGTATAACGGGGGATATGGTTATGCTGCTGCGGCTTGAACTTAAAAAAATATTGCTCTCGCCCATGCTGCTCGTGTTTCTGGCGTTGTGCTTCGGCTTTAACCTCCTTATCGTTATACCCGGTACATATTTTTTTGACTATGCCGATTATGTTGCGGACGCTTCAAGGACGACGGGGTACAGGTTGGGTGCGGAATTTGACGGGAAGATTTTGGATTTAGAACCGGGGGAACACAGGGATTGGCTGCGGGAAGAAACCTACGGCGCTAAAGACGTATTCGACGGCTACGACACAGCGTATATAGCGGAAGCTTATATCAGCAAGCTAAGGCTTTCCGGCTATATCGCGGACGCGATGCGGGACAAATACGCAGCCCTGCAAAGCGCGGTAGACGACAAGGATTTCGCCGATGAAAGCCTGACGCTCTATTTTGCGGGCGCCACATCTGATAAGCACTTTGGATTGCATGGGATCACTCTGAGATTTTTAATTGTCCAGTGCGGGATTCTTGCCGCGCTGATAATGCTGCTTTCGCTCGGATATGAACACAGCAGCCGCACCGCCCTCACTGTATACGCCACAAAGACAGGCCGGAATATCCAGTGCCACAAAATGCTTGCGTCATTGTCGGCCGGTATGATGGCATTTGCTGTCTTAATGGGGCTTACCCTCGCCGCATATTTTGCGTTTAACGATTACGGCAATATATGGGGCAGCAGCGTGTCAAGCATATATAACGTAATTGACGACTTGTTGGCCGGAGGTTCCCGCCCGTTCGTCACTTGGCACAGTTACACCGTGCTGACTTATCTTTTTGCTGTTCTCGGTGCAGCCGCGCTTCTGAACGTGTGTTTTGGGCTGATCGCGTTCATTATAGGGACATGGATGAAAAACAGTTATATCGGGTTTTTTTTGTTCCTGATCATCAACGCCGGATGCATCGTTACTGTTTTTGCGTTTTCCGGAAAACTCCCGGCATATCTTTCTATGCTTACTCCTGCGTGGCTGTGGCTGAAGCAGCCTTTTTGGTTTACCGACGGCGGCGCGGACATTTTATGGAAGAACTTTGAAATTCTCGGCGTTTGCGCTTCGCTTATTCTGCTTGGCGGGCTATGCGTATTCTCGGCAAAAATGTTCAAAAAGAGGGACATCGTATGAACAAGCTCAAACAGTTGTCAGTTTTCAGTTATCAGTTGTCAGTAGACGAGAGTTATGCATGGCTGCGTGATTAACTGTAAGCACTTATTCATACGGTTTTCTGCCGCGGAAAGGCTTGGTAATTAGCATGAGAATCATTTATTTTGAGCTGAAGAAAATCCGGAACCGGAAAATACTTGGAGAGCTCGTGCTCCCTTATTGCCCCATTGTATATTTCATCCATACTTTTTCGTCAAAGCCCGCTTGCTTCGCCCATCTAAACGGCACACGTTCATATTCAACAAATCCGAACCGCTCATATACGCCAATCGCCCGGTCGTTATTATCCTTTGCATTCAATATGAACTCGGTGTACTGCGGATTGCTTTCCACCGTCTTTTCAAGCATTGCATTAGCTATGCCTTTCCCCCGCGCTTCTTCCAACACGCCGACAAAGTCAATTACCCCTGTGGCTGCGGGGTAGTTTAGCGGCCCGAACGATTCTTCATACAACACCATATACGCAATAGACCCTCGGATGAATCCCAAATGCTTTCTGCAAGCCTTTTTAGTCGATGACACAGCCCTGCCCGTACAGTCCGCGCAGCCCGTGATACCGACTATTCCGCCGCCTTGCTCAGCTACGATGAAGCGTTTGGGATTGACGCCGTTCTCAAGCACTTTCGCAATGCGCTCCATGTCCTTTGTCAAGCCGGAAAAATCCTGCTGAAAGCTGTAAGCGATTGTCCGGGCAATTTGTGTTTTGTCGTCCTCATTTGCTTTCCTGATGGTGTAATCCATTATAGCTGTTCCTTCCAAGGCTTTTTACCGTCCAACCAACCGTTTTCTTTCCAATGCAGATAATCCTTGGTGCGTTCACGCCCTGCTTTGCGTTCGGATTTGTCAATCATGCGCTGCGCCATTCTCATAATGTAAAACAGGATTTTAATTTTCAGTCGCGGCTTAACGCGCTTTTTCTGTTTCAGCTTTGCCGCTATATGGTCGCACTTTGATTTTATTGCCATCTTCTTTTTGTCGGAGATGAGTTCCCATTTTGCCTGAAATAGAGCTTCTTTGATGATGAATATCCGGGCAATACCCCAAAAATCAAGGCTGTCCATAATGTCCCTGGCTGTTTTGCCCATGCCCTGACCGATTGCGTTAGTGATAATGACCGCAGACTTGCGGAATATCGGCTTTTCCGGCGAGTGAGCCATCCATTTTGTGCCGAAATGGTCGAGCATGGCCTTCATTTGTCCTGTGATATGGAACACATAGGTCGGCGATGTGAACACCAATAAATCCGCTGACAAAATGCTTTCCCATATCGGGGAGGTATATTGTGTGTGAGGACAAACGCTGATGCCGCTGAAAAAACACGCCTTGCATCCTGTACAGAACACCGGGCAATCACGGGGTAAATAATATTCGGTCACAGCATGACCGTCGCCCATTGCCGATAGGAATAATCCTTTCATTGCGAATGTACAGCCTTTTTGTTCCGTTCCGTTAATAACGGTTATATTCATTTCGCTTCGTCCTCTCGGATTACTATTGTTCGCCGCGCTTCTTTATCGGGTATAACTCAACAAGCCTTCCAAGATATACTTTATCTTTCAGAATGGCACCGTCCTTAATAATGAAACTTTATTAGTAACTGCTCAGTACCCCACTGCTGAAACCTTCAAAGCCTCGTCATTGCGGCCTCCGAGCCGCAATCCCCTCGAAATCCGCAGGGGATTGCGGGTCAAGCCCGCAATGACGTGAGGGGGTTCTGAATAGTTACCTTTATTATAATAATTTCCTGCGGAATAAAAATAATCGGACATGATACCGCATACTTCGGAACCTATACGGACGGCGCTGTCCGTGGCGGCGCAATAACATGGGCGGGGAGTAGAAGAATATCCTTTAGCCGTCCAAAGCTTTACCAGCATCATTGACGTCAAACGGCAAAGTGCCCAGATATTCAAAAATTTTATATGAAAAACCGAAAGAAAAAGCTGTTTCCTGACTGCCAAGATTAACTCCAAACAATTCCTCAATACGCTTTATACGGTAATCAATGGTGTTGCGATGTATGTTTAAATGCTCGGCGGTGCGAGAGGGATTCCTGTCAAACCTGAGATAATCATATGCCGTCTGAGCGTATTTTGTGCCATATGTCAAGTCATACTCAATAATCTCCGAGAGTTTTGGGTTGCAAAATGCTCTGAGGTCTTCAGTTTTTCCCGCAATATCCGCCATGTGAAAGAAGACCAACCGGGAATACTCAAAAATCCGTTTGCCCGGACGAAGCCTTCTGCCCAAGCGGAGGGCTTCCTTTGTCTGCTTGTAATGAATACTCATTTCCGCAATATTCCGGAAGTAATGGCTGATCCCGCAAACCATGTCCGTGGTTTCAAGATGTTCCTGCAGCGCCCCAGAAAATCCGTTGCTTAAAAGATTCGGGTTGTCGCGGGTTATAAGCGTTACAAGGGAATTGAAGTATCGGATGCAATAACTATCCGGAATAAGCTGTTCCAAAGCATTGCGGAAGTACGCTATTTGATTCTCGTGCTTGACTTTCATGTCAGAAAATTCCGCAACTAAAATGAAGTTGCAGCTTTTGAACCGCAGCTCTACCTGACGTAGGCGTTCGTTCAAAAAATCCTCTTTTACAGGACCGCTGATCATTTCCGAAATAAAAAAGTCCTGTTTCCGCTTGTAGTTATGCGCCAACAACTCATTGCGCCTGAGCTCCACGCCGACAATCTCGCAGAATGTCTTAAATAGAGCCGAGTCAAACTCGGATAGAGTTCGGTCAAACTCAAGACAGGTGGCGAATCCTACGGCTCTTTCATCGACTACAACGAACTTGCTCAAATATTTATTTGGCGACACGCCGTCCGAAAGCAATTCCGGAACACCAACTCCGGACACTTGCCTGTGCAGGGCGTCGTTCTTTATTACGCTGGAAACATAGTCGGCGGGGTAAAAGCCCTTCTTGATAATATCCAGCCAAAACTTATCATCCATGTCCGGCCTTTCAGCATGTGCAAGCACCTTAAAGCTCGCATCGGCGACAAGAACCGGATTATCAAAAATTTCCACCGCGATATCAACGATGCCCTGCAATCCTTTCCCGGATGTAAGGGCTTCGTAAAGTTTCAGCGCGCAAGCCGGATAATCATCACGTGAGGCCATTTTTTGCCACCCTCTGAGCGGTTGTAATTCTTCCAAAAAACCGCGGCTGAATTTTGAATTCGTCACATATCCAAACAACTTTGCCTATGCTAGTATTGATTACGGGATATCTTCTCATGACAGGCAAAAGGAGAATGCAAAAGCGTACGATCAAGGAGGAGATAATTACATGATAGCGGCGGATACATTGATTGTCAATGGCAAAGTGGCGACCGTAGACAGGGCGTTTTCCATGAAGGAGGCCATTGCCGTCAAAGACGGATGGATTATCGACGTAGGTACAAGCGAGGAAATATCAAGATACAAAGGACCGGATACAAAGGTCATCGACCTTGGGGGCAAGCTTATTCTGCCTGGAGCGCACGACGCTCATATACACGGGATTTTCTTTGCAATCATGAAACGATGCGTGAACTGTGGCACTCCGGCAGTCGGGAGTCTGGACGAATTCCGCGCGGCTCTCAGGGCGGAAGCGGAAAGACTGCCCGAAGGGGCCTGGATACGCGGCGTAAACCTTAACTTTGACGCGTTCCCGGAATGCGCGGGAAAAGGGATCACACGTTGGGACATTGACGAGGCTACATGCGGCCGCCCCGCGATCATTATGGATTGGGCCAATCACGGCGGCCTCGCGAACAGCCGGGCGCTGGAGCTTAGCGGAATAACCCGCGACACTGCCGACCCGGTCGGCGGGCATATTGTAAAAAATGAAAACGGAGAGCCTACGGGCTATCTTCAGGAGGCAAGCGCAACATTTCTGGTATTTAAGCACGCGCCCTTGTGGACCGATGATGAGCTCACAGAAGCGATACATGAGATACAGGCGTTGCTGAACAGTGAGGGCTACACGGGCTATACTGAATGTTTACTTGGACCGGCAAACAACGAGCGTGAATACGGCACGGCTGGGGAGCGCGGTATATTCCTCTATAGAAAGCTTGCTGACGAAGGGAAACTGACCGCCCGTGTTTCCGTAGGTTTCTATTCCGGCGTGAACGGCATACAGTCCTATGACTACCTGCTTAATGACCTTGATAACTTCAATTTCCCGGATGAACCCGATCCACTGTGGTTTAAAATGCGGATGGTGAAGATTTTTTGCGACGGGGTTCATATGTTCCACTCGGCTTGGATGCGTGAGCCTTACGCGAATTTGCCCGGGAGCCACGGCCGCTCTTGTCTGTGCGGGGAAGACTCGAGCGACGAGGAGCAGGCGGATGAACTATGCCGCATGATAGAGCTTGCCCATACGCGTGGCTTTCAGGTCGGAGTACATGCCATAGGAGACAGGGCTATAGACGAGACGCTAAACGGCTTTATCAGCGCGTATCAGAAATATCCGGGCAAGAATCTCCGGCATTACGTTATACACCCGGAAGGGCTGGGCAGGCCGGATCAGGCAGAGAAGGCGGCTCGTTACAAAATCCCATACTCGGTCCAACCGACTATTTCCGATTACGCTTTCGAGCCTACTATCGAGTGTATCGGCCCAAGGGGGGAGCGTAGTTTCGACATGAAAACTCCGCTCGATAAGGGCGTAACCCTTTGCGGAGGCTCCGACGCCATTGCCGGGGTATTCTCCAACTGGCGTATGGCGGTGCAGTCCGCCGTCACACGCCGGAGCGCGATTTCGGGCAAGGTTTACTCGCCGGAGCTGCGCGTAAGCGTGGAGGACGCAGTCCGCATGTTTACTATCGACGCCGTCTATCAGGAGAATATGGAGGACGTCCGGGGAAGTATCGAGATTGGAAAGCTCGCCGATTTTCAGGTACTCGACCGCGACATTTTTGATACCCCGCATGATGAGATCGGAGCGATTAAAGTGCTTATGACGATTGTGGATGGGAAGGTGGTATATGATAGGTGGCAAGCTTGATGTCAATGTTTGAGGCCACTATCAAGGGCAATTCTACTATGATATCTATGATAGAAACATATAGTAAACAGTAAAATATAATAAATGGCGAAAACAGTCACAGGGTAATCGCGTTCCCTATCCCCTTTGGCATCTTTCGCAGAAAGGTGGTTTTGTAATAATGAACAAAAAGAATATCAACTTTGGCTTTCGAGGCTGGATGCTTGTGTTATATCAAGCGATTGCCTTTTTGACCTTTACAGCATTCACAATGTATCCCATGAACATACTCGCGGAAATGTATGGCGGCGCGCAAGTCGTTTCAACTATCTATACCGTATGCGTCCTGCTTGGTATCGTAGTACAGTTGATTTTGGTTAGATTCGTCGGAAAAATAAAAAGTGTCAAATCTATGGGCGTCTTATTTGGAGTCATTTCCCTTGTGATGGCGTTAGGCTTAATGGTCATCCCGCCATCGCAGCCTCTTTTATGGCAGATTTGCTTCGGTCTTGAGAGCCTGTTTGTTACTCTGTACGCTCTTTTCTCTCTGGGCATTTTGGTCGGGCAGTGGTTCCCGCGCAGGAAGGGTACCGTAATGGGCGTAGCAACCATTGCTTTCCCGGTTTCGAGCGCTCTTGTTTCCGTTTTTGCCGCGAGTGTTTTCGGCTCGGGAGTACCCAATGTTTTCGGTGCGTTCCTGCCATATTTTGCTGTATGCTTAATAGGCTTGCTCATCGGTGTTATTTTTATCAAAGACTACCCGGAGCAGTGTGGCGCCTACCGTGATAATGACAAAAACTTCGATCTCGATGCTGCTAAGAGGGTGATGGAGCAGGAGATAATAAATAAGAAAACCTCCGTTTGGACAATCCGCAACACCTTGAAAACCCGTGACTTTTGGTTCATCACGATTCCCATAGGGTTCCTTCTGTTTTGCACAACGGGTCTGATGTCTCAGACTATGTCCATCGTCATCCCCTATGGAAACCGGCTTGATTTTATTGGCGGTTTCTCCGGCATTATGCTTGTTATATGCGCATTCGCAGGTGTCGGAAGCTGGCTTTTTGGAATACTCGACACTAAAGTCGGTACAAAAAAGGCTATTTTAATCGCGGTTATTTTCATGATAATCGGCGGCCTTTTTGGCCTTTTCAGCAACATCGCCTGCCTTCTTATCTCCCTGTTTTGTCTTGGCACCTACATGGGTGCATCCTCGAACTTTACAGTCTCTGCTGCCGCGCAGTATTGGAGACGGGAAGATTTCCCCAACGTTTTTGCCTCTTTGAACCCAACGGCGAATATTATTCAGTCGTTGGGCCCGATGTCGATCGCCGTATTAATCGGTATGCACGGTTTTACGAGTGCTTCTCTTGTAGTTGCAATAGGCGGAATTGTGAGCCTCGTTCTTATTCTGATGTTCAAATCCAAACACGTCAAGGAGGTTGACGATGCCTACCGCGCCGCAGCAGGTAAGGAAATAGACAATGAGCTGGAAAGCCGCAGGTAGATGAGTCTTATCACTATTACAACTCATACCTGCGAAAAACAGCTAATCCAAAAGCCGTTGAAAGCACCATTATTGTACATGAGTTCAACACAATGAAAAGAGTGTGCTCAGGCGGGTTTGCTCCTGCCCAACTTGCGTCTATATCCTGCGTTTCGCGCAAAAAATCATCAAAGTCATTCTCTTGCAGAATCAGCTTCGTTATCATCGCGCCTTTGTATATGACAGGAACATTGCCGTCCGCAATCGCGCCCATACTTCATACATCAGTTTTTCGCTATCGGTCAGCCTATCAGCCATAAGCGTAAAACTCCACCGCCCAATCCCTTATGGCGTTAAACCTATCAGCGTACTGCGGGGCGATTCGCAGCCTGTCAAAGCTTTCGGAGTTGCTGTAATAATAATCGGCAAGCGCCTGAACCAACGACTGCTCATCAATGACATCGTAATCGCGGAGCATATCGTTTACGGTCTGGTTGAGCGACGTGCAGCGCAGCTCGCCGATTCTGACAATATCCAATCCATCGAAACTGTCAACAACATATTGGTTGACGTTTTCGTAAGGCTGACGGACAGTGGTGTAAATGTCTATTTGGTTTTCGTTGACATAACCGGAGAACTGCCCTAAGCACTCAAGCGCGGAGGTATGGCAAAGCACAACGTTCTTGCCGCCGAGAACACTGTGAAACCATTCGCGGTTTGATTTATAGTTACTGCGGGTATCAACACATTTCGGAACGCCTCCTTTTTGAGACGCCTTTTATGTACATTATGCCCTAAAAACGCTAATTTGGCAAGCAAGGGTTTAATCGGTATTGGACTTGTTTCTGCTTTAGTAAATTCCCAGAGTATACTTGTGTGTTGCTTAGCAGCAAAATAGCCAGTTGATAACAATAATAGCTAATCAGACAATACGCCCGATAAGGTAACTCAAGCCTTGTCGGGCGTTTTTTAATGCTGTCTTGAAAAACAACATCTGATACATTATAATCTTATGCAAGGCAATGTGCTCCGATTTCACGTCTGTTACGAGGTTTTCGGAGCCAGCTTTACATAACTAACGACTTTATCGGGAACGCATTAATAAATATATGAATACAAAGCAGAGAAACAGAAAGGGTGTTTTAGAGGAGGCTGAATCCATGCCCTTAAACATTATTAGAAGCGACATTGTGAAGATGAAAACGGACGCAATCGTAAACACCACTAACAACGCAATGCAAAACAGCGGCGGGGTTTGCGGCGCTATTCTCAAAGCCGCAGGTGCGGGCGATTTGCAAAGAAGCTGCGATAGCATCGGAGGTTGCAAAACAGGTAGCGCTGTTGCTACAGAAGGATTCACTCTTTCAAAATACATCATACATACTGTTGGCCCGGTTTGGCAAGGCGGCGATAGCGGCGAGCGGAATATTCTTTACGCTTGTTACAGAAACTCACTGACGCTTGCCCAGAAACACAAGTGCGAATCTATTGCGTTTCCGCTTATATCTTCCGGTGCAAATGGCTACCCAAACGAAAAAGCATTACGCGTAGCGATTAAGGCAATCAGTGACTTCTTGCTAGAAAATGAGATGACCGTATTATTGGTGATTCTAAAGGATACGAAATTTTCTTTAAGCGGAGAATTGCACTCATCAATACAAAAGTTCATAAGCGACAATTATACGGACGAACAACATGCAAGAATCAGCCAACTGGAGTTTGAAGCTCTTAGAGAGACTGCACCACCTCACAGGCATCCGAATGAAACACAGTCTAGTTATTCGAGCGCTGTGTTTGGGTTGAACAGCGCGGCAGCGTTTTCGGCAGAGGCAATCAAAAGAATAGCTGAAGAAAAAACGAGAGAATCCTTTTCCGATATGTTGTTTCGTTTGATTGACGAAAGGCAAGACCGTTTCCCGAAAGATTCAGATGTTTGGAAAAGCGCCAATCTTGACCGCAGATTATTTGCCGCAATTAGAAAACCAAATTACCAACCGAGCAAGAACACCGCAATGTGCCTTGCTATTGCGTTGGAGTTGTCATTGGACTTGACACGCGATTTGCTTATGAAAGCAGGGTTTGCTTTATCCGACAATAATATACAGGATTTGATTGTAAAATACTTTATTAGCACGAAAGAATACGATATGGACAAAATCAACTTGACGCTTTGTCAATATGAGCAAAGCACGCTTGGGTCTATATTTGACAAACGGGAGAATGACCGGAATGAAAGCGGACGAGCTGTTATGTCACACAGCAAAGAAGCGGATAGAGCCTATTCGGATGGGATGCGAAAAGCCGGAAGTATAGAAAATTTGAAGAAACTTGCCGAACAGGGAGACGCGGAAATGCAGTATACACTTGCCGTCGATTATTTGCTAGACGACAACGTAAGCAAGGCTGCTCCATGGCTGAGAAAAGCGGCTGCCCAAGGTCACGCTCTCGCAAAAGAATGTGTGGAAAGATTAGAACTAATAGCCAAACAAAAAAGTATTTGAAAATGTCGTCTGGAAAACGACACTCACATAAATATAACATGCTATCATAAAAACATCATAAACGCGGCACGAACGCGAAAAAAAGGAGGAAGAAAAATGGGACGAGTATCTGACGAAGAAGCTGCAAGGGTTATGACATCACTGCTAATGAGTGGCCATAGCTGTAGCACATGCAAACATAACGAAATCACTTACGGGGATTGCCCGTGGGAACCTGATGCCCGTTACGAAAAGCCTGTTGTGAACGGAACAAAAATATGCCACAGGCATTCAGCAGGACCACTTAGCAAGTCGTAGGCGATATATTCCACCTTTGCAATACCTTTGCTATATGCTTGATTTATACGAGGTTACAAGGTGAAACCGGGAGCACAGTGTTCATGCTGGTTTTTCCTCGCCTTACGATAAACCTTAAGTAGGGAGTCTACAAGACTTATCTTTGTGAGCGCAGCGAAGCAATCCAGACACCGAACCTAGCTGGAAAACACAACACATGGATTGCACAGTCTGGATTACTTCGTAACTGTGTACCTTGCAAAGACGGGGCTGGGGTTTTGAAAAGTTACGAATATTCAAGGTTTATTATTCGGCAAATGCTGTGAAATACACGGTGTCAGCTTGTGGAGAGTTCTTAGGTTGCCTCCTCTGTGAAGCAGAATAGAACATCAGAAATGAGTAAGATGTATTCACTTTTAGGGGATACTATGAAGTTACCGGCATAACACAAGCCGAGTTGCGCCGTTACAACAATGCTGAGTAGTTCCAATCAGTCATTAATAGTCACGAGGGGTTAATTGGTATGAAGGATGCTCCGTACATACATATTTTCAAGACATCGGAACAATGCTACGTCTATGATGTAAACACAGACAGAGTATTAAAAGTCCCAGAAGCTGTTCATGAACATCTTTCAAATCCAGATGACTGCGTCATCAGCGATGACACAGCAGCTTATATCAAAAGCATGAA
>Ga0099364_10004307_pt1 | contig 21630 bp, 22 predicted proteins | sample TergutTh196P3_FD_73070 | JGI IMG/M metagenome (GOLD analysis project Ga0099364, IMG submission 73070) | Microcerotermes parvus P3 segment gut microbial communities from Pointe-Noire, Republic of the Congo - Th196 P3 | ecosystem: Host-associated > Arthropoda: Insects > Digestive system > Gut ... | reverse complement strand
AAACGGCGCTAACACTTCTGCCACTATTCGCTGTCGAAAGTCTCTCTCACACGGTAGCTCTCCGTGTGTGCTCGCCAGCTTCCAAGTTTCAATTTTCAATGGGCAGTGTAGCATACAGCATGTTATAAAGCGTCAGTAATTTCGCTGACGGGTGTCAAGGCAGGTTTTTTTCTTTGCGACCTTTGCGGTTAATCCTTTTTTAACCGCAAAGTACACAAGGGACGCAAAGAAAAAAACGCGTTCACAGAGTCCAATGTTTACAGAGTCCGTAACGTCAGTTAGGGACACGGAGCCCGTGGCGTAAGCCAGGGAATAAACGCACGATTCCACTGGACTTTTCCCTGTTTTTGCGATACCATAGCGAGCGGATAGGGTAACGAACAGCAACCGGTAACGAACAGCAACCGGTAACGAACAGCAACCATGGAACGGATTTTTCTCAATAATGACCGCCCGCTCCTGCACCTCACGGCGGATTATCTCATCGACCGATTCTACAAAGAAGGGCAACTCGACTTGCGGAACGTCATACTCGTTTTGCAAGAAAAACGAGCCATCAATCGACTCGAAGAAATTCTGGCAGAAAAAGCCGAAACACTCGATCCCGCTTGGTATCCCCCAGAATTCATGACCATCGGGACGCTGCCGGAAAGATTGTACGAACTCAAAAAAAACCTCGCCGACGATCTCACCCAATACTTCGCCTGGCTTACCGCCATCGATAAACTCAACGACGAAAATCCTGACCTATTACACCGGCTTATTCCTGTCCCCCCCAAGAGAGATGACCTCGAAGCCAGACTCGCACTAGGAAAAATGTTTGCCAAACTGCATCTGGAACTCGCTGCCGATACGCTCGACTTCGTCCATGTCGCTGAACTGTGCCGGAAATTGAAAATAAAATCCGAAGCGCAACGCTGGGAAGCACTTGCCGAACTGCAAGAAGAATATCTCGCAACTCTCGACACACTCGGCATTTGGGACAAACAGTCGGCAAGACTCTACGCTCTCGAACATCCCATAGAAGAATTCGTGGAAAAACATGCACATTTTCTAGGGGAAGATACGCAAATCCTGCTGGTCGGCGTTGCTGACATGAATCTGGTGCAAAAGGAAATGCTGCGCTACTTTCAGGACTTCGTTACGCCGCTCGTCTTCGCTCCTGAAAACTGGGCAAACCGATTCGACGACTTCGGCTGTTTGATTCCTCACGTCTGGCAGGACATACACATTGAACTTCATGATAAGCAAATCCGCATCGTCGAGTCGGCGGACGAACAAGCGGAAGAAGTCTTGCGGTGCTTGACGCATCTGCAAGGAAAATATGCTCCGCCGGAAATCATCGTCGGTGTGCCTGACAAACAAATCGTTCCTTTCATCGAGCGGCAATTTGAACAGACGGAAATTAAATCCCGCATCGTTGCCGGTAGGACAATTCAGCAAACTTCCGTCTATCGTTTTCTTGAAACGCTGCTTGCGTACTTGGAAACGCCGACGTTTGCGAACTTTGCAGCACTGGTTCGGCATCCCAAAGTGGAAACGTTTTTGCAACTTCATAATGAACGGCCGGAAGCCGGAGTACCGGCTAAATGGACTCTTATCACGAAACTTGACCGTTACCACACCGACTCTTTACCGGTCGATGGACCATTCTTTTTAGCCGGTACTCCGGGCTTAACCCAATTATCAGACTTGCTCGCTTCGCAAGACCTCGCCGACATTTTAGCGACCATCTTTTCGGATAAAAGCCGAGACGATGCCTATCACAAAGTTCTCGATGCTCTCGCACAGATTCGGGAAGTTACACCGGAATTGTTATCGACCCTATCATTTATCGACACCGTCCGTCTTATCCTGTTCCAAATCGGCACCGCCACGATCCCGATGCCGCACGAACCAGACGCAGTGGAACTCGTCGGCTGGCTCGACCTCGCAATGGATGACGCAGAAGTCATCATCGTTACCGGCATGAATGATGGAAGTGTTCCCGCGTTTCAAACGTCGGATATGTTCCTGCCCGACACAATGCGGCGCAATCTTAAAATCGAAGACAACAGCCGACGCTACGCCAGAGATGCTTACGCTCTAACATGCCTCTTGGCAACGCGGCAGTATGAACCGCAACGGGTACAACTGATTGGTAGCCGACGCTCCGTCGAAGGCGACCCGCTGTTGCCGAGCCGATTGTTCTTCGCCGATACGGACGAAATTGTAACGAAACGTGTCAAGCGGTTCTTTGCCGAACATCGAGAAGTGCCGACTCGGATACAATTTGCCGATGATACGGAAAAGCCTGAAGCGGTCTTCGACTCACCGAAAGTACCGGCGGATGCGGGTAAATCGATTCGGGAAATGAGCGTAACGGAGTTTGCCGAATACAAAAAGTGTCCCTATCGGTACTATCTTAAATATCGTGTAACGCCTCGGCTTCGCACGTTGCACGATGCCGATACGGAACTTCCTGCGTGGACTTTCGGTTCGTTGATTCATGATACGTTAGAGGAGTTTGGGCAAGCGGCGGGGATTAAGGATTCGACTTCTGCCGATGCTATTCGGGACTTTCTTGTGTCGAAGGTTCAGGAATTGGCACGTCAGCGATATGGTGAGCATCCGCGACCGGTGATTGCGATTCAAGCGGAGCGTGCGATTAAGCGATTGGAAGCCTTTGCGGAGAAGCAGGCGGACTGGGCGGCGGAGTATGAAATCTTGGCGACCGAATTGACATTTGAAAGTGAGCAGTTTTTTCTGGATGTGGATGGCGATGTAATGCGTTTGAAGGGTCGGATCGACCGGGTTGATCGGCATCGGAAGACGAATGCGTTAGTCATTTTGGATTACAAGACGGCGGGTAAGCCTGCTGATCCGAGGCATCATTTGAAGAACAAGGAGGAGTGGATCGACTTTCAGTTACCGCTTTACTATCATTTGTTGAGTCAGCATGCGGGATACAAGGACTTTTTGGAGCGGGGTTTTCAACTGGGTTATGTTGTTTTGCCTGCGGATGTTTCCAAGACGGACAGAGTGCTTACGAATTGGGATCGGTCGCTGGTACTTTCGGCGGTGGATGCGGCGCGGGAGATTGTCCGTTGCATTTGGCGGAGTGAGTTTGAGAAGGTTTCTCCTCCGCCAAGGTACAGCGAGGCGTTTGCGGCGATTTGCGGCGATTTTTAGGCTTGTTTATTTGGCATAGTTTTGGCTGGTCATTCGTCATTCTCGCGTAGGGCGGCGTACCTGTTTAGCCTATTTTTGTCTTGCGTCGTTTTCCTGAAATCGTTATCAACGTGTTGTGAACGATAACCCGAAGACCATCGAAGGCTTATTGCAACGCAAAAACGCAAGATAAGCCCCTCCCTTTCGACGACAAGAAAATCAAAAAGTTCCCAACGATCAGAAAAAACAACCCGGCAGAAAACCCGGACATCCCGGCACACACCGTCCCGTGCCCGAACACATCGACCAAGAAATCATTCCCGCCCGACCACGCGTCGTCCGGTTAGGCTTTCACCAAAAACGAACCTATCCTTTTTTGCCGACAAATCCTTTGTGTTCTTTGTGCCCTTTGTGGTTAAAAAGAATCAACCACAAAGTGCACAAGGGACACAAAGAAAAAAGTGCAATCATTGGCATTGTACAGTATATTCAACAGTATATTCAAAGTGGTGATTGTTCTTCATCGTCTTGCGGTGGTGGGTTCGATAGATGCGTCGACGTTGTCGGAGCGTCGTGTTCATGTTGTGCGTTGGGTTGATCGTTTGCTTGGTGCATCATTGGAGCGGGCGGGCGAGGTTCGTATTGGCCATCGTTTGTCGAAACAGCGTGAGCATTTTCTTGGTTGTTTGTATGATTTATCTACGGAGCGTTCGTTGCGTCCGTCGGTGATTTCGAGGAAGATTTCATGCGGCAATGACTTCGTCGACGATCTCGCCGCACACATTCCTCGCCAAGCCGCCAATACCGGCTAAACAGGGACTCCTTTTGGGACAACATCACCGACTTTGCTGTGCTGCTGTGAAAATCGCACTCACAAGAGGTATCGAACAATATATCACCTCCCTCTTCGGTTCGTCCAACGCCCGAACCCTAATGCTCGGCAGGGCAAAAAACTGCTGCCAAGAGTCGATGCTATCAACGCTCTCGAACCCGAAATGACGGCACTCACCGACGAACAACTCAAAGCCAAAACCGATGAATTCCGGCAACGACTAAGACAAGGCGAAACCCTCGACGACCTACTCACCGAAGCCTTCGCCGTCTGTAGAGAAGCCGGACGGTGCGTGCTCGGACTCCGACACTACGACGTACAACTCATGGGCGGAATGGTACTCCACAGCGGTGCCGTCTCCGAAATGATGACCGGAGAAGGAAAAACACTCGTCGCTACTCTCCCCGCCTACCTCAACGCCCTCGAAGGCAAGGGCGTACACGTCGTTACCGTCAACGATTATCTCGCCCGGCGTGATGTGGAATGGAACGTAGCACATGGATGGTTTAACCATCGTTGGATTGTTACATCTTTTCGATTTCCTCTTTCGTCAGTCCGGTGATGTCGGCGATGTCCGCGATAGTAAAGCCCCTGGACTTCATTATTCGGGCAGTTTCAATTTTGCCTTCTGTTCTGCCTTTCGCCTCGCCTTTTGCTTCGCCTTCCGCCCTGCCTTCTTCTCTGCCTTTTTTCAAGCCTCTTGCCAAGCCTTTTGCCAAACCTTCCTCCAAGCCGCTTGCCCGACCTTTAGCCATACCTTTCCTAGCGGCATTTCGCATCGTGGCGGCGTAATCCATTCGCCATAACTCATGTTTGTCGTACTCCATTCGTGCCTCTTCGTCCGCTGACAATTTTTTTACGACTGCCACCACCTTCTTAAATACAGGTTTCTTCTCTGCTAACATATCGTATTCCTCCTCACTCTTTGCGCGAATCAACATCATCCAATCAAACAAGTCCGACTCGTCACTCTTCTTCGGCAACTTCGTCAATTCCAGCGTGTTGATTTCCTGAACACTCGTCAATTCAACTTTATTTTTGGCATCATAAAACCGGAAACGGTGATGATACGCCTTGCTGTTTGCAATCAAATGAAAGTCCGTAATAACAACGCTAATCACCGGCTTGATGACATCGTAATCGTTGCCTTCTCCAATCTGTTCAGTCAGCATTTTTGCCTGATAAAACAGTATCCGTTTTTCCAGCGGCGCATCCGGTTCCACTTGAATTTCTACATCGATAACGTTGCCGGATGTTGTGTGGATCTTCACATCGAGGATGCCTGCTTTGTCTTTGTTGTATTCCTTTCTTACATTGGGATCGACGATTGTTACCTTCTTGTATTCCTCCGCTGGCAAATCCAGTACCGCTTGTAAAAATGCCGTCAACAAATCGACTCGACGTGCATCGCCAAAGACCAGCTTGAAGACGAAATCATTTTTGAGCGGAAACAGCCGAAGCGGAGTAGTACCATTCTTCTTTGCCATGACTGTATTCTAGCAAAACGTAGCGGAGATGCAATCATTTAGCCGGTACTCCGGCGCAAAGAGTCTCTCACTTTCTCAACAGGTTCACAACTTCTTGCAACCGATCAGCAACGACACGCATGTCGGCGGAAGGTTCGGAATCGGAATACAAAAAATCATCTGACCGAGGCGGCAACGATTCACGACCAATCATACGAACAACCACAAAGCAGGTGCCGATACCAACAACAATGGCAACAAAGGTAGAAAAGAATAAAAGCGTCATCGTGTAGTTAAAAAGCATAGCCGCTTCCCGCTGGGACTGCTCATAAACGTCGTTTTGGAGCATCCATAATTCTTCGCCCGTTTTTTTTATTTCTTCGGCAATTTCATCATGTTCCGCTCGCAAGTTTTGACGCTCCTCTTGGAGTATTTTCCAATCGTCGGTCGATTCCGTCATTTGTTTGATTTGTTCGCTTACGGCAAAATCTTCCTTGAAAAGTACCGCAAATATTTGGAACTGGTCAAACAGATCGCTTATTATCCTTAAATTAGTGTCAATGTAAGTATTCCATTGCACTTCGTTCATACATTCCTCCGCTTCATGAATATGCAAGTGTACCGTCTCCACAAACCTTTTTTCATTTGTTTCCCGAAAGCGCAGAGCGGCGATTTGGGCTTCGTCAAATTGACGCATGGCACTTGCTGTTTGCATAAGAGCGGCGACTTCATCGCTTGATCGAGCAAATTCTAGCCTCGTTGCTTGGATCGAAAAATGCGCAGCGAAAGCGACCGCACAAATCAAGAGAAGGCATAGGGAGAAGCCGACGATGACCGGCTTCGTTCGCGAAGATTTGTCTTGCATGGCTCGGATTAAAGAATGAACACCGAAAATGATACGCTATTCTTTCGTGATTGGCAAGAGGGAAGTTGGCGTGGAACGTTTTTGTCATTGCGCTACGCTCCCCCAAAATTACAAGGCGGCTCTTGTTGCAAACGTTCACAGAGCCCGGTGCGGTAGCACCGGAATCCAACGTTAGACTCCCGCAGCTCCCGCAGCGGGCTCTGTGAACGCTCCGTTACATCTTGCCATTTTTCAATCCTGCGTTATACTAACAGACTACATCATCGGGACATTCGGCACATCTTCATGGATTTAGAACGCATTTGGGACAACATCACCGACTTTTTCAACGCACTGACAAGAGGAATTGAACAATACATCACCTCCCTCTTCGGTTCGTCCAACGCCCGATACGTCAAAAAACTGCTGCCAAGAGTCGAAGCCATCAACGCGCTCGAACCCGAAATGCAAGCACTCACCGACGAACAACTCAAAGCCAAAACCGATGAATTCCGGCAACGACTACGACAAGGCGAAACCCTCGACGACCTCCTCACCGAAGCCTTCGCCGTCTGCCGAGAAGCCGGTCGACGTGTGTTGGGACTCCGACACTACGACGTACAACTCATGGGCGGAATGGTACTCCACAGCGGTGCCATCTCCGAAATGATGACCGGTGAAGGAAAAACTCTCGTCGCCACACTGCCCGCTTATCTCAACGCCCTCGAAGGCAAAGGAGTTCACGTCGTTACCGTCAACGATTATCTCGCCCGGCGTGATATGGAATGGATGGGACCGCTCTACCTTTCGCTAGGAATCACCGTCGCCGCCATTCAAAGCAATATGCCCGCCGATGAGCGACAGAAAGCATATCAATGCGATATTACTTACGGCACGAATAATGAATTCGGCTTCGATTATCTCCGCGATAACATGAAATTCGCCGCCAAAGGAGACGATAAATATCCGCCGCAGTATCAACAAGTACAAGGCAAACTCAACTTCGCCATCATTGACGAAGTCGATAACATTCTCATCGACGAAGCACGAACACCGCTCATCATTGCCGGTCCCGCTCACGATGACGTTACCCGATACGGACGCGCCGATAAAATCGCCCGGCAACTCACCAAAGGAGTGGACTTCGAAATCAAAGAGAAAGAACGAACCGTCAACCTGACCGATGTGGGGGTCCGGCACGCCGAAAAACTCGTCGGCGTTGAATCCTTCTACACCGCAGGCAACATGGAGTGGCCCCACTTAATCGACAACGCACTCAAAGCCCATTACTTGCATAAGAAAGATGTCAACTACATGATCGACGGCGACGAGATCGTCATCGTGGACGAATTCACTGGTCGTGCCATGCCGGGCAGGAATTGGAGCGACGGACTTCACCAAGCGGTCGAAGCGAAAGAAGGCGTAAAAGTTAAAGAGGAAAATCAAACGCTGGCGACGGTAACGCTGCAAAACTTTTTCAAACTGTACGATAAACTTGCCGGTATGACCGGCACGGGCATGACGGAAGCGTCCGAGTTTTGGAAGATTTACAAACTCGATGTGATTGCGATGCCGACGAACAAGCCGCTCAAGCGTGTCAACTTTGCCGACACGATCTACCGGACGGAAACGGAAAAGTACAAAGCAATCGTCGAAGATATTGAGCGTCTCAATAAATGGGACATCGTAGAAGTCAATGGAAAAGACGAAATTTGGGGAACGATAACATACGAGCAAGAAGACCGAGTAGAAATCACTCCAAAAGGAACGAAGTCGTCAGAGTGGTTTGATAAAAAAGACGTTAAAGGCATCACTCGAAGAGGACGACCGATTCTCGTCGGTACGACTTCCATCGAGCGCAGCGAACTCATTTCCCGAATGTTGGATCAGAAGGGAATCAAACACGAGGTACTCAATGCCAAGCATCATCAACGGGAGGCGGAAATCGTTGCTCAAGCCGGACGTAAAGGAGCAGTAACGATTGCGACTAACATGGCGGGACGCGGTACGGACATCATTCTCGGCGGCAATCCCGAAGCAATGGCATGGAGTCAGTTGCAAAAAGATTATCCTACACGATTGGAAGTGCCGAGAGATATTTGGACAAGCCTCGTGAATGAAATCGAGGCGAAGGAACAAATGAAACCGGAGGGTGATGTCGTCCGGCAGATGGGGGGCTTGCACATCATTGGTACGGAGCGGCATGAAGCCCGGCGGATCGACTTGCAACTTCGCGGTCGTACCGGTCGGCAGGGTGATCCGGGCAGCAGCCGATTCTTTCTGTCGCTGGAAGATGACTTGATGCGAATCTTCGCCGGCGAATGGGTCAAGCGGATAATGGAAATGCTCGGCATGGAAGAAGGGCAGGCAATCGAGAGCAAGATGGTCAGCCGCCGTATCGAAGGAGCGCAGCGGAAAGTGGAAGAACGCAACTTCGATATACGAAAGAACCTGCTGGAGTATGACGAAGTGATGGACTATCAACGCAAGTCCGTGTATGGGTATCGGCAACGGATTCTCGATGGTGCGAATTGCAAAGAGTTAATCTTCGAAATGATTGATGCGCAAGTCGATAAACATCTCGGCGATTATCTCGACAAGGATTACGAAGCGGGTGCGTTTGCCGCTTGGGTGAGTGCGAGATTGAATACGGAATTCGAAGCGAGAGATTTTCGGGGTCTCGATTTCCAGCAGGCGGAGGAGTTTGCGATTGACCATGCCAAGCGGATTGCGGAGTCGGCGGTGCTTGACCAGATCGACGAAAATGTGTCTGCCGATGCCGAAGAGGAAGATTGGAATTGGCATGCACTCGCAGCGTGGGCGAACTCGGCATGGCGGACGAGTTATACGGATAAGCAGTTACAAAGAATCGACCGCGATGAACTTGCCCAAGTCTTAATCGAAAAGGCACACAAGTACATCGACAGCGTTGACCTGTCCGACGGCAAGGAACTCTTGGGACAAAACTACGGTCTCAAGATGGGCATCGCTTGGGTTAAACAGAAGTTCGGTATTGAATTGAACTTCGATGAGGTAGTTGAGGATGAGCCGGATAAACTGCGGGAGAAACTCCGCAAACTTACTCATGAAAAGTATAGAGAAAAGGAAATTCAATTTCCGGTGCTTGGCGGCTTGCTGCATTTTACGGTTCGGGATCAACAGGGCAAGCGGTACAATCGAGAGGGACTTGTCGAGTGGGCGAAGGCAAGATTCGATGTGGACTTGTCGTTGGATGACCTTAAAAACAAGCAGCGGCAGGAGATTGAAGAGACGATGTTTGCGCAGAGCAAACTGACTTCGGAGCGGGCGGAGGCGGTCTATGCGGAACTGCGGGAGCGGTTGAATGCGCTCTTCATGCACAACGGAATTGACTCCGCCGAATTGCACGAGAGTAAAGAAGTGTCGCTCAAGGGGCAGGATAGAGTGACCGTCGGTTCGAAGTATGCGGCGCGGAGTGCGGCGAAGTCTCCGACGAAGTATTCAGGCAAGTATGCGAGCAGTAAGTCGGCAAAGACGGAACCGGTGAAGCCGAAGTTTGTCTTGAAAGATGATGCAGCATTGACGGAATTTTGCGAGTGGTGCTATGTAGAGTTTGCTCCGCAGTTGACGGCGGAGAAGATTCTCTCTTGGGAAGTGGTGGAATTGGAAGACCGGATTTGTTCGTTAGTGGAGTCGAAGTACAATCCTGAAATGCGCGGGATGGAGCGGTCGTTGGTGTTGCAGATTCTCGATACGGTTTGGAAGGATCATCTTTTGGTGATGGATCATTTACGTTCGGGCATTGGTTTGCAGGGTTATGCGCAGATTGATCCAAAGGTTGCGTTCAAGCGTGAGGGGATGAAACTTTTTACTGTCTTATGGGATACGGTTTATTCTCGTGTCACGGATTTAATCTTCCGCATGGAGCAACTTGATCCGGGCTTTGTGAGTTCGACGTGGCAGGAGGCGGAGACTCGTCATGATCAGGCGGGTTCGGTATTGAGTGATTTTGCGAAGGAGCAGGCGCAGACGGCGGATAGTGTTGGCACTTCGGACAAGAAGTTGGAGCCGATTCGTAATAAGGGACCGAAGTATCAGGGACCGGCGGTGGGAAGGAATGATCCTTGTCCGTGCAATAGTGGGAAAAAGTTCAAGGCGTGCTGCGGGAAAAAATAATTTAGCCGGTACTCCGGTTTTATGATTGGCATTGCAACGATTGCAATACTACGGCAACCAATGGAAATACGCTGTATTTATGGGGGAATACAACAACCCCTCTCTGGACACTTTCCAGTCGATTCCTGCTAATTTCACTACTTGCGTCAGTAGTTTTGGCAGTAAAACCGGGTATGTCCTTCCTGCGATCTGTGAGAAAATGGTACTAAAAGTACCGCTTTTTCACTTCCGTTTTTTCTGATAAAAGTACGGGATCGGCTTCGTTAACCACTTTCGTTACCCTTCTACCAATGGCAATCAAAGGAAAAGGCTATCGGTTAATCAAGGCTCTTTATCATGCGGAAGGTATGCGATTGAAAAGGGATAAACTCGGTTTGCTTGTATGGAATAACGATTGTGTTAGGCAAAATACATTCATTGTGTTCTTACATCGACTTTCGGAAAAACTTGAAATGGCACGATTCCCATATCGACTGCTACCGGTAAAAAGCAAAGAGAGAATTGAAAACAACGGAGAGACATGGAAAGACAAATCGGGTACAAAGAAGCCGGGCAAAAAACGATTGCAATCTGAAATTATGGGAGCAAAACGATGTATTACAGTTAACTGTAAAAATGTCATGTCTGATTAAGAGAGGGTATGGTACAATGCCGCTCCGTAGTTATCGCCATAATTGGCTATCACTGAAATAGCAAAAAGAATGACTGGAAAAGTTGAATTCATAATGATCACTGATGTTACCGCACAGAGATTGGTTAACCAAATCAATATGCGGTCACGTGCTAACAAAGAATTTGATATTGACATTCAATCTGTTGTAGTTACCAACGACGAGAATAACACCCAACGTGCTTTTACTGCTATCTTAAAAATTTCAGCAAAAAAAATAACTGATAATCATACCCATAACTTACAGGAGAACCACACATGAGTTTTGTCCCACCGAACCCATTTGACCCGGAGAATTTAATTAAATACAAGCATGCCATAGCAGCAGAAGAGGCGGCAAAAGAAGCCAGAAAGACACGTGAATTGTTAGAGAGGCAGGCGAATGCAGGCGGAACTGGCAAGACTGTGAAAACGCCTTGTCGATATTGCAATGGAACTGGACTGGTGAACGAAGGGAAATGTGGGCATTGCCAAGGGGGAGGTACGTTCTCCAATGGGGCAACCTGCCCTCAATGTAAGGGAACAGGACGTGATCCATACCGGACAAAGTGCAACGTATGTAGAGGTAATGGATAATACGGAGTTTATGCTATTCCACAAACATGAAAAATATCAATTCTAGCATTGGATTTTCTATCATTTTGATAGTAGTAAGTCATTCCTTTTTCCCATCCATGCTATCACTTTAACACATGACGCAATTAGTCTATATTGCCCCTTTTGCCGATAAACAAAACTACAATGTCGAAATGACATAACCGGCAAGCCTTGCCCTATCTGAAAGGCGAAGACCTACAAGCGTGAACTATGCCTTTGCCGATTGCATAAATCATACTTTTGGGGAAGTATTTTTTACTCCCTTTACGGTAGCAGTTTTCAATCCATGATAGAGTTCCAAAGCGGATATGATGTCAGGATTATCGCTACACTGTAAGACTTCATAGATTGCATCCAGTAAATCAAGGCGTTTCCGACGTTGGTGTGGTATCGTTTTTAGCAACCACTCTGGCGGCTCCGTTCCAAACAGTGCAGGTTCTCCCTGTAAGACACTGAACCAATCGTAGAGAGCAACATCGCTTTCATTGGCGATTACTTCTTTCAATTTATCCTTGTCAGTGGGGCATTCCCATCCTGACACTTGCGGCTTGACCGGGATAAACTTTTCTACCTTCTTGAGTCGTTCGATTCTCATGTTACGTTTCCTTTCTTTGTTAAGTTGTTTGATTTCGTTCCAAATAGCACTCTTACTTCACTTATTACCATCGGCATCTATAAAGCAGTTGCCTATGATATAAAAGCGTTGTATTCTTGATTTCCGTATGAACAAATAGACTTCTTCCTTTCGGTCGAGTTTTGTAAAATACTTGACACGCTTTTCCCAGTCATCAATATCAAGGCACTCCACATCAAACTCATTTTTGGGATCATTACAAATCTGCTTGTCCTGCATACCTGCTGCTAAACAAGCGTCTCTGCCTAACCTTCGTAAAAAATCTTTCCCTCTATCATCGTCCGTCAATAGATGAAAGTGAACAGTATCGGTTGGATTTCCAAAACCATCGGTGGTAGGCTCTATGTTTGCAACGGCATTGGGCTTTCGCCGAAAAATTTTATACCCTTTTATGGGGAGAAATTTTCACACTCCATTTTTCAAGGCCTCTTGTTCGCTGTAATCGTTTTTCATAACATACCATTTCCAGTTTTGTCAATTTGACTCCTCGAAGGTACGCCCGATTCAAAAAATACACGTTCGGAGCCACGCCATCCCAACGCATGGTCTTCGTCCATTCACCCACCACTTCAATGTCCGTTAACAACGCTCCATTCCCATGCCTCTCCAAGACGCCCCAACAATGCTCCACAGGATTGTACCTGGACTTTTGCAAATTTGCATTTGGCACTGTAAATACCGTCATCAAACGCATATAAAATTGACCAAAAAAGTTTATCGGTACCGAAAAATTCACGCCCGACACGTTTGGGGACTTTGACAAAAATCAGCGTAATCTTTTGGCATAAAAGGAGATACGGCAAATTGCAGAAAATCGTTTCGGCAAACATTCGAGGCAACCCGAAATTGTGAAAACTTGTGTTTGCTAAATTTTCTCTCGTAAACTCTTTTGTTGTATGGATTTATAAAATTTGCAAAAGTCCAGAATAAACAAAATACCAAGCCGAAAACGCCACTAGGCGGACTTTTCCATCAAAAAATGCTACTGGGTAATAAACCGTGTAGTTCCCAAAAATATCCCTTGTTTTGAAGCGTAAAAACTGGTTTTGCACCGCAGCACAATGACGAAAACATGTGTGAAACTGTGAACGAAAGCCTTATTGCCTGCCTTCCCGCAACGGTGCCAGTTGTTGACGGTACTCCGCCGCCTCGTCAATCTCTTCCTGCGGAGTATTCTCGCTGATGTTATCACGAAGATTCATGTCAGGACGAGCACGACGCAACTTTGCAATACCGGCAACCGTTGTTTCGGTCTTCGTTACAATCACCTCTTTGAGCGACTCAAACTTTTCCAATTCGGCAAGCCCCGTATCCGTCAGCGCAGTACCGCCTAAATGCAACCACGATAAACTCGTCAGCGATGCCAACTTCGGAATCCCCGCATCGGTTATCGGACACTTGTCGAGATTCAACCGCTCAATTTTCGCCGCTGAACGATGCTCCCCACGCCGAAAAGAATCGAGCCCCGCATCGGTAACAAACGTCAAATAAAGGTTCAGATTTTTCAATCTCGGCAACGCACGAAGTTCCCAAACGCCGAAGTCGCCGATACTCGTTTGACTCAAATCGACATCTTCGAGAAATTCATTTTTTGCCAAAATATTCATTCCGGCATCGGTAATTGCCGTCCGGGCAAGGCGGATTTTCCGCAGTTTTTTCAGTTGCAAGAGATGCACCAAGCCATCATCGGTAATCTGCGTTCCGCCGAGCGTGAGTTCGACCAACTCCGGGTTCTGATAGCAGATATTTTTCAACTCCGCATCATCGACTTCGGTATTGTCCACTCGGAGCGCACGTGTCGGCGTGGGAAACGCACCGGTGGTGTTCAATGACCGAATGTGATCCCGGATAAATTTGCCGCCGGGTGTCAGTTCGGCTTCCGTCCAGCCGCCGTCGCCGGACGCGCCGGGACGCAGTGCCGCCGAAGTTTCCACTTTATCGGCAATCGACCAAACGCACCAACTCAACTGGTTTTCCTCCATCCATTTAAGCCAAGCGGTCGTCTTCGCAACGTCGAACAGTCCGTCTCCCGATGATTCGCTCACCCCCCATTCGTTGACAAAAATACACAGTCCATTCTTGATAGCAGTGTCCGCCCTCGCTCGCAACCGCTCTTGATGATTCGGATCGGAAGCGTAAAAGTGGAACGAATACGCAATGTTACCGAAGCCTTCCAATGGCGACAACGAGGCTTCATCCACTTTTTGACTCCATTGCGAACTGCCTAGCATGATTACATTGTCAGGGTCAATACTGCGGATGGCTTTTACAACGGCTTCGTGATATTTTTTGATTTGAGCCCACGAATGAGTGTTCAGCGGTTCGTTGTACGTTTCATAAAGGATGTGGGGATGTTTGCCGTATTTTTCGGCAACTTCCTTGAAAAAGGCGACCGCTTCCGCTTCGTGATCGACGGCGTTGTGGTCGTGCCAATCGACGATGACATAGATATTTGCGGCGATGCAAGCGTCGATGACGGCGAAGACTTTTGCCTTTTCCCTTTCAGGATTTCGCAGATAGCCGTTGTGTTCGATTGCCATGGCTGCGCGTATGACGTTGACATTCCAATCGTCGACGAGCCATTGTACGGTTTTCGCATTGTAGTATTGCGGCATCCATTGACTCCAAAAGAGGCTCATTCCGCGTAGGACGACGACTTCGCCGTTCTTGTCGAGGAGTTTGCCGTCTTTGACGGAGAGTTTGCCATGTTTCTCGACGGGAGCAAGTTGAGAGCCGACGGCTGTGCTGCCGTTGCCGACGATGAAGAGTGCCAGTAGGCAAACGAGGAATATCTTTGGCTGTCGGAAGGTTGTCATTATTCTATCCTTACTGGGTTAGGGCAGAGTGAGACAATATACCATCGGAATGAAAAAAAACCAGTGATGGGATTACATTGGACTGTACATCATAAGCGGCATGAAATTGGACTGTGCGTCCCTTGCCCCTTTAATGATTAACAGGGCTTTGCATTCTTTGCGGTTCATTCTTTTTTAACCGCAAAGAACGCAAAGGGTTGCGCAAAGGGCGCAAAGAAGATAACGTAATAAAAAAAAGATAACGCAATAACAAAAAAAACAGTTACCCACTAAATTTTGACACACCCAAACGGGCACTGCGGCATCGGCGGGACTTACGTGCTGATTCTGTTTCGGGTATAATATCATCCTGTTGAATCATATTTTCCCCTTACAGCAAAAGGAGTTTCCCCTAATGAAACGTCGTGATTTTCTTACCGCAGGCGGTGCCGGCGTTGCCGCACTGGCAACGGCAACCGCCGCATCGGCTCAAGTCCTCCCCCGATTCCGAGTCGCAACACCCATATTGAGGCCAACCGCACCCGTCAGACAAAGAGAGTTTGTTGAAGTCCGTCAATACACCGTCAAAGATGCAGACAAAAGGGCAAAACTCGTCGAACTCCTCGACAGTGCTCTTATTCCAGCACTGAATCGGCAAGGGATACGCCCCGTCGGGGTGTTTGTCCCCATTGAAAGGGCTGAAAAGTATGCCCTGAACGTATTCGTGGCTATTCCGCACGCAACGGCAGCAAGTTTCGTGAATGCCAATACCCGACTCGTGAACGATGCCGTTTATATGCGGGCCGCCGCCCCCATCTTTGAGACGACATCGAAAGACCCGGTCTATACGACCTGCGATACCTTCCTGCTTTACAATTTCCCCACGATGCCGGTCTTGGAACTGCATAATCTCGGCCCTGACAGGGTCTTCCAGTGGCGGCTCTACCGGAGTTTCAACATCGAACGCAACATTGCGAAGATTCACATGTTCGATGAAGGGGGAGAGATACCATTATTTCGGGAAGTCAAACTCAATCCCATCTTTTTCGGCGATGTCGTTGCCGGCAACAAACTTCCCGCCTTGGCGTATATGATTGGCTGTCCCTCGATGGAAGCCCATGACGAAGCATGGCGGACGTTCGTGGCGCATCCGAAATGGATTGCGATGAAAGACCTGCCCGAATACGCGGATACAGCCACGGAAATTGATGCTGCCGTGATGCGACCGTCTCCCGGTTCGCAGATTTGAAAAGATGGTTCCCCCCTCGACAATGACACCTAAATAGATAGAATTGCGTGCCGTACGATTGTAACGGCTTACCCCCGTTTGTATCGAGCCCGGAAAGAATATCTATGGTTACAGCATCCGCATTGCATGAGAGTACGGTGCCGAAAATTGCCCCGTTGGAAGCATTGAAAATGCTCACAGACGGGAATGCCCGATTTGCCGCCGGAACACGATCCCATCCCCGCGAAACACTTGTTCGAGTCAAAGAGACGGCAATGAATGGACAGCATCCGTGTCGTAACCATACTCTCATGCAGCGATTCCCGTGTGCCGCTTAATATCATTTTCGATCAAGGAATCGGCGATATTTTCAGTATTTGCGTCGCGGGCAATCTTGTCGGCGAGCATGGACTCGGTTCCATTGAATTCGGAGTCGCTCAACTCGGTACGCCGCTTTGTGTTGTACTCGGTCATACACAATGCGCTGCCCTAATTGCCGCTTGTACTGCGGGTGGTAATGCCGACGGCGGCAATGGGGGGAATATCACATCATTGATGCAGGCGATTCGTCCTGCCGTCCAGCGGGCAGAGAACGAAACAGGCAAAACGGGAAAAGAAATTGCCGAGCCGTGTGCAAGACACAATGTTTTTTACCAGATTGAAGTCCTCTGCAAAAGGAGTGCCATCCTCCGAGAGACGGTGCAAAGCGGACAACTTCTGATCGTAGGCGCGATGTACGATATTGAGAATGGTACAGTCGAGATTCTCGGTCAGCATCCGAATATAGAGGAATTGATACAAGAAAAATAATCCAAAGTGAATAGACTGTAAACGGCATGAAATTGGACTTTGCGGTTCAATTAGCAGAGCCCGTATCGGTAGATACGGAATCAAAAAACCGGTGCTACCGCACCGGGCTCTGTGAACACCCCGCTCCGCAGGCGGAGCGGCTAATACCACCCCCCCTAAAATTTCACCACTGCCGACAAGCCGCCGGAAAACTGATGAGATCGTCCATCAAACGCGTTCTTGGCTACTCCATGCGCCCAATCGTACCGCAACTCCGGCTTCACCGTCAGCCACTTGTTCGGTGTCCAATTCGCCCCAAGTGAAACCGTGTACAAATCAATCGCCAGCCCCCCAGTACCCAGCGTCTCATCGCTAAGCACCCCGAACCGCGTGCCGAAAGCCCACTGCTTGTTGTACTGGTACGTGAGTTCATTCATAAGCGCATACGAGTAGTAACCAAAATCCAGTTTATCAGTGAGTTGGTAGTAAGTCCAATCGAAAACGTATTTTACTCTCTTGCTGATCTGGGCAGTGGCGGTCAATGAGTGCACGTATATGTCGTAAGGTGCCCAGTCCCCTTCATACTTGTTTTCACCCGTTGCGAAGACATAACGGACATTCAGTCTCTTGCCCGGTGTCCAAATGAATCCGCCGACAACCGAATTGTTTTTGCTGCTTTCACCGATCTCGTCCGGCATCACCCACCCGCCGAGCAGCGTCAGTTGATCGCTCGCCTTGTAGAAAGCGAGTGCCCCGCCCCCCATCGTAGGGGCAAGCATTTGAGTCGGCGACCACGAGTAAAAGAAGTTCTCGGTGGACTTGTAACTGTCGATTCCGAACGGAAGGTAAAACTTCCCGGCAATGACATTCAGGCGGCCGTAAGCGATTTCGGCATACGCCTGTGGGAAGGCAGCGAAGTAGTCGCCGGTTCCCCAGCGCCCTTCGGTTCCAAATTGATCAGTTTGCAAGTTAAATGGACCGCCGTGCCCGGCACCGAATTCCATCCCTCTTGCTTGCACAAGATACGCATCGCTTCCCCAAGTGAAGTCGATGGTTCCGCCGATGTCCAGTCCGCGCCGACCATCGACCGACTTGCCCATCGAAAGATAGACTTGATTGACCTGTCCGCCAGTGAGCCGGGTGTTCTGCAAAAATTCGGTGTTGCCCGAGTAGTCATCCACCCCGCGCCCGATCCAGTTTCTTCCGATGTATCGAGTGTCTGAAAACGTGTAGGTACTCTTTTGTCCGTGTGCATTGGCGAAGAAGCCGGCTTCGATGTGTCCATTGAGAAACCATTGTCCTGTCTTGGGAGTGCAAGTATCAAGGGGATCGCAGGGATTGCATGCGGCTTGGTCGCAGGGACTGCCGAAGAGCGAAGCGTGTAGGGTTGCCGGTGCGGAGAGTAAGAGGGTTAAGCACAGGGCAAAGAGTGCGTATTTTGCGGCGGCAGGTTTAACTAAATTCCCCCCCCCCCCAGTTTAACATGGTTTTTTGGACATGAAAGCCGGGAACGTAGCGTAGTGACCGGATTGTTCGGCGTGTTGTCCGGTCGCTCCACGTTGTTGCGCTTCCGGCTTTCATTTTGTATTTTTTGATAGTGCATTGTTTCGTCTAGGTTTTGGACATGAAAGCCGGGAACGTAGCGTAGTGACCGGATTGTTCGGCGTGTTGTCCGGTCGCTCCACGTTGTTGCGCTTCCGGCTTTCATTTTGTATTTTTTGATAGTGCATTGTTTCGTCTAGGAAATGCGGACGCAGTGTCCTGGTGTTACGACTTGTTTTGTCTATCGGCAATTCGGAGGAGCGGACTTGGGAGAAATCAAAAGATGGTAAAATGTGACGATTGTGTGGGCAATGACACCGAAGAAAAAGGCACTTTGCGTTATACTACGAAGCGTCGCGGCGGATTGGGATTGAAGGACATCAAGACAACGGAGCGTAACGGTACAGCGGAGAGTAACGGCGACGAAGCGTTCACAGAGCCCGTATCGGAAGATACGGAATCAAAAAACCGGTGTTGCCGCACCGGGCTCTGTGAACTGTTCTTTTGCTACCTCGCCGGGGACGGAGACGATACGCCGCGCAGTCCCCAGATGGGCAACTTCATTTTCACACGTCATTGACGGCGGAATCGTCAAATAGTACAATGCCGTCATCAGAGCCTTCGACATACAACACGCCATGAGCAACTTGCCTGATCCTAACGTAAAGTTTCCGCTCAAAGGGCATTCGGTAACATACATCAAGCCGACTCTCACACGTCCGAATATCATTGTCGGCGACTTTTCGTATTTTAGCGACGAAGATTTTGAAAAGCATGTTACTCACCATTACGACTTTTACGGCGACAAACTGATCATAGGCAAATTCTGCCAAATTGCAAAGGGTGTGGAATTCATTATGAATGGCGCAAATCACAAGATGAGTGCCGTAAGTACGTTTCCGTTTTATATTTTTGAGGGCTGGGAACAGGACGTTCCGCCGCTTTCGGACATGCCGATTAAGGGAGACACAATCATCGGCAACGACGTGTGGATTGGACAGAATGTAACGATACTGCCGGGCATCCAAGTCGGCAATGGAGCGATCATCGGTGCAAATTCGGTTGTCGGCAGCGACATCGAACCTTACACGATTGTGGCGGGAAATCCTGCAAGACCAATACGCAAGCGTTTCGATGATGAGTTAATTGATCTGTTGCAGAAACTAAAATGGTGGGACTTGCCGATAGAGCAAATCAAAACAATCATACCGCTTTTGAACGATAGCGATTTGAATCGTGTTAAAAGAGCGATCAAAGCGAAGCTCTCGGCGGGACAGTAGCCACATTAAAGCAATACAGATTAGTGTATGGACTTGAAATTGCAAAATAAAGTTGTGTTGATTACGGGTGTCAACAATCCGCAGGGAATCGGTGCGGCAACGGCATTGGCTTTTGCTCACGAAAAAGCAAAACTCGTACTTGTGTACAAAAAAATCGCATATACTTACAACGAAGATGCAACGGGACACGATGGACTGGATCGCTACTTCAAAGCGAACAGCGGCGACGCTGCGAAACTGGAATCACAATTGTTCTCGATGAACGCCGATTATTTTATTCTTGAAACCGATATATCAGACGAAACCAATGTACATGCTATCTATGATGCCGCCGAAAAACGTTTCGGAAACGTTGATATTTTGGTCAACAATGCTGCCGTTGCCGACGTACACGGAAACGATACGATTTTTTCGCTGACCGCAGATGTTATCGATGCGACTTTCGCCGTCAATGTCAAAGGAATGTTGCTTATGACACGCGAATTTGTGAAGCGACGTAAAGAACATGATAAGGTTGGCGGAAGAATCATCAACTTGAGTTCTGATAATGCGGCCCATTCTTTTGCTGGTCAAATCACCTACGGGGCTTCAAAGTCTGCCGTCGAATCTCTCACGAGAAGTCTTGCAAGTGAAGTTGGAAAACTCGGAATAACTGTCAACGCCGTCGCTCCTGGACCAACGCAAACCGGCTGGATAGACGCTGATTTAGCAAGTCAAGTGTTACCGAAAATCCCTCTCGGAAGGCTCGGAATGCCGGAGGATATTGCTCACATGATCGTATTTTTGGCATCCGATAAGGCTTCGTGGATCACAGGGGAAACAATAAAGGTTTGCGGTGGTCATGTTCTTTGAGTGCAGCGTTCCAACCGGGGACTGCGCTACGCTCCGTTCTCGTCTCTTTTTGTTGCGTCATCTTACGATTGCGGCTCTGATACCGGAGCACCGGCTAAATGGGAAGCGCCTCACAGGGTGAGGCGGCTAACGGACATTTCATCCTATTCGCGTAACATTTATCCCGCCGCGCCGGAGTATTTCGCCGACGATACCGTCCTTGTCGCAAGACGGACTGCCGCCCTTCAAGTACGCACGTTTGGCTCCGACAATCAGAACAATTTCGAGCACATATTCTCCTCCTCGGATGTGAAAATCCGTTACATCTTCGCCGGTTTTAGGAGCGATCAATCGCAAACCGTTGTCCAATACATCGGCACCGCTTCCTCCCGGCGGAAGCGTTTCACTGGTTCGCGGCGTCGGCATTCCGCCGAGTTGCTCCGGACAAATCGGTACGATAACGTACTTTTCCTTGAGTTTGTCCAAAAGTTCGTCCCGCCGCTTGGCCCGACGACCATGCCAGCGGCACGGAATACCGAGAAAACACGCACTCACCAAGACCAGCTCCTTCGCGGAACCCGCGGCAAAAAGAACAGATTCAGTAGTTCGTAGAAAATTTTTCCTTGGCGAGAATTAATATTGACGAACCCAAAGCCTTTCTGCTAAAAGAGTTGTAGTTTGCCAACTGGAAGAAAAGCGGATTCGACCGAAACGATTTTACCGGTACTCCGTGAAAAAAAGCAAGGAAACGAAAACATGGTTTTATGTTTGTATCTGTTGCAAAAATCAAAACGGTCAATACGGCAAGCGTGGCAAA
>Ga0099364_10004306_pt1 | contig 21632 bp, 19 predicted proteins | sample TergutTh196P3_FD_73070 | JGI IMG/M metagenome (GOLD analysis project Ga0099364, IMG submission 73070) | Microcerotermes parvus P3 segment gut microbial communities from Pointe-Noire, Republic of the Congo - Th196 P3 | ecosystem: Host-associated > Arthropoda: Insects > Digestive system > Gut ... | reverse complement strand
AAAGTGGTATAGAGACGCAACTTTCGCCTCGTGAAAAGGCAATTTTAACAATCATTCAAAATTATTCGGGCATAAAGTCAGGCGAAATTGCCGAGAAATTGGCTATACCCAACCCGACAGTAAAGAGGATTTTGTCTGATTTGCAAAACAAGGGAATGATAGAGAAACAAGGCAGTGGTCGAGGAACAGTTTATATGCCAATGAATCAGTAAAAACCTGCTGGCAACTGGCGGTTTGGGTTAGACCTGACAATCTCTCTCATGCTGATGAAAAGGATGACTCATTGAACCATTTTTTTGATTTTTTTTGATTTTTGATTTTTTTGAGTTATTTTTGCAAAAAATATCGTTTGGGTATTTTCATTGGCAAAATTTGCTAAAAGTTATTTTGAAAATGTACTGAAATGAAAGGTTTTAAGATATTATTGCGCTTTGCGGCGTTTTTTGCGCTGTTCGTTGCCGCGCTGACATCGTGTCGGAATACGGACAACGAAAGCCGGGCGACTGTATGCAGTGAAATTCTCCTTGATTCCTATATTGATAGTTATCAGGACAGTATTTCTATTGACCCTTATGCCGTGCTTGAAATCTTTAAAAATAAGCGTGAAAAGACCGCCGATTCTATCAGTTCCTACAAGTTGCTGCAAAGTATTGCTTTGTGCTATCAATGGGCTGGCGATTTGGACAGTTCCATGCTGCTGTTAAGGGAGATAATGGATTTTTGCAGGCGCGCGCAACCATCGCCCTGTTTAATTTTGCTTCAGGCAGAAACATATTTGCGCTACGGCAGTTGTTGGGCAGATTTTCGCGAGCATGATTCGGCGCTTTTTTACTACAAAAAAACGTCGGAGTTGATAAACAATTCGATTGGCAGGGATTTGTTTTTGTCGGTCTACTTATTTTCGGCAGTCAGCCACGAGGGCAAGGGCGATTTGTCGCAGGCAAGCCATTACTACCGCAGAGCGCTGTTTATTGCCGATTCGCTCAATAACGCTACAAATACTACCCGTTTCGTGATTTTTTTATCTCTGGCTAAACTATATACGGATATAGAAAATTTTGAAATGGCTGAAAATTATTTTCAACAGGCTGAAAAATATCGGGGCGAGATAGTGAACGCGCATCGACTGCTATATTACAATTTTAGAGGGGTGTACTATATGAAGATGAAGAATTATCCAAAGGCATTGGAAGTGCATCGACAATTTTATCGCGAAAATTTATCCAATCCAGTCCTGCAAAGTTTTAATTGCGCAATTGGCGCGGCAAACATTGGCGAAATGTTTTTACGAATGGAGCAGAGCGATTCGGCGCGATACTATATCAATCGGGCGCGAGAGTATTATGAACGTTCGTATCAATATCCCACCTTCGAGTTCCATATCGACGGATTGAGCGCTATGCTTGCTTTGCAGGAAAACAGGTTGGATGAAGCCGAAAAATTGCTTGCCCGACAGATGATGCACGATAAATCTTCTATTGATGCTTCTATCTATTATTTGCACCTTCAGTTGCCCGATGAGCTCTATGCCAAGAAGAACGACTTCAAAAACGCTTACGAGTACCGTCTCAAAGCTGATATTATTAACGATTCGTTGCGCAATACTCAGGTACGCAACAATATAGCAGAGATGGAGATGCGTTTTCGTCAAGATACAACCCTTTTGCGGAAAGACTTGCGTATTGCCGTAGTTGAGGGACGCGCTGCGCAATGGCAAAACATAGCGTTGATAAGCCTGCTGTCGCTTATGCTGATAGCCATTCTTGCCGTCGGTTTCGTTTTCTACACGCGACGTAAAAGGGAACAGGAATACCGGAGACAGATGGCTACCGTTACCGAGCTGCGTATGCAAATCGTTCGCAATCGCCTCTCGCCACATTTCGTGTTCAACGCCCTAAATGTTATGATGCCTTCGATAGAACGCCACAAGGAACTCGAACAGCATTTCAAGCTGTTGGTTCACTTGCTGCGCAACAATCTTATCGCTTCCGAACAAATATCGACTCCGCTGAACGACGAAATAAATCTTGTGAAGAACTATTTGCAACTACAGGATTTGAGCAATCCCGAAAAGTTTTCAGTAGCATGGCATATTTCCGACGATGCGCCCAAAGATGTCCGAATACCGTCGATGTCGATACAAATACCGGTAGAAAATGCTGTAAAATATGCCTTTACCTCGGGTCAGGACGATGCGCGGATAGAAATTCGCATCACGCTTGAAGCAAATTTTATACATTTAATAATAGAAGACAACGGCGTCGGCTATCGCGCGGGCGCGGGCGCGTTCGATGAACGCGGCACAGGCAGCGGATTGAAGATGCTGCATCGCACAGTTGATTTGTTGAACTTGCGAAACAGGCAAAAGATGCTCTTCAAAATCGAAAACAGACGGCAAATAGAACCGTCGGCTAACGGTACGCGCGTAACCGTTGTTGTTCCAACCGTTTTTATTTTTGAATAAATTAATAATTGAATAACTGAATAACTGAATAACTGAATAACTGAATAACTGAATAACTGAATAATTGAATGAATGATGAAATAACTGTGATAGTGGTAGATGACGATGCGCAGTCAATCAAGAGGTTGTGCGAGGATTTGTCGCGGTTTCCTGAGGTCTTGGTTTTAGATACTTTTCAATCGCCCGAGAAAGCCCGGAAAGCTATTGTTCGCAAGCAACCGGCTCTTCTTTTTTTGGACGTTGAAATGCCTGAAATGTCGGGTATAGAGCTGTTGAGGGCTATACAGCCGGAACTGAATAATGCGACCAAAGTAGTGTTCTACACCGCTTATGACAAATATCTACTTGAAGCGTTGCTCTCGTCGGCGTTCGATTATCTGCTGAAGCCCTATTTGCCCGACGAATTGACCGCCGTAATAGAACGCTTCCGCTCGCATATTTCCAAAACGGATAAAACCGACAACAATATTGAACAGTCGCTACGCAAGTTGATTAACAATGAAAATGTTTTTTGCATACAAACCGCTACCGGAATTATGCTGACGGGTATTGACAAAATCCTTTTGTTTCAGTATGATAAAGAGCAAAATTCATGGACAATGATGCACATCGACAATTACAAACTGTACAAATTGCGCAAAGGCACAAGCGCCGAAGAATTGCTTTTGTTCAACAAAATGTTTATCCAAATCTCAAAGGACTGCATCATCAATCTGCAATATCTGACTTCTATTGAAAACAAAACGCTTCGCTGCCTCTTTTGCTATCCTCACGACCATATAGAACGAACGGCGTCGCAACGATTTTATAAAAGGATTAGGGAGGCGCTCGAAATTTTTTAAACTTTTTTTTTGCACTTGTTACTCGTTTTTTTGCGTTTGTTGCCCAATTTTACGCGCTTGTTGTCAAAACGCATTTTTTCGACATTTTGTCGTTTTTTTATTTGTTTTTTGTTATATACCTTTGTCGCGAATTTTTTATCTTTATTTTTTATTTTTTAAAACAATATTTTTATGCATAATTTTTTTAGAAAAAGTTTTTTTATCGCAGTGTTGTGTAGCGTCTCTTTTGCGACGCAGGCACAAGAATTTCTTTATGATGAGCCCGAAGCCATCGGAACAACGTCTTTTTTCGATATTTTTAAGGACAAAGACAGGTATTCCTTTGGCTTCAAACTCGGATTGAACTTCCCGAATATGGGCTACAGCAATGAGGTATTATCAGATTATTCAACTGAGCTGTTGCGTACCAATTTGTTTGAACTGTTTAGCGAAATAAGATTGAACGACGCTAACACGTTTTCGATTCGCCCCGGGTTTAAGTTCACAACGCGCGGACAGTCTATCAACGACGGGTTCCGATACGAGATGAACGCTAAATATACCGAATTTACAATTCCGGTTATTTACACTTTCCAAGAGCTTCATCCTCAGTTCAAACCATACATTCTCGCCGGACTAAGCCTCGGATTTGCGCGCGGCGGAACGATTTGGTTTGATGATAAGAGAAGCGATTTCGAAGGGCGCCTGAAAACAGACGTTACAAAATCTAATCTCAGGTCTACGGCGCTTGGTTCGCATCTGGGCGCGGGTGTAAAAATTCCCGTCAGGATAGCTGATATTCCTATTATCTTTGGCGCTGAAATCAATTACCATCTCGGACTGAGCAATACTTTCAGCAAAAAGGAAATTGACCAGAATGCGCGCGCATTAAACACATTCGGTTATAAAATCAATGGCGCCCGAAGGCATCGCGGTCTGGAAATTTCCTTAACGGCAAGTATTCCTCTCAGCGCTATCAAGTTTACGCCCAAGCCGAAACCGGAGCCCGAGCCGGAACCAGTAATATATGTGTATGAGCCCGAACCGGAACCCGAACCAGAGCCGGAACCAGAGCCCGACAAGCCTTGCTATACGATTGCCGAAATAAAGGAAATGCTTCGTGAAGGCAGGGACATCACAGGCAGAACAATTTGCGCTATCGGACAAATTAGCTTTGAAGTTGGCAGAAGCGTACTGACGGCAAACGATAGAGAATATTTGTCGGAAATAGTTGAACTGATGAACCTTAACGAAAATATCATTATCAGAATCAACGGACACACCGACAGCACAGGTTCATATCAAACGAACATGAACCTTTCGCGCGACCGCGCCAGAGCCGTATATGAGTTCCTCATACAAAACGGTATACCGGCAAATAGACTGTCGTACGAATATTTCGGACCAAACCGACCGATAGATACCAACGACACCGAAGATGGCAGAAGAACAAACAGACGTGTAGAATTTGAAATCATTAATAATCAATAAAATAATAAGCGTTATGAAATCATTAAAATTAAAAACAAGTATTTTTCTTTTTACAGGGTTATTCCTTTTTATGGGTTTATACTTTGTATCGTGTTTAGATGAAGGCAACAACACTATAGTTTTGCCCAACGAAAAGTTTGTAGACATCAAAAATCCGCGCGCGCTTCAAAGTGCATTGCAAGTCAGTCAGGGCAATTTGGTTAACGGTAATTTACCTCAATCTACGCCCGGAAATAATACTCTTTCTACGAGTATTAACGATGTAAAGGTAAATTCAGGCGGTAATCTAACATTGCCCTTGATTTACACCGGAAGTTCCACCATTGATAAAGTTTATTTTCAAGTGATTGGAGCTGACGGTTCTTATTATTCTGTCACGCCAACTTTGGTGCAAGGCGCAGGCGGATACGCTTACATTACAATAACCATGCCGGGTAATATCGACGACGGTAATTTCAATATTCAATATGTGATAGAGGACACAAACGGAAATATAAGTAATCCTGTAAATACAATAGTCAGAATTACAAACGATGTTGTATTTGCGTGCGGACCAGCTTCAAACACAACAGGCAGTAGCGGTCTTACGTTTACCTCTCTGTTTTTGGGAATTGAATCGGGACCTGTCAATATATATTATGATATGTATGGTTTACCTGACCGTATGGATATTTATCAGGGCGAGACTTGGATTGCAGGAACAGGTTCTAATCCAAATTCGCCTATACCTCCTTTGGGCAATTGCAGTAATCCTTTAAACGGTTTTGTTCAATATAGCGGGAACGTGAATTTCAATTATGATTCTTCAAAGGGACAGATTATCACAGTTGTTATCAGTGGATGCCTCGGTTCAGGAACATCATGGGAATGGCGTGTAGTTTCTGCTCCTTTTTGCGAGTAAAGTAGTAGTATTCAAATTCTAAGGATTTTCTACTTTGAAAAAAAATGCTGTTACTGGTCCCAACCGACTTAAGTTGGTTGGGATTTTTTTTTACAATCGATGCAGCAAAATTGAATTTTCTTCGTCTTTATAGTAAAAGATATAGATGAGCATTTTTCGAAAAAACAAGAAATCTTCGTCATTTCAGCGGGAGTTGTATCAACTTCATTATCATAGGATATACAACGTCTGCCTTCGTATCGTCGGAAATCCGATGGATGCCGAAGAGACAATGCACGATGTATTCTTGAAGATATTTGACAGTATTGATAATTTGCACGACGAAAAGGCTTTTGTTTCTTGGAGTCAAAGCATCGCTGTCAGAACGTCGATTGACAGGGTGCGCAAGAAAAAGCCGATTTTTGAACAGATAGACGACAGGATGCCTATTGTTGAAGAGGAACCCGAAGCAGAAATGACGCTAACGGTAGAAACCATCAAAAGCGAACTGAACAAACTGCCCGACGGATATCGTATAGTATTGTCAATGCGCCTGTTCGATGAATCGGAATTTGATGAAATAGCCGAAGCCCTGCACATCAAAGAATCGACCGTTCGCTCGCAATACGTGCGCGGACGGGATAAATTAGCCAAAATGTTAAAAAGTAAATTGTATAACAATGAATAGTTTAGAAAAATATCTGCGCGACAACAAGAGTTTGTTCGACCAGGAACCTCCGGCAGGTCATTTAGAGCGATTTGAGCAAAAAATGAAACGCAAACCGACAAGAATTATAGCGATGCGACAAATAATTGCTATAGCCGCATCCATAGCAATATTGCTTTCGGTAAGCGCCCTTGCATGGCAACATTTCAAGAAGTTAGACGAAACATTGATATGTGAAAACGCGGGCGACATAAAAAATTGTTACCTGAAGAAAATGAACATCGTAGCCGGTCAGATAGACGCACTGACGCAAAACTTCGACCAATTTAGCAGGCAGCAGTTAATGAACGATGTTATTGACATCATTAACATTGCCAACGACGATTTCGAAAATGAACTGCCCGAAGAACTCCCTGAAGATGTGGCAAGAACAATCCTTACAGACCATTACAATCAAATTCTGGAAAGTTTGGAATTGATAGTAAATCAATTAGAAGTTGTAAATAATAGTTAAAATTAGATATATTTATTAATCCATTAAAATCATAGTAAAACATGAAAAAATTAGTCGTATTTTTATTAAGCGTATCGTTAAGCGCAGTTTTTTTTACGGTTCATATTAACGCTCAAAATATTGACGAACCGTTTTCTACCCATAGTTTTGGAGCATCAGTGACGTCGTCTATCAAGGCATTAGAAGTAACCGCATCGGGAGGCAGTATAACGGTGAGCGGCGGCGCAGGCTCGGAGGCTGTAGTTGAAATGTATGTTTCGATAAAAAACAACTCCCAAAATTTCAGTGTTTTGGGATTTCGTCGTTCGCGAAATAGAAATAATTTGTCTGAACAAGAAATTAAACAGACGATTGAAGAGTTTTATACCATTGATATAAAGGCAGAAAACGGAAAATTGTATGCCGTAGCAAGCCCTAAAAACAGGAATAAGGACGAGTTGAAAATTTCGTTCAAAATAAGAGTTCCAAGACAGGTGAACAGCTTATTGCGGACAAACGTAGGCAGCATACGTATTGCCGATTTATCCGGCTCTCAAGATTTTCGAACAAGAAGCGGCTCTGTGACAATTGAAAATGTATCAGGTAAAATATCCGGCAATACTTCTGTGGGCAGAATTACAGTAACAAACTCAAGTGAATTCATAGACTTGAGTACCGGCAGCGGAAGCATCGCCGCTGAAAAATGTAGCGGAGAAATAAAACTCCGAACATCCGTTGGAGCAATCAGATTGAACGAACTCAACGGCGAAGTAAATATAACAACCGGCAGCGGAAGCATAACAGTGGAGAACGTTACGGGAAAAATATCGGGCTCTACTTCGGTCGGAGCAATTAACGTAACGAACTCAAGCGAATTCATAGACTTGAGTACCGGCAGCGGAAGCATCGCCGCTGAAAAATGTAGCGGAGAAATAAAACTCCGAACATCCGTTGGAGCAATCAGATTGAACGAAATCAACGGTGAGGTAAATATAACAACCGGCAGCGGAAGCATAAGAGTTGAGAACGTTACGGGAAAAATAACGGGTTCTACTTCGGTCGGAGCAATTACCGTAACGAACTCTGAAAATTACATCAATTTGAGTACCAGCAGCGGAAGCGTCACAGCAAGCGAAATCAAAGGCGTTATAAAAACCGAAACAAGTATAGGCAGCGTGAATTTGAAAGATATATCGGGAAGCGTGGAAGCAAAAACAGGGAGCGGAACAATGACCGTAGAATTGAAATCGGTCAGCGAATACGTAAAACTATCCCAAAGAGGCAACGGAGGGACGACAAATGTTAACCTGTATCTGCCCGCCGCCCAAGGGTATGACATGAGGATTAACGCCAACCATAATATAACAACATCGGAATTGAAAAATTTCAGCGGAAACATAAACAACAGGAACATACAGGGAACTATTGCAAATGGAGGCGCTGCAATTGATGTAAACGCAGGACGAGTGAATTTAACGTTCAAATGAGTCAAACTGCTCTTATCTTCCTTCGCGTCTATCGCGCATCGTTTGCAACAAATAATTTCGGAATCCCATTTCGGCAACGTACAGGTTCATTACTTTTTGCGGCGACAGCGCTTTTCTGAACTTTGCATCATATTCGCCATGCAATGCCCCTTCTTGTTGGTTGATAGTTGCCAATCGGTTGAGGCGTTCGTTTATTTGACGGTCGGTCAAATTGTTTGTGCCTCTCATAAACGATTGAAGAATTGATGCTTTTTCTTCAAACAACGCGCTACGTCGCCTGTCCATCTCATTGTAGATGGGCCAAAAAACTTGTGCTTCTTCCGAACTAAGCCCAATTTTTTCGGTAAAATATGCAATACGTTCTACCTGAATCTGTTCCCCCAATGCTCTGCTGCGACGGAATGGAGGCTGACCCTGTTCGCCTTCATAAGCCGACGCCTGCAAAGAAATGAAAAAAATTAATGAAAAACTGAAAAAAAATCTATACATATCTAAATAATTTTTTACTTATGGAAAATTTTCAAAAGAATAGAGAATAGCCGCTATGCTGATATTGTCGCGTTCAAGAAAATTGATAATTGCCTCGTCTTCTTCGGAAAAATCCATTTCGAAGCCGGTAAAATTTTCAGGCATGATTACGTCTAACGATTCGGAAAGCCATGTTGCAGCATCGGAAGCATACAGCCATCTGAAAAAATCATCGTCAATAACTGTTTCGGCTATAGATGACTGTTTGCTTGAATGTGACACATAAATAGCCGCTCCGGTTAGGATAAACAGGATGCAGGCAGCCGCGGCGACTAACTTACGGAAGGAAATCATCCTGATAATGCGTCTTTCTGACTTCGTATGATTTTCTTCAGTTCGTATACGGTTCATTATTCGTTCCTGAAGAGAATCGAAATATCCGTCGGGAACCGTAAACGGATTGCTATTGTTATCAAAAATATCCTTTTTCATTTTACATTAAAAAAATATCTACAAAACTCAAAAATCGTTCAAATCGAACCATTCTTTTATCTTCTTTACAGCATGGTGGTACGACGCTTTGAGGGCGCCGACCGAAGTCCCAAGTATTTCCGACATCTCGTCGTATGACATCTCGTCGAAATACCTCATATTGAACACGATTCTTTGTTTTTCGGGCAGCGACAGTATTGCTTTTTGCAATTCAAGCTGCAACTCGTCGCCAGAAAAATAGTCATCGTGGCACAACGACTGCGACAATACATATTCGGCGTCCTCCAACGGCAACAATTGTCTGCTGCGTTTTTGGTTCAGAAAATTGATTGCCTCGTTGGTTGCGATGCGATACAGCCATGTGTACATTTGCGCATCGCCCTTAAACATTTCCAATCCTTTCCACGCTTTAATAAACGTATTCTGCAAAACATCATCGGCATCTTCGTGCACTATCACCATCTTGCGAATGTGCCAATAGAGACGCTCCCTGTATTGAGCCACAATCGCGCTGAAAACATCATCTTTATTTGACAATTCCTTTTTTCTAATTTGACAATTCTTTTTGCAAAAAGTTTAACGAAGATGTTAAAAAAAGTTTTTTTTATTGAAAGTTTAATATTTAACACGGCAATCTCTTTTTCACGGCATCTTTGCTAATCCTTCCCATTTGACGTCCCAATTCCCGTCTTTGGGGAAACCGGGCGTATCTACCGTGCTGCCGTCCCACCCCGCACACATCATCGCTACTGCCGTTAACAAGCCGCCGTTGCCGGGGAGATAGATTCGCAGGGTCTCATCCTGATAATTGTGTCCGTTAACTAAATATGTATTTGTTCTATTATTCATCATCAGAGCGGCAACCGCTTTTTCGGGTTCTCCCAGGCGGGCTGCGTTCATTGCGGTCATGGGGTAATCCCATCCCCAGGTTATATCCCAGTTCCAATGCTCCAAAATCCAATTTAGCGTGTTTAGCATCAGTTCGTGAGTTTTCAATCGGCTTTCGGGCAAGATGCCAAGAGCGCCCAATACAGCCGGATGGTCGGACGTAAAACGTATGTTGCTTAAATCATCGTTAGCGGTTTCGGTTGCAAGCGACATTATTATATCGGCTGTATTTGAACTTGAAACAGAAGCAGAACGAACGCCGGAGTAGGTCTGTGGTGCGCTTTCGGCTGTGAGATATAATCCGTCTTTTTCAGCTAATGGCGACAACTTGTTAAGTACATCGTCCCATCCGGGGTTGCGGTTTTGCCCTGCACGTTCGCGCCATTGTTGCGCCACGCTTAAACCAAAATGCCAGAGCGACAGTTCAAATGGCGGATTTAAGGTCTCCTCGGGCGACAGCGTTTCCTGAGCCGGAATGAGACCTTTCAGAACATAGCGGTTTGCCTGCTCTTCATAAGTGGCAAACGAAGCCATAAATACAGCTGTTTCTTCAACAAGTCGCTTGTATTTGTCGAGCGTTGCCTGCGTAGGATTGCTGCGATAAATCAGTTCGGCGAAATAGATAAAGTGCGGCTGTTGCCAGATTAGGAACGCGGCTATACCTGAAGGCGCTTCACCTGCCCAAGGGTCAGTCATCTTCATCCATCTGACGCCTTCGAAACCTTGTCTTTCAGCAATAGCGCGGGCTACCGGATATGCAACGTCTATGTACCAGTCCATGCTGCGTTCGAGCAAGTCGATGCGGTTCCACAATGCAAAATGAACGGCGTGCCACCAATGCATCTCTAAATGAAATTTACCGAACCAGCTATTGTAGGTCAGCCCGGTTTCAGCAGGCGGCGTTCTTCCGGCGCTCTGTATAGCCATCAGATATTGCGACAGCACTACGCGACGCTCCAATTCGGCTGCTTCGGGAGCCTTACATGCCGAAAAATCAACTGCGCCGCCACGTTGCCAGAATGTTTGCCAATGTGCTGACGCCGCATCGCTGGTAGCTTCAAATGAATGAAGCGAGGATGTATTCCTGTTTTCCGTAAAGAAACAGCTCATCGAAAAATCGTTGCCTTCGGGCGAAAGCACAAAATAATGCCTTTCCTTTTCTGCAATAACGGCAGCGCCCGTCCAATTAACAGTTAGATAGTACGTTGTATTGTCTAATCGGCGTTCAAATGTGACGCTTTGCTCCGTTTGATTGACGATAGTGGTGTAATGCTTTTCGGGGCTATCCCAATCGCAGGCATCGTCGGTATGCAGCCCGGTTGGATATGGAAAACGGAAATTCAGTTTCATTTGCCCGTTCTTAATCAAATCCGACTGTATACGAACCGCCATGGCGTCCATTTGCGGATGACAAACGGTTTGCACATAAGCAGAAACGCCGTTGAGTTCAAAACGACTTTCTATCAAGCCGTCCCACAGTTTCAACTCCTGCCTGACATTTTTCAATTCGTCGGCAGTTCGCCTGTTACCATCGCTATCAACCAACTCCATCCCGATAATACCGAGATGCAAGCGATGCGGATTAGCGCGAAACCAATTAGCTGCATCCATTTGACGTCCCGGCTCGGTAAACCACACGGAATAAGACTCTTCCCATCCACGAAAATTGTGCTTTACTAACGTTTCGTCAAATCGAAAATTCTCAGAATTAGGAAATTTGTGCCAACCCCATTCTGAATGAGAGCCAAGCGGAATACCCTGACTGTACATCTCAGGAAAAGTTTGTAAACCGGTGGCGTCTACCGTATAGGCAAATTCGCCATTACCAACCGTGAGCGGCGACAGTTCATGGAATTGGCTCACTAACGGATTATTCCGACTAACGAGCGCATAGCGGTCGATTTTCACGGAAGTATTTGTGCCGCAAGCAGCAAAAATTATCAGAATAATGCAATATATACAATGTTTTTTCATGATATTTAATTAAAATTTTGGCAAAGATAAGTTTTTTTTGGGAAAAAAAATAAAAAAAAACATATTTTTTTGAAACGTTTTGTTGTATTTTTGCATCTATTATAATAGAAAGGATTTAATGGAGGATAGGCAGCTGATTGAAGGATGTATTCGTGGCGAACCGACGGCTCAAAAAAAGATATATGAGCTTCATGCACCGGCAATGATGAGCGTATGTCAACGTTATGTCAAGTGTCGGGAAACAGCGCGAGACTTGTTGCACGACGGGTTTGTCAAACTGTTCACAAAGGTTCATACTTATTCCGGCACGGGTTCGTTCAACGGCTGGATGAGGAGAATTTTCGTGACAACGGTTCTCGAATATCTGCGTCGAAACGATGTACTGAAAAACAGCGTAGACATCGAAAGTTGTGAAGAACAGACAGTAGAGCTGGATATTTCAATTTATGAGCATATTTCGGCAAACGAACTGTTCGAATCTATAGCCAATCTTCCCGACATCTACCGAACCGTTTTCAATATGCACGCCATAGAAGGGTATACGCACATTGAAATTGCGGAAGAACTCGAAATAAGCGATGCTACATCGCGGACGAGATATGCAAGGGCAAGGGAAATGTTGCAAAAAATCCTAAAAAATGAATTGAAAATTGAAAATTGAAAATTGAAATGATGGATAATAATGAATATGACGCATTAGGCGAAATGTTTAGACTGAAATTGGAAACCCACCAAATAGAGGTCGACAGCGAAGGATGGGATGAAATTGAACGTCGCCTTGGAAACCGCAGCAAAAAAACTGCGAAAACATGGCTGTGGCGCTTCGGAGCTATTGCCGCAGCAGCGGCTGTGGCGGCGCTGTTGTTTTTTAAAGATTCAAAGATTCCAGAATTTCAAGATTCAAAGATTTCAGAATTTCAAGATTCCAAGATTCAAGAATTTCAAGATTCCAAGATTCAAGAATTTCAAGAACCAATTGCTCAATCATTCAATGACTCAATTATTCAGTCATTCAGTTATTCAGTTACTAATGACTCAATTATTCAGTTATTCAGTTATTCAATTACTAATGACTCAATTATTCAGTTATTCAGTTATTCAGTTACTAATGACTCAATTATTCAGTCATTCAGTTATTCAATTACTAATGACTCAATTATTCAGTTATTCAGTTATTCAATTATTGAAGAAGAAGAAGAAGAAGAAGAAGACTCTAAACAACGTAAATGGCTGTTGGCTGCGGCTTTCGGGATTGGCGGATATACAAGCGGAATAGATTTTCTTGATGATACGCCTGCTCAGAACACTATCTATTCAGATATTGGAAAAAGCAGCATCAGCAACAGCTATGCAGTGGAATTGTCCAATAACATTGTTTCATTCGAAAACATGACAAAAGATAACTTTAATAACATAAGCCATAGTCCGCCTTTTTCGTTCGGCATGATGGCGCGGAAAAGCCTTGCTGAAAATGCAGGCGTTGAAATCGGATTAGCGTATACTTATTTAGCGTCGCGTTTTGAATGGTCTAACTATAATGTTAATCAAAACCTGCACTATTTAGGAATCCCCGTCAATTTGATTGGCTATATGGGCAGTTCGAAATCCAACTGGCGTTTTTACTTTTCCGGAGGCTTCACCGTTGAAAAAGGATTGCGGGCTATTTACAGGCAGGAGACAAATTGGGGAAATGCAATACGTACTACCACCGTAAAAAGTTCAATCGATGGATTGCAATGGTCATTGAACGGCGGATTAGGCGTCAATAGACGGTTAGAAAAAGGATTTGGCGTATATTTGGAACCCCGCGTGGGATACAGTTTTAAAAATAATCAGCCGATAAGCATAAGAACTGAATGGCCCGTTTATGTTGGAGTAAATTTTGGATTGAATTATGAATTGTGAAGGAAGGAGTTATAGGAGTTAAGGAGTTATAGGAGTTATAGGAGTTAATAATAAATCATTTAAAATCATTTAAAAAAGACATGAGAAAGTTAGTATTTTTATTTTTTGTCGGGATAATTTCATTTTCCGGCTGTAGCGACACGGTTACCGAAACGGTGACTTACATGATTAATGAGCCGGTATTTATGTCGGCTAAAGCATTTCGTGAATCGGTGAATGTTACCACGAAAGCCGTAGTAATCAGCAACTACGGCAAGATGTGCTTCTACAATGGATATATTTATATTTCCGAAAGCGAGAAGGGTATCCACATCATCAACAACACCAATCCGTCGAATCCGCGAAACGTAGGATTCATAGAAATGATAGGCAACGCCGACTTGGCTATCCGCAACGGAAAGCTATATGCCGATGCGTTTATCGACCTTGTGTGGTTCGATATCAGTAATCCAGCCGTTCCAAAATTGGAAGGACGCTTGGAAAATGTTTTTCAGGGAGCATTACCGACCCCTGAAAACGAGTTTGGTATAGACTACCGATACATTCAGGGCAACAACGAAGAACAGGGAATAATTGTAGGATGGAAATTAAAAAGCCATACCGAAGAAATTACATACGAAACCGGAGGATGGTGGGGATGGAGAACAACAGGAGGTCCCGATATGTTGATGCTTGATGCTGTATCATATACCAGCAATAGCGCAGGCAAAGCGGTCGGCGCAGGCATAAATGGCTCCATGTCGCGGTTTGCGCTTTACGATGACTATCTGTATACGGTTATCAACAATGTTATGAGCGTCATATATCTTGGCGGAAGCAAGCCTGAGAAAGCCGCAGAAAATATATACATCGGCTTGAACGTTGAAACCATCTTTAATTACAAGGACAACATGTTCATGGGAACGCCTACCGGAATGATTATCTATTCGGTTGCCAACCCGTTGAAACCCGAATACATGAGCATGGTCTGGCATGTTTTTGGCTGCGACCCGGTGGTCGTTGAAAATGATATTGCCTACGTTACAATACATTCGGGCAATTTTTGCGGACAAAACGCCAACGAGCTGATGATATACAACGTTAGCGACGTAAAAAATCCGAAACATATAGTTACCCACGCCATGACCAAACCTAAGGGATTAGGCATCGACAACGACGTACTGTTCGTTTGCGACGACGGGCTGAAAATATTCAACGCAACAGACCCGCAAAAACTGATGGCAAATCGCCTTGCGCATTACTCAGGCATGGACGGATACGACGTCATACCGTTCAACAACGTGCTGATGATGATTGCAAACGACGGTTTGTATCAATACGATTATTCCAACCTGTCGAAAATAAGCCTGATAAGCAAGCTACAAATAATACGCTCAAAATAATTTATATCAAGCAAACTGCGAAATATAATATTGTCGGTTCATACGGGCTATGTTCGTAATTTTTATTTCTTTCGGACATTCAGCCTCGCAGGCTCCCGTATTTGTACAGTTGCCGAAACCGAGCTCGTCCATACGGGCTACCATTTTCGACACACGTTCCATAGCTTCTATTTTGCCTTGCGGCAACAACGCCAGCTGCGATACCTTAGCCGAAACAAACAGCATTGCCGAAGCATTTTTGCACGCCGCAACGCATGCGCCACAACCTATACAAGAGGCTGCATCCATAGCCAGGTCGGCGTTCACTTTCTTGATAGGGATAGCGTTGCCGTCAGGCACGCCGCCGGTGTTGATGGACACGTAGCCGCCGGCTTGTATAATCTTGTCGAACGCATCGCGGGCTACCACCAAATCCTTTATGACAGGGAAAGCAGCCGAACGCCACGGTTCAATCCAAATAGTGTCGCCATCATTAAAGCGTCGCATGTGTAACTGACATGTGGTGATACCGGTGTCGTTGCCGTGCGGACGCCCGTTGATGAACAACCCGCACATGCCGCAAATACCCTCGCGACAATCGTGGTCGAAGCATACAGGCTTCTCTATCTTGTCAACCAATTGTTCGTTCAACTGGTCGAGCATTTCCAAAAAGGAGCAATCCGGTGAAATATTATTGATTTGGTAAGTTTTAAATTCACCTTTTACCTTAGCGTTCTCTTGACGCCATATTTTCAATATTAAATTAAGATTTTTCTTTTCCATCGCTATCAATTATTTATAATCTCTTTGCGCAACTTTAATTTCTTCGTAATTCAGTTCTTCCTTGTGCATTATCGGCTCCTTGTCTTCCCCTGTATATTCCCAACAAGAGACGTACATGAACCGGTCATCATGGCGCAGAGCCTCGCCGTCGGGCGTTTGATGCTCTTCGCGAAAATGTCCGCCGCAAGATTCTTCTCGCAGCAAGGCGTCGCGAGCCATAAGCTCGCCCAATTCCAAATGGTCGGCGCATCGGAGAGCCTTTTCCAGCTCGGGATTAAACTCCGTAGAAACGCCCGTTACGTGAACATCCAACCAAAACTCCTTGCGTAGAGATTTAATCTCTTCAATGGCTTCTTCCAAACCTTTCTTGTTGCGTCCCATACCGACCTTTTCCCACATGATGTGACCAAGTTTTTTCTGGAAATAATCAACGGAATGTTTTCCCTTTATGTTCATCAACTTATTGATTCGCTCTTCAACAGCTTTCTTGGCTTCTTCAAATTCCGGCAAGTCGGTAGAGATACGCGGAGTGCGAATATCTGCCGAGAGGTAATTTTGAATGGTATAAGGCAGCACGAAATATCCGTCAGCCAAGCCTTGCATCAATGCAGAAGCGCCGAGTCGGTTTGCGCCATGGTCGGAAAAATTGGCTTCGCCCGCAGCAAACAAGCCCGGAATAGTGGTCTGCAACTCGTAATTGACCCAAATGCCGCCCATGGAATAATGTATTGCCGGATAAATCATCATCGGCGTATTGTATGGATTTTCGTCCACAATCTTTTCATACATCTGAAAAAGATTACCATAGCGTTCTTCTATCACATCTTTTCCCAATCGTTGAATTGATGCCGCAAAATCAAGATAGACTGCAAGCCCTGTTTCGCCGACGCCATAGCCTTCGTCGCAACGTTCTTTGGCTGCGCGTGAAGCAACGTCGCGGGGAACCAAGTTGCCGAATGCAGGATAGCGACGTTCAAGGAAATAATCGCGCTCGTCTTCCGGTATCTGCGTTGGTTTAAGTTTTCCTTCGCGAATAGCTTTTGCATCTTCCAATTTTTTAGGCACCCATATACGTCCGTCGTTGCGCAAGGATTCAGACATAAGCGTCAGTTTCGACTGATAATCGCCGCTGACGGGGATACATGTAGGGTGAATCTGCACATAGCAGGGATTTCCGAACGCAGCTCCGCGCTTGTAGCATCGCCAAATAGCGCTACCGTTGCAGCTCATAGCGTTGGTAGAAAGGAAGAACACATTGCCGTAGCCGCCGGTGGCAACAACAACGGCATGTGCGGCATATTTCTCTATTTCGCCTGTTATCAGGTTGCGGGCGATGATGCCGCGGGCTTTGCCATTGACTGTAACCACATCGAGCATTTCGCGGCGCGTGTACATTTTAACTTTTCCCTTTTCAATTTGCCTGCTCAGTGCGCTATATGCGCCAAGTAGCAACTGTTGTCCGGTTTGACCGCGAGCGTAGAACGTGCGGCTAACCTGCGCTCCGCCGAACGAACGATTGTCAAGCAGCCCGCCGTAATCGCGCGCAAAAGGAACGCCCTGCGCAACGCATTGGTCAATAATATCGTTCGCTACTTCGGCAAGACGATAAACGTTGGCTTCGCGGGCTCTGTAATCGCCGCCTTTTATGGTATCGTAGTAAAGACGATAGACAGAATCCCCATCGTTAGGATAATTCTTTGCCGCATTAATTCCGCCCTGAGCAGCAATAGAATGTGCGCGACGCGGACTGTCCTGAATACAAAAGTTCAGAACATTGAAACCCATCTCGCCAAAACTTGCTGCTGCTGCTGCGCCGGCTAAACCGGTACCTACAACTATTATGTCCAACTTCAACTTGTTGGCGGGATTTACCAAATTTTGATGAGCCTTATAATTTGTCCATTTTTGAGATACTGGACCCTCAGGTATTTTAGCTTCTAACTTCATATAAATTAATGTTTATTGTCCTCCAAATAAAAAATAAAGCGGTATAACTGCAAAACCGGCAGGTATAACTACCGAATAAACGTATCCTACACATTTTATTACAGGCGTGTAGAGCGGATGCGTCCAGCCAAGACTTTGAAACGCGCTCTGGAAAGCGTGTATCAAGTGAAAAGCAAGCAAAACCATAAAACCGACGTATAAAAGACACATTATCGGCTTATCAACGTATATCACCCGCGCAATATCGTAAAAATTATGATTTGCCGCAGTGACTGCGCCGGTGTCGGCATTAATATGAGCGCTCACTCCTATTGATTCGGGCGTAAAACCAAACCATCCGAACTTGTAGAAAAAGAAGTGCATAAAGTGGATACAGAAGAAAATCAAAATAATTCCCCCTGTCCAAATCATATACTTCGAAAAGAACGAGGTCTCAGAACTGTACTTCTTGGCGTACCCCACCGGACGCGCCAACCAGTTCTTAATCTGTAAAAACAGCCCTAACAAAATATGCAGGGCAATACTTCCAAAAAGGAAAACTTCCATGAGCTTTACAGGCGGAGTACTCATGATGTAAACAGCAGTGTCGAAATAACTGCGGTCTGACAACAGCAACAACAAGTTGATAGACATGTGAACCACCAAAAACAAGCATAAAAAAATCCCTATTAGCGCCATCCAGAACTTCTTCCCGACTGACGAGGTAAAAATATTACTACTCATAAACGATTGATTAAATTACTATTATATTAAATGTATTGAAATAATTAAACGATGCAAAAATAATACCTATTTTTTATAAAAAAAAATTTTTTGTAAAAAAAATGAAAAAATTTGGAAATCTTAAAATAAACATATATGTTTGCAACCGATTTTTTAATCAAAATCACGTATAAAAAAGTAAAAATATTATGCCTGAATCATTAGAAAAGTTTGCACTGAACAAAAAAATTGTCCGACAGGGGCTCATCCACAAGGTAGGCTTGATAGGATGCGGCGAATCCGGTCAGGAAGTTGCCCGCATAGTCAGTCAGGCGGGAATAGAGCTTGTGTTTATCGAAACCAACGAGGAGCGCGTCGTAGAAGCCCAAAAACAAATAGGCATGAAGTTAGACGAGATCATCAACCGCTGGGGGTTAACGCATAGCGACAAAAGAATAATTCTCTCGCGAATAAGCGGCTCTACCGACTTCAACATCATTCGCAACAGCGATTTGATTATAGAAACAATTAGTTCGGCTAACCCGTTGCAAGACCGCCTCGAGCTATTTAAGCGCATAGAAGATTTTGTAAGCCCCGAAACGCCCATTACAAGCAGCGTTTCTACGCTTATGATAACCGATATAGCCGCTGCAATGAAACACCCCGAACGAACGCTTGCGATGAACTTTTTCGCATCGCCATCATCGGTGCGAATAGTCGAAATAGTATGCGGATTGCTGACTAATGAACACTCGCACGAATTAGTTTGTCGCTTCGCCCGAATGATAGGAAAAGAACCTATCACGGTCAACGAATCGCCCGGAAGCATCAGCACGCGGCTGATAGTAACGCTTATCAACGAGGCGTGCAGCACATTAGTTGAAGGCGTGTCGTGCGTCGAAAACATAGACCGAATAATGAAACTCGGTTTCGGGCTACAGCACGGACCATTCGAATTAGCCGACCACATAGGGCTCGACAAACTGCTGAAATACATGGCTCACCTCTTTACCGAATTTGGCGTCAGCAAGTTCAAAGCATCGCCGCTCATAAAACGATTAGTACGGGCAAACAACCTCGGAATACGAACCGGAAAAGGATTCTATGTATACGATGCAAAAGGACATAAAACCGGAATAAACGTGCAATCAACGCAAATAGTAATGTAAAAAAAAAATAACAATGAAAATAATAGTAATCAACAGCGGAAGTTCATCAATAAAATATCAACTGTTCGACATGAACGGACCAACTGTTCTTGCGAAGGGTTTAGTTGATAAAATCGGCATCAATGGTTCGTTTATCAAACACGAATCAGGCGGCTCCAAAAACACGTTCGAAGGCGAAATAATCGACCATCAGGCAGGCATAGAATACATGCTCGGCATCATGCTCAGCAAAGAATACGGCTGCATCAGCAATTATAACGAAATTGCCGCAGTTGGTCACCGCATAGTTCATGGCGGCGAAAAGTTCAATTCAAGCGTCCTGATTACAGAAGAAGTCATAGCTATGATAGAAGAATGCATACCGCTTGCACCATTACATAATCCTGCCAATCTGACGGGTATTTACGCCATGACGAGCATACTGCCTGATGTACCCCAAGTAGGAGTTTTCGACACCGCATTTCACCAGACCATACCCAACTATACATACATATATGCACTACCCTATTCTCTGTACACCAAGCATGCCATACGTCGCTACGGATTTCACGGCACCAGCCATCTATACGTCTCTCAACGCGCCCGCGACATACTGAAGTCACGCGAAACACGACGCATTATAACATGCCACTTAGGCAACGGAGCATCAGTAGCGGCAATAGTAGACGGAAAATCAATTGACACATCAATGGGAATGACACCCGTAGATGGATTAGTAATGGGAACGCGCTGCGGCGACATAGACCCGGGAATAATACCCTACGTGATGCAGTGTGAAGACATAGGACACGTGTCGGTCAATTCGCTGCTCAACAAACATAGCGGACTGCTGGGAGTAAGCGGAGTATCGTCGGATATGCGCGAATTGGAAGCAGCCGCAAAGAGTGGCAACGAGCGCGCACAGTTAGCGCTGCGAATGTTCATATACCGCGTCAGAAAATACATCGGAGCATACTCGGCTGCAATGGGAGGCGTAGACGTAATAGTATTTACCGGCGGGATAGGCGAAAATCAATACAACACGCGATACGAAATAGCAAAAGATTTAGAATACCTTGGACTGGAATTTGACAACGAAAAAAATACCGGAGTGCAAGGAGAAGAAAAAGTAATCAGCAAGGATACATCGCGGGTAGTGGCAATGGTAATACCAACAGACGAAGAATTAGTTATTGCGCGAGACACCGCGAAAATAATTAAGAATTAGGAATTATAAAATTATGAATAATAAAACTACATATAAATATCACGAAAGAATGGCGCTGACTTCCATTACTATTAGATTAAAAATATCATCAATGGCGCCATTCCTTTTTATTTTGGATTCATTAAAGTCAGAAATCGGTATCATTTTTCCGTCAATATGTTAGAAGATATTCATAATAAGCTCATACTCGGCGATAACCTCGAAATCTTACGCGGAATGGAGGCTGACACGATAGATTTAATCTATCTTGACCCCCCGTTTTTCAGCAATCGCAACTACGAGGTAATATGGGGCGACGACGGTGAAGTGCGTAGCTTTCAAGACCGTTGGGCAGGAGGCATTGAGCATTATATCGCATGGCTCAAGGAAAGAGTAATTGAAATGCATAGAATACTCAAGCCTACGGGTTCTATATTTCTGCATTGCGACTGGC